>Ga0315538_1000791_pt1 | contig 19201 bp, 11 predicted proteins | sample SalMarSW160230MG_2_FD_203834 | JGI IMG/M metagenome (GOLD analysis project Ga0315538, IMG submission 203834) | Salt marsh sediment microbial communities from the Plum Island Ecosystem LTER, Massachusetts, United States - Salt Marsh Sediment SW1601-230 ...
TGAAAATGGCTGCGGTCGGGTGATAACAGTGACCTGCGTTCCAAAAAGCGACGCAGCATAGAAAACAAAGTGTCGAAGATTGGTATACCCAAAGCCAGTACCGGCACGGCCATCTCAGCAAAGCTTGCCGACCCACCAACCACCATCAAACTGGCACAGGCAATAGTAAAGCCCAGGAACAGACTGCCACAGTCACCCAGGAAAACCTTAGCAGGATTGCGGTTGAAAAATAAAAAACTCGTCAGACTACCAAGCAAGGCCACAAGTAGTAAACCACAAACAAGGTCTCCGTGGCTAACGGCAATAATCGCAAGTGCAAAACACGTTATTGCTGATACTCCAGCCGCCAGACCATCAAGCCCGTCACTTAGATTTACGGCATTAGTAATACCAACTATCCAGAGAAGTGAAATTGGCCAAGAAAGCAACCCTAAATCAAAGGCAATTGACTCGGTGATTACAAGTGACTTGAATCGTATCCCGGCTGCACAAACAGCCATAGCTGCAACAAGCTGCACGAAGAGTTTTATCCGTGCTCTTAGATTCTTAATATCATCCACCAATCCAACAATGAAAACTAACGAGACAGCACAAAGTAAAACAATAATCTTTGCCTGGATACCACCACCATCTCCAATAGCACTGTGCAGATATAATGCAAGCACGAAGATCAACGTCACAGAAGTAAAAACTGCCGCACCGCCGATCCTCGGTATGGCCTTTGAGTGCATTTTTCGAACACCCGGGACATCAACCAAATCAAGTCGGTATGCTAACCAAATAGAAACCGGTACAGCTATTAGGGCTACCAACGCCGAGCCAAGGTATACAAATAGATACATTTCGATTGGCACGAAAACCTCGCAGCTAAAAACTGGTTCAGTCTCGCATATCCGGCTAGAGTAAAATTCTTCTCGGACTCCGTCCCCGTCGGTGCATGTTTAACCGACTGCCTTGACCACATTTTATTCAAAGGTGCCCTGGTCGTATATTTCGACAGGCCACCCTCTGTTTTTGCTTAACAGCAAAACGTAGCGATTCACAGTCTCCTCCCCCTGCTCAGCACGCGCCAGCCGGACTATGTCCGACTGTTTCTCTTTGACAATACGACTCTTAGCTATCTGACTTCTACGCGCGTTTTAAATTCCCGGCCACCATAAGGTCGCCTTCTTTCTCACTCTGCCTCTCCCATTTCTTCTGCCCACACACATGCGTGCAGATATGGCGACGACGATAATCATATAAGCCGCCGTTGTGAGATACTTTATTTACAACAGCTCCAAAAACACGTGCTCCGACTCCTTGCAAAGCGTTACGAGTCTGTTCCAGATCCAAGCGAGTTGACCTTCTTGCACTATAGACGAGAACTGTCACATCACAAAGTGCCGCTAAAATGCAGGCGTCCGATGCGGATAGAACTGGGGGAGAATCAATCACTATATAATCGTACTTCGATGTCAGCACTGCCATGGTATTAGCGAACGCTTTGCTTGTTAGTGTCTCTGAAGGATTCGCTATCTTCGGCCCAGATAACAGCAAGTCCAGACCAGCTATACAACTATGGCGGATGACCTCATCAAGCACCTGACCATGCACTAAAACGCTCGACAACCCAGGTTCACCTGCAACTTTGAACACTTTGTGCTGCATAGGGCTGTGTAAGTCAACATCCACTAAAAGCACACGCTGTTGAGCCTGTGCCATTGTGACGCCAAGATTACTCGCGAGTGTGGTTTTACCATCACCCGCTGTTGGTGAGGTCACTACAATAGTCTTGACTCTACTTTTGGGATTACCGAACATCAACGCTGTTCTAATAGCCCGGTATGCTTCTGCCACACGTGAATTCGGTTCTAAATATGCTTTCCTTCCAACCGCTGAAATAGACCGTCTCTTCGTTGCCGTAGGCACCGCTCCTAAAATCGGCACTCCAAGAATAAAGGACGCTTCCAGAAGCGACCTCGGCCGTCGGTCTCTACAACTTCGCAAACATGCCAACCCACACCCAAAAAGAAGCCCTGCCAGCAATGCAATGCCCATAACACGCGCCTTCCGGGGCTTCGATGGTTTTTCCGCAGCCCTGGCCTGCTCAAGGATGGCTATGTTAAGAGCTCCACCCTCTTCAGTAATATCAATTTCTTTGATCCGCTCATCAAGGATGTCGCACAGCTTCTTAGCTTGCTCCCAGCTTGATTCAAGTGCAGTGTACTGGGTCACCTGCTCATTCAGGGCAACGGCCTGCTGACGCTGCCGTTCAAAGTGCTCCCGTACCTGATCCTCTTTTTCTTTGGCCGTTAGATACCGCTGTTCAACGATAGCCAATTGGGCCTCGGCAAACTGCTTGTCAATTACCTCAAGTCGCTCCTTTAACTGATCAATCCTTTCATTTAAAAGCTGCACAGCAGGATGATTTGTCGCGACTTGCTGGGTCAGGCCATCATACCAAGTCTGAAGTTCATCGAGTTTAGCCTGCTGTTGTGCCCTCTCACTGGCTGCGAACGTATATGCGCCTTTGGCTCGTTCACCCTCGACAAACTGCTTTAACTTCGCTGGATCTGTCACCATCGACTGTGTCAATTGATAAAGTGACTCAGCCTCGATGGTCTGCAACTGGGCCTGTGTCATAGCCTCAGAAAGCTTACCGAGTCTGTCCAGTATTATGTTGCCCTGCCGACCTTCGAAAGCAAGGTTCACATTCTCCTTCTTGAAATCCATCATCGCCTTGAGCTTCTCAGCAATATCCTTGTCCCGCTGGAGCTTCTCTTTACGCAGTATTTTCAGTACTTCCCCGGCTGTATCACGTTTGCTGGATTCGTTATAGCTAATGTATGATTCGACCACCGAATTGACCAATTTCGCTGCTTCCGCAGGATACGCAGAACCAAAGCTGACGCTTACTATCTCATCATTCTTTCCGACTGAGACATCAAGGCTCTTCTTCAAAAAAGTGATCGCATCGTCCACAGTCGAGAAGGTCCTCATATTAACCATATCAAGATTATCAATGGCTCTAGTAAGTATGGGTGTTGACTTAAGCAGCTCAGCCTGTGTGTAGAGATAGTTCATGGACGGAGCAATGGTGCCTTCTGCTTCCTTGAGCAGCTTTGGTACGCTCTGCTCCACGTAGACTCGGGACGTGCTTGTGTAAATGGGCTTCTTGCCGAGAAGATAGATTACGCCAGACAGTAGCGCTACAAACAAAACGAGCAAAACAATCCACCAGTTCCGCCAAACAAGCTGGCTCAGACTCTCCGAAAGAATTCGATAATCCGGCTGGCCTCGCAGGTCGCTGTCGCCTTGTTCTATTGCTCCGCAAAGTCCTTCTTGACTCATCGTCTTGCTCCGAAACTTCCGTGCTCGCACTAACCGCCAAGCATGTATAAAGGTGCATATACACCAATGTTAGCTCGGAATGTTCTATCAAGAAACTGCTTTGTACGCGTCCGAGGCGTTTGTTCAATCACAATAATGTCACCCGGTCTTATGATGATATTCGAGGACTCATTTAGCTTTGTACCCTCGTTAAGTGCCAATGTAATATGAACGCTATCGCCGTTCCGCTTAAGACGATAAATAGTCGCGTACCGCGGATCTGTATCACGGTCCAGTCCGCCAGCAAAAGCTATAGCCTGCATCAGGTTGTACTGAACATCAGGTGGATAGGGAAAATTCCCCGGCCTCTCCACTAATCCGAAAACTGTGAACATTGGCTGTCCAAGTCGTTCGACCACCACTGTATCACCCTCCTGCAAGGCAACATCTGCAAACGGCGTATTCAATCCCTTGATTGGAAGTACAAACGTCTCAGACTCACGCGATAACGCTGTGCTGCCTAACAGAAAATCGCTATACGCCCCCAATTTCTTACCTGTTGCGCCACGCACATATTGAGCTCCACCGACCTCCACCTCTCGTACAGCGTCTCTGCCAATCATATCCAGGTCTACTTCTTCGCTCGTGTCAGCCCACCAACCATTTCCATTCACACACCCGGGTCTGAGCGTCTCAGCCAATGCGTAAAGTCCTTCGCGCACCTCACCGATTGGGACATGTGGCGATCTCGTGGTCAACTTTTCCAACACTGCTGTCCTATGAGCAGCGATCGTTACGTCCAGCCGTCCGACAGCCAACACTTCTTGGTTCTGCTCTACAATAAACAAACCAAACGTACTCGGTGGAGATGTCTGCCGATAAGTCAGGCGTACGCCAGTCCCATCGCTGCCATAAACGTGCAGTTGTCGCGACTTTGATCTGGGGACACCAAGCTGCACAGCCCCAAGAAACCTACCCTCCGGCGGTGAACGCATTCCAGGCCTACGCTGAATATCTCGCTGCGAACGTAGAATCCGTATAGCTGCCGCCCCCTCATCCACAATACCGCCTGCCTCCATGAGAAGCGCGACTACCGACATTTGGTCACCTCGCAGTTCATAGACGCCGGGATCCTCGACGGCCCCAACCACGGATACCTTGCTTTTCCTATGCTCAGCGACCTTAGCTACGATGGATGGACGAGTCACCGCATAATTCGGGTAGTAAGCATTGATCACAGTACGTTCGATCTCGTCAAGTGTCCTGCCAACAACTCGAAGTTCTCCCACCAGCGGAAGTGTGATTGTTCCGTCTGCGCTCACCCGACATGCGTAAGGAATGATCTCCGCTGGGCGCTGAAGTTCATCGAGCGTAAGAACCTGCAGTACTCTCGGCATGCTAAACTCGAGCACATCTCCAGCTACCACACGATACGGGCCCCTTTGTGCCTGAGCCGTAAGAAAATTTCCCGTATCCATCTCTGGACGAATACTATCCACCCCTTCAAATTCAGCCAACTGCTCTGTGGAAGACACACGCACACGCTCAGCGCACCCAGATACCCAAATGAACAATTGGACAACTAAAAGTAAAACCACCCCCCTTTTCCTGGTGATGTGAACCGCAAGACGACTACAAGCAATCAAACACACATGTTCCTCCTAACCAATCCTCAGACCAAGTCCTCCGCTTCTTCAAAAGCTATCCTATTACTCCTTAAATCTGTCAATTTTACAGTTCAGCTCGCTACCAACTAAAGACGATGGCGTACTGCGCCTACCACTCTGAACGGCATACTCTGAGTCTTGCTCAAGCCGTCCAGCGAATCTGGCAGAAAGTCCAGGAGGAAACCTCAGAGAGAATTAATGGCCCGATAATATCTACTAAAATGCCCATGTATCGACTTTTCCGCAAGTCATCAATATTTATGTCATCGATTCTGAGGGTGTGATTGCTGCCCTACTTTTATTGCGAAAATGGCGAAACACAAAGAGTATAAGCTCGCATCGATCTTGCACGCCAAATCGGGAAAAAAGTCGGCTAAGATGTGTCCGGACAGTTGCCACAGATATTTTCATATCCATTGCAATCTGCCGGTCTGATTGGCCTTGAAGAAGGTGCCTAACTATCTCCGCTTGTCTTCGAGGCAGTGACAGATCGTTAACAAGTTCGAACCATTCCTCCTCGGAGAATATTTCCATCTGTGCAAACAGACTTGTTTTGTCCATCCCTGACATCTAACCCACGCTCCGATTTCAGGCCACTTTTCAAAGCTAAAATGCACATCAGACGGCTCAGCACCGCCGCAGTTTTCTAACTCATTAACAGGCAAAAGACGTAGTTATTAACTGCAAGACTGTGATATTATCAGTGTGAAATACTTTGGGGAGAAAATAAAGATATTTGCTCATCCATAAGCAACTCCTCCGTAACAACCGTCTTTGCCGACTATTGTGTTCTCGTAGTCAAGCTAATTCCGGCTCACTACCACTACCTAATTTAGCACAAATAATACTGCTTGTGCGCCGAATCCGCACTCCTCCATACGTGATACAACACTAATCTCAAGAAATACGTTTGTCAAGCTTTTTCACATAAACTTGGTGGTTTTTTTATGCAGGTGCCCACGCTCTTACAGGCAAGTAGTTCTCGCTAAACTAAAATGAAGAATCCTACGTCAATATCCTATGGTTCCTTAAGGCGCTTGCCTTATCGCACTTGGCTAGTATGCCTTCCACAGATAGAGAATCTGCGGTGTACTCAGTTCGTGCAAAACTGCTTTGCCAAGTACTAACGAATTCGGCCTGCGGTAACTTAAGAAGGTAGCCAGAGAAAAAACCTCATGATATTCTACTACTTGCGCCTTTTTAATACCCGCAAGTGACTTTACCAGTTCAATCGCCTCATCCAAATAGCCAACCTGGTCAATCAGCCCCACATCAAGCGCATCTTGAGCAAAGAAAATACTGCCGTCGGCAAGTGGTCTTACCTCATCGGGCGTAAGCGATTCCTTTCTCCCCTCAGCAACGACCTGCACAAACCTTTCATAAGCAGGCGTCAGAAGTCTTTCTTGGAGATATTGTAGCTCATTTGGCTCAGGGACCCTGAAGGAACTCGGCCAATCCTTTTTATCACCTTCCTTCAAGATCACTGCCTTAATACCAAGCTTATCTTCGAGTAGTTCCTTCAGAACCAAATGGCCCATTATCACGCCAATCGAACCCGTAATTGTCATCGGCTCTGCTACGATCTTCTCGCAAGCAACCGATGTATAATAGCCACCGGAGGCAGCCATATTCTGCATGAATGCAATAGTAGGTACGCCTTGTTCTTCTCTGAATTTTAGGATTTCCTGGTAGATATGGTCGCTACCAGCGATCGTTCCGCCCGGCGAATTCACACGAACGATCATTCCCTTTACATGCTCATCCTGCCGTGCCGCCTTTAACTGCCGGTAAACACTTTCAGCCTGTTCGACATTGATAAGGCCCTCGATATTTATCACTACAATCTTGTTAGATCGCGGCCCTTCTCGTACGACATCCTCAGTAAAAGCACGTTTAGGTCGTGCCGCAAATACCGTTAGCAAGCCAATTAAAATCAGAAAAAGCGCGGCATTTGCTAAAACCGACAGTGCCAAAACAACCCCCCAGAAAATCTTCCAGCCGATTCCTTTTCGTGTAGTATCTGTCGCGCGACTATGCCTATCAAGCCCTGGTACGGCTTCCGACGATTGCGATTCAACTGGCCCTGACAAATTATTGTTTTGCTCGAAATCCATGGCAGCCCCTTTCAAAAAATAACGCAAACATTATAAGATACCTTATTTACATCGTCAATAAAGACATTCGCGCTTTCATCCCACCCCTTACAGGTTAAAGGAGTTCAATTTCTCTTTTGACGCATCAGTCCCAACGCGAAAAAAGATTCTCTATTAGAAGGTAATAAATGCTCTAACCCTGTGCGGTTCTTTGAAGAAACAGCGTTACAGAAAACAAGTCATAGATAAACAACCACTTCTGCTAATGCTTGACAATAAGGACGTCAAGCCTAAAATCTCAAACTATGGGTGACTCACCGTCGCAGAAAATGAAAAAGAAAAGAAAAAAACACAGTCTCATAGCAGATTACCTGCTTTACGTCGTAGTGCGAATCCTCGCAATTTTCGTCTATTTATTCGACGTTGAGACAAATCTTAAAGCCGCTTGTTTTCTCGGAAGGTTGTTGTGGAGATTTTATCACCGTGGGCGCAAACGTGCGTTGGATAACCTCCATGCAAGTTTTCCCGAAAAAAGCGAACAATGGATTCGGCAAACCGGTCGGAGAAGCTTCGAACACATCGCGATGTTAGGTATAGATGTTTTGTTCACACCAAGAATAGTTAAGAAACACAACTGGCGGGAGTACTCGCGATACAGAAATGTTGAAAGAGCCAAATGGCTCATGCAGGAAAAAAAGGGCCTGCTCATGGTTACCGGCCACTACAGCAACTTTGAGATCATAGGCTACTTAATGGGATTATTTGGCTTTGATATCTACGCTATCGCCCGACCCCTCGACAATAGGTTTATCAACAAGTATTTATACAGAGTACGCCGACGTGCCGGACAAAAGATAATAGACAAAAAAGGCGCGGTTGAATTGATGGAAACAATCAGCTCAAGCGGTGCAACGCTTTGTTTTATCGCCGATCAGGATGCAGGCCAAAAAGGCCTTTTCGTTGACTTCTTTGGCCGAAAAGCAAGCACTTATAAAAGTATCGGCCTATTAGCGATCACTAACAACATTCCCATTGTAGTCGGATACAGCAGGAGAATTGACAACCGTTTTTATTTTGAGATCGGTACTACACGCATTATCTTGCCTCAAGAATGGGCTGACAAGGACGACCCGCTTAGGTGGGTAACAACCGAGTACACCAAAGCTATCGAAGAATTCGTAAGGCAGGACCCGAGCCAGTATTGGTGGGTACACCGACGGTGGAAGCATCGGCCAAGAGAAAGGAAAAAGCACATCGCTCATGAAGCTTCATCCGCCACCACATCTCAAATGTCACTTTAGAATCACACCTACACAGTTCATCACAACTTTTAGAAGGTATCCCTTCAACGTTTCCACCGAAGCAAGCAAGTAATACCAATTGTGATTAAATTTGCGGCTTTCATTCATTTCTACCGAAGCCAAGCAGCGAACAAAAAATGTCATTTCGACCGAAGTGAGCACCGCGAACGGAGCGGAGAAATCTGGTTTAGATGTAGGGTGGGGCAAGCCCCACCGTTATTTTATCGGTGGGCTGACTCATGCTACGTAGCTACTTCGCAGAGTAGTAAGCCCACCCTATATGGCTAAGGAACGCCTTACGGTGCGTTCGAAATGACAAGAATAAGCGCATTAACTATTCACAATCAGTATAAGTAATATTTTGGCGAGCCGGTATGCAGAACCATTGTCGCAGGAAATACTAACATTAACTGCAAGGTAGATTTTACAGACTTTGCCATTATAGCCTTTCACTGGCTACACGAAAAATAGTCTGTAAAAGCCACCTCTATACTAATGCGTAATATGGCGAAGGATTAAAAATAACCAAACAACTGGTCAGCCAAAACTTTACCAATTCCTTTTTTTCCGAAGGACACATAAAACTAATCTACGTATAATATTACCTTGTGACAACAGACACCTTAAAACACAAACAGGCTTACCTCTATGCGTCCATCGCAGTTTTATTGTGGGCTACAATTGCCACGGCTTTTAAAATCTCCCTGCGATACTCTGACCTGTTGCCCCTGTTGTTTTTTGCTTCTATCACATCAACAGGCATCTTCCTTATATTTCTGCTGGTCTTCAAAAAGATAACACTACTCAGAACTCTATCAAAACAGGATTATTTGCGCTCGGCCATTCTGGGTTTTACCAATCCATTCCTCTATTACATCGTCCTGCTCAAAGCCTACTCTATACTGCCTGCTCAAGAAGCTATGACAATAAACTGGACATGGCCGATAACCCTCGTGCTGTTATCAATACTCTTATTAAAACAGAAAATCCATCTGCGAAGTATCCTGGCCATAACTATTAGCTTCGTTGGTGTTTTCATCATAGCAACCCGAGGGGACATCCTGAGCTTTAGATTTACTAATCCAAAAGGTGTGTTCTTGGCACTGGGCAGTACTTTAATATGGTCTGTCTGGTGGGTCTACAACGTCAAAGATAAATGTGACGAGAATGTCCGATTATTTCTAAACTTCGCGTTTGGTTCGTTCTTCATGCTGCTTGTGATGCTACTATTCACAGGAATACAAATCCCAAGTCGCAACACAATTTTGTCAGCTATTTACATTGGCCTATTCGAGATGGGCTTCACTTTCCTGATCTGGCTGAAAGCACTGAAATCAGCCATATCGACAGCCCACGTAGCAAACCTAATTCACTTAGTACCCTTCCTCTCTTTGATTGTGATCCATTTCGCTCTCGGCGAAGCGATTTATCCATCAACAATACTCGGTCTTGTACTCATTCTCACTGGCATAGCCCTACAAAAACTCTGGGGCTAACTACCCACTGGCCACAATAAGCTAAACTGTATATTAGTGCAAAACAGTTCCTCCCTGTATTTCGTCCAGAATGTATTCGACTATCTGGTCTAAGTGCACCGTTACTTCTTCCGTGCAGTGCTCGGAAAACACCCGCAGCTCCTTGACCTCGATACCGTAAATACGAACGTCACATGGAATGCGATAGCCCCATTGCCTTCCAAGGTGAAATGCCGTTGCAAAATTTACATCGTGCGGACTGCTTGGCCGAACGGTCGAAGCAAAGTCATCAAGGTTTAACCGATGCACCGTCCCCGGCGGTGAACAACCGAGCTGGATGGCATCAATCACTACAAGCCTGTCATAGCTCGCTAAGTGTGGAACAATATCCATTGTGGCAGCAGAGGATTTTATAAAATCATAATGTACACTCTGCCCAGCAGATAATGAACCTAAGCGCTTCTTCAAACGATCAGCTACTACATGAGCCACGCCATCGTCTGACAGAATTGGATTACCAAGAGCAAGTATCAGTGTCTTCATGCTATGCCCTACGGCCGCTTAATAGTCCTAACAAGCTGTTTCTTATGATCAAATATCTGCACTTCCATTGGCATTTGGCCCGGCAAAGCGTGGGTCGAGCACGAAAAACACGGGTCATACGCACGGAAACACATCTCTAACATATTTAATATACCGTTGCTGACCTCCGCTTTGTGAATTACCGCCTTAGCCACCTTTTTCATCGATAGATTCATTGCCGGGTAATTGATGCTGGAAGCGACCAGGAGATTAAGCTTTTTGACCAGACCATCATCATCGCACTCATAGTGATGTATTAGCGTGCCACGAGGTGCGGCTATAATACCGATACCAACCGTCGGCTTTTCAGTTGGAATGTTGCGTACTGCTTTTGAAGTAATATCAGGATCATCAATCAACTCCTTGAGCCTTTCCGTTGCGTACATTACCTCAATAGCCCTTGCCCAGTGAAATGCAAGTGTAAAGTGTGCTGGTTTTCCGCCTAGCACACTGAAGAAACGCTCGGTAGCCTCCTGAGCAAGGGGCGTCGGAATTCTGTCCGCCACATTCAGTCTGCCCAATGGAGCCACCCGGACAATACCGCTATCGAAGCCATCCTTAAAACCATGCCATCCCACTTTGCGAAGGTACGGCATCTTCAGGTAACTCCATGGCACCACATGCTCAGCCATGTGCTCAAGATAGTTCTCAGGCCCGTATCGCCCGAATTCTTTGCCCGATGGATCGATAATCCGAATCTCGCCGTCATAGAAATTCAACTCGTTATTCTCATCGACCATCCCCATGTAATATGTCTCGTGGTAAAACAGGTCTTTGCTCAGCACAACATCAACCAACCGTTTGTTTTTAAGGATGAAATCATCCACAACCTGCAATGTGAACTTGCCGAACTCAACAAGCTCATCTGCCATTTTTGCGATCTTATCTCTGTTCTCCTCTGAAAGCGGCTGTGAGACACCGCCGGGCAAACCAAAAATCGGGTGGGTGGCCTTGCCCCCAATTATTTCCTGAATTTGTGCGCTATACGCCCGGTTAACCAGGACCTTTTTACCTATTTCAGGGCCGACAACATTTATCACGCCCACAATATTTCTTTCTTCCGGCTCGGCTGCCCATCCGCATATCAGGTCCGGCCCAACAGACATCGCATATATATGGGCAATATGACTGTGCAGCATGTGGGCACAATAACCCAGCTCTCGCAACTTTTTTGCTGTCGGTGTTGGCTCAATACCGTATGCCATGTCAAGGGCCTTAACCGCTGCCAGATGATGGGGCCACGGACAGACACCGCAAAGCCGGGTTGTGATACGTGGAATTTCTTCTATCGGCCGACCCTTACAGAACTCCTCAAACCCGCGCAGCTCAACCACCTGAAAATATGTGTCTTCGACTTCACCCTGGTCATCCAAAAAGACGTTGATCTGTGCATGGCCCTCAAGTCTGGTGGCAGGAGCTATTCGGATTACCTTTTCCTTGACCTTGTATTTTTCATCATCAAGTTTCGGATAACTCATAAAAACCTTACCTCAGTTACTCAAACTGTCCGATTCTTTGTGTCATTCCCGCACAGGAGTCTGTTGCTAAAGTGGAGATTGCTTCGTCGTTTCACTCCTCGCAATGACAAACACTGCGTTTTAATGTCATTGCGAGGCCTATGAAATAGGCCGTGGCAATCTCAAACACTCCACAATAATGTTTGGCAACAAGCCCGCAGGCGGGAATCCATTAAAGTTATCAGCAAATTGGATTCCCGTTCCCCGGTCGTAGCCGAGGACAAGTTTCACGGGAATGACAAAGTGCAATATGTTGTTGTCAAATGAGTATTTACGTTGTTTTCAATTAAAATTCGGTCAGTCTGATTTAGGTATTTCGTCCTGCTTGTTTTTACTATTCTTTCACCACTCGCCGCAGCAAGGACTTCGGCAGTGTAAAACGATAGAACGTCCCCAGCGGGTCGCGCATCTTAGCCATCAACTTCTCAATTTCTTCTTCCGGCAGCTCCGACTCAGAGCCGCTGACCTTCAATATAGATGTAAATGCGCTCAGACAGCTTGCGCCGTGGTCAAGGACCGCCGCTGTAGGACCCATACAACCTCGGCACGGCATGTTCACCTTTATGCACTTGGAATCACACCCTGCTCTTGTTGCGGGACCGAAGCACAAAATGCCTTGCTCAAGAAAGCACTTCTCCGGATCCAATTCCGTATAGTCAACGCTCTTGATTTCATCGATGAAAACCTTATCCGGCCTTTGCCGAGGACATTCGTCGCATAACGTCCGCTCCGAAGCTAAAATTACACCCTTGGGTGGCAGCTCAGCCTTGCCGTGAACAAAATCCAAAACAATACTCAATAGCTTGACGTTCATTTCACGAGTTGGAGGGCATGCCCCGATAATGTAATCTACGTCGATAACATCATCTAAAGCTTTGACTTCCTCGAACAGATCAGGTAACTCCAGCTCATGTCCCTCTGGACTTACGTAGTGTGTCTGAGGCCTGGTATGCTCCGGATTATCCGTTGTTGCCGTTTCCTCATAGACCGTATCGAGAATTCTATTTTTAGTCGTGACATTTGCCAAGCCGGGTATCCCACCAAAAGCTGCACACGCACCATACGCAACCATAATCTGTGACTTCTTGCGAAGCAGCTTAGCTATATGCTCGTTTTCACTGTTTCGCACGGCACCGTGATACAGGCAGATAGTAATCTCACCATCCTGCATCGCCTCAACGTCTTTCAATTTTATGTCCGTAACCAGAGGAGCGTATGTAAGGTCCGCCACTTCAAAAAGTTTTAGCAGCTCAACATCAAGGTCCAATATCGCAATGTCGCAACCCGAGCAAGTTGCACCCTGAGCTATAGCGATTTTTATTTTTTCAGGCATCAGCAACCCCCTTCGCAGCACCCGCAGCCTTAGGGGCAACCGCGCCCTTTCGGTATGGACTCGGACCAAGCTCTATTATACGCCCAATAAATTCATTCATCGTCGTCGCAAACTTCTCAGCCTCGCCCGCCGAAATCCACGCAAGCCCCAGCCGTTCCTCTTTGAGCCCGAACTGCTTCAGTAAAGTTCGCAGCATAGCTATTCGTCTCCGCGTGCGGTAATTACCACCTATATAATGACAGTCCCCCGGGTGACATCCAGCCACCATCACACCATCGGCACCGAGCCTGAAGGCTTCAATAATCCACTCCGGATCGACGCGGGCTGAACACATCGTCCGTATAACGCGAAAATACGGCTTGATCTGGTAACGACTTATGCCTGCCAGGTCACCACCAGCGTACGCACACCAATTGCAGCAAAAGACAATTATTTTAGGCTTAAATGTCACTTCATCTGCCATAATCATTCAGCTAAAGCTGCCTTAATCATTGCCAGCATTTGCTCGTTCTTGAATCCTTTCTGTTCCATCGCCCCACTCGGACAGGCAGCAACACAACCGCCGCAGCCTTTACACATAGCTTCGTTTATCCGCACCATTTTTTCTCCTTCTTTGCCGTCGGCCCGATCCACAATTTCCAGCGCGTTGTATTCACAAACCGGCACACAAATGCCACACCCGTCACATAGATCCTCATTGACCGCAGCAATTGTTGGCTCCGCCTCATATTTATCCTTGCAGATAATCGTGCACGCCTTGGTTGCCGCTGCCTCTGCCTGAGCAATAGTCTCAGCCATCGACTTAGGACTGTGAGCCAGCCCGGCGACAAAGATACCTTCCGTGGCAAACTCAACCGGACGAAGCTTAACGTGCGCCTCGAGAAAAAAGCCATCTTCATTCATCGGCACTTTCAGCATCTTAGCGAGCGCATCATTGCCACTGTCAGGCTCGATTCTGCTGCTCAAAACCAATAGGTCAGGCTCTAACACCAACTCGTCATCCAGAAGTAGCTCTCGCACCGTCAATTTAATTCGCCCCTGACCTCTGCTTGCCGTTCGCTCAACTTTGGGCTTACTCTCCAGCTCATACCGCACAAAAATAACTCCTTTCTCACGTGCCTGCTGGAAGTACTCTTCATTAAAGCCATAAGTGCGAATATCCCGGTAAAGAACATAGACCTCAGTCTCAGGCGAAAGCTCTTTAATCCTTAGCGCGTTTTTCACTGCGGTATTGCAGCATACCCGACTGCAATACATGTGGCCTTGTTCGCGGGAGCCAACACACTGAATCATCACAACAGTTTTAACTTTCGATAGTGCCCCAGACTTGCCAAGCATATCTTCAAGCTCTAACTGCGTTACTATTCTCTCATCATCACCATACAGATACTCCTCAGGTTTATGCTCAAGCCCGCCGGTCGCCACAATAAATGCACCGTGTTTGAATTTTGTCTCTTTGCGACCCGTCTTGAGAGTACTTTCGAAGTTGCCGATAAATCCCTCCACATTCGCAAGCTCGGTACCGGTATAAATAAAAACGTTGGGATTGTTTCGCACACGCTCTTCAAGATGCCCCAGATATGCCTGAACATCCGGTTCGGCTAATGTAGCGAGGAGCCTTCTCAGGTTGCCCCCCAGTTGTTTTTCTCGCTCAACAACAGCCACCTTAAATCCCTGATCGGCCACAGCCAGAGCAGCCGTCATCCCTGCAAGACCGCCACCGACCACAATCGCCGATGGCGTGACATCCAGCTGCGCCGCAGTTAGCGGTTCAACCAGCGCCACCTTCGCAACCGCCATTCGCACCAGATCTTTAGCCTTATTCGTAGCCTCTTGTGGCTCCTCCTTATGAATCCATGAGCACTGGTCACGGATATTGGCCATCTCAAACAAATGCGGATTAAGACCTGACTCGCGCAACGTCTGTTGAAAGAGCGGCTCATGTGTCCGTGGTGAGCATGATGCTACGACAACACGATTCAAATTATGCTCGATGATCATCTCCCGAATATGATCTTGTGTATCTTGTGAGCAAGTATAAAGATTGTCTTCAGCGTAAGCTACGTAGTGTAAAGACCTCGCGTATTCTGCTGTCGATGGCACATCTACAACCGAACCAATATTGATCCCACAGTGACACACAAATACACCTACACGAGGCTCTTCACAACTTATGTCACGTTCGGCTGGAAATTCCCGCTCAACCGTCAGCGTTCCTCTAACATCAGCTAAAAGTTGACCCGCCTTACCTGCTGAGCCGCTGGCTCCAGTGACGGTCTCCGGTATATCCTTTGGTCCGGAAGCTGCGCCTGCAACAAGGACTCCAGGGCGCGATGTTTCAAGCGGCCGGTAAGAACTTGTCCAGATGAATCCATTTGGATCAAGCCGAATCCCAAGACGCGCTGCCAATTTTCTCTGTTGCTCGTTTGGCTCCAAACCCACCGATAGGACTACCATATCGAACTGCTCTTCAGACACCGGCCCAGCTTCATCAGCATACTTGACATGTAATCCGCTACTGCCATTGCTCTTGTATACATCGCAGACGCGCGCCCTCTTGAAGTGTACACCGTATTCAGACTTCGCCCTCTCGTAGTACTTATCGAAATCCTTGCCAAACGCCCGCATATCCATAAAAAATATAGTGACATCGACGTCCTTGATGTGCTCCTTGGCAACCACCGCTTCTTTAATGGCATACATACAACAAACCGAAGAGCAATATGCATTCCGGCAGGAAATGTCACGCGACCCAACGCATTGCAGGAACGCAATTTTTTTCGGTTCCTTACCATCAGAAGGCTTGCGTACATGCCCGGCAAACGGACCGGAGGCCGATAGAATTCTCTCAAACTGAATACTGCTGATCACATCAGGGTAGCGGCTGTAGCCAAAGTCATACTTCTGCTGAGCTAAGAATTCTTCAAATCCCGGCACAACAACAATCGCACCGACATCGATCTGCTGTATTTTATCCTGCTGCTGATGACAAATCGCCTCAGCTTTGCAAACAGTCACACACTGCAGACACTCTGAGCAAACACTGCAATGTAAACAGCGTTTCGCCTCTTCGACAGCCTGCTCCTCCGTGTATCCAAGTTCCACTTCCCCAAACCCTTTTATTCTTTCATCCACTGGCAGGGTAGGCATAGGAATCCTATAGGCACGCGGATGCGCCCCTTCTGGTACTGGAGCTAATTCTTTAGCCGAAAGCCGTGGCTTTATATCATCACGACCCTCTCGCAGATCCTCGCCGTTCAAAAATCGATCTATCGACACCGCTGCTTTATGACCTGCTACAATCGCATTGACCGCCACATCCGGTCCCGAAACCACATCTCCGCCGGCAAAGATCCTTTTCACATCCGTCGCCAGCGTATCCTCATCAACACGGATAAATCCCGCTCGAGTCTCCAACAAACCGTCGGCTGCCTTTAACAACTCCCAATCCACAGCCTGACCAATCGCCACCACGACTGAGTCGGCTGGTATAATACGCTCGGAACCGGGGCGCACGACAGGTGCAAATCGACCCTGCTTATCGAATAGAGACAGACACTCTCTGAATTCAACACCCGCAACATGGCTGTTGCTGCCCACAATCCGTTTTGGTGAGAGCCTGTTGTGAATAACAATCCCTTCCTCTTTGGCGGCCTCAACCTCGTCCGCCGATGCAAACATCTCCTCAGGCGACTCCAGACAACAAATATGAACGTCACTAACGCCCAAACGCCGAACCGTACGGGCAACGTCAATCGCAACATTACCCCCGCCTATAACTATAATCTGCTCGCCAAGGTCAACCGGCTGACCCAAACTTGCCGCCCTAAGCAAATCGGTGAAGCCTCGTACTCCCTCCAATTCCGTACCTGATATCGGTACCAAGCCGGTCTCTGTAACCTGCACTGCTTTCAAATCTGCCAGCACACCAATATCAGCCTCCTGGCTCACAGCCGGAATAACAATATCCGCTTCCATTATGAATCGCGAATCCTCGATCGGTATTGGCTCGCGTCGTCCGGATTCGTCAGGTTCGCCAAGTGACATACGAACGCATTCCAGCGCAGCAACTCTCCCGCCGGTCCCGAGAATCCGCGTAGGCATAGCTTGAAAACGGAAATCAACGCCCTCTTCCTCACACGCTTTGATATCCGCCTGTTCGACCGGCACCTCCTCTCTGCCCCGGCGATAGAGAACTGTAACGCGACGAGCACCAAGTCGCAACGCTGTCCGGCATGCGTCAACAGACGCATTACCACCGCCGATAACAACAACGATCCTATTCGCTATGTCGGTCGGCTGGCCCAATTTCGCTCTAAGTAGAAATTTCGTGCCATGAATTACGCCGTCGAGGTCCTCACCCTCGATGCCAAGTCGTCGGCTCTTGTGTGTGCCGATCGCAGTAAAGATCGCCTCGAAGCCCTGGTTGAAAAGGTCGTTGAGAGTCAACTCCGGTCCAACCGGCGTGCTAAGCCTGACCTCCACGCCTGCCCTCTTTATAGCATCTATCTCATAGTCCAGCACATCTGTCGGCAGCCTGTATCGCGGCACACCGACCCGCAGCATCCCTCCTGCCACATCAAGCGACTCAAAGACAACCGGCTTATATCCCATGTTCGCAAGGTCCCACGCACACGTTAGTCCTGCCGGACCACTGCCAACTATGGCCACCTTTCTGCCGGCACCCCGCCTTTGTGGGAACTCAGCCTGCCGCCTTGCCTTTATATGGTCGCTGACCTCCAACGGTTGGCCCTTTCGAGCCGCCGCAATCTCACGGTCCGCCAGGAAGCGATGCAAATCTCGAATCGCCAGCGCCTCGTCTATCTTGCCCCGATTGCACGCATCTTGACACGGGTGGGTACAAATCCGCCCACAAGTCGCGGGAAATGGATTCTTAGCCCGGTAAAGCTCCAATGCCTCGTCGAAATTACCCTGTGCTAAAAGAGCGATGAATCCTTGCACGTTTACGCCCGCGGGACACGTATTTCGGCACGGTGGACTAAGACGTTTATCGATAACAAACGCATTGGGATATGCTTGCGGATAGGGCCGGAATATCGCCTTTCTCTCACTCACCTCAGCGTCAAACTCATTGGGCCTTATAACGGGACAAACCTCCACGCACTCACCACAACCTGTGCACTTGTCTAAATCAACGAACCGTGCTCGGTTTCTGATCTTCACATTGAACTTGCCGGCAGTGCCCGAGACCTCTTCCAGATCCGACCATGTAATCGTCTCAATATTCAGATGCCGACCACATTCAACTATTTTCGGCGAAAGAATACACATCGCGCAATCATTCGTCGGAAAGGTCTTGTCTAACCTTGCCATGTTGCCGCCGATTGCAGCAGAGCTCTCCAGCAGAAACACCTTCTGTCCTGTTTCAGCCAAATCAAGAGCTGTCTGAATGCCCGCAATACCGCCGCCAACTACGAGCACAGCCCCAACCTTGCCGTTAGCAGCAATCCTCTTTTTGCCGCGCTTAGGCCTTTTATTCTTATTGCGTGCGATCATTTCTATCAACTATACTCCAAATGTTCACGCCGCATTTGGCAATTTAAAAGTCACAAAGAAATCAAGCTCCGGTCGTAGTGATTTCCTCCACTTTCTTTCTGATTCTCTTGTACTTGTCGTGATCTGTCACAAGCACATTTACCATGTCCCTGCGAAGCTTTTGCGTCAGTTCATCCAGTTGCTCAATCTCATCCAACAAATCTCCACGGACATAGCCTTCCTCAATCGCCATTTCACGCAGCGCCCTGATCACATCTCTGAACTTGACATTCTGAGGGCACTTGGCACTGCAAGAATAACACTGCACACATCGCCAGATCACAGGCGAAGAAAGTACTTTCTGACGCATCCCAAGCAGCACCTGGCGGATAATCCTCCGAGGGTCGAACTCCGGATCCACCCCA
>Ga0315538_1000794_pt1 | contig 19162 bp, 22 predicted proteins | sample SalMarSW160230MG_2_FD_203834 | JGI IMG/M metagenome (GOLD analysis project Ga0315538, IMG submission 203834) | Salt marsh sediment microbial communities from the Plum Island Ecosystem LTER, Massachusetts, United States - Salt Marsh Sediment SW1601-230 ...
CCTTCGACAACTATTTCGACGACAGCGTCTCCCCTGTTTCTCACGTAGCCTACCAGCCCATTCTTTACTGCTGTTCGATAGATGAACGGGCGGAAACCCACGCCCTGAACTATGCCGCTGACTTTGATTTCGGCATGCAAAGGCTAGCTGAACTCCCTATAAACCAAAAAAATATGTTTCTAGGCGCCATTAATAAAGAGATACTTTTTGGAAGAAACTGCCCTAGTTCCCTGTTGAGAATTTTTGGCTGTTGAAAATATGATTTGTTTCTCAAAATTGTGAGGGGGTCTATAACCGTTTTGTGTCGCCGAGTTTCAGTGATTTACAGCCGCATTAAGAGAAAACTTTAAGTCTAATGTCAAGAAGTGAAATATTCTCTATGCTTCAGAAAAAAATGATTTCTGAGTGGATAACAAGATGGTGATAGAAACATCACGAACCGCTGGAATAGAAATCGCAGACGACTATTGTAGCCGCTGCGGAATCTGTGTTGCTGTTTGCCCCTTCGAAGCCATATCAAAGGACGAGAAACAGAACAAAATCATCTTGGACATTGAGGAGTGCCGGGTCTGCGGCTTATGTGTAAGCGCTTGCCCCCTGTCAGCAATCGACCTTGTATATTATGATGTTGACTCGTTGACCAAAAAAGTCCAGAAACAGATGTCTGAGACAGGAGCGAAAACTCTTGTTCTAACTTGCAGAGGCAGCAACCCCGTTAACTATGACATAGAAGAGAAGCTTAAAGAAGAAAACGTGGAAAAGTACGTTTCCCTCCGTTTACCCTGCGTTGGACGAGTTCCTCCAGAATTCTATCTAAAGAATTTGGCTTCAGGCGTAGAAAAGATGCTGGTTCTACAGTGCGAAGAAGACTTTTGCAGATTCAAGAAAGGCAGCCAAATCGGAATCAACAGACTTGCGTTGCTGAAGGACACCGTAAAAGAACTCGGCTATAACCCAGACAACTTAGTCATAAAAAAGGATTCTATGAAGGCTGTTTATGACACCGAAAAATGTGTTGGCTGCGGCAAATGCGCCTTCGTCTGCCCCTACGACGCCATAGTGTGGAAAGACGTCGGCACGCCGGAGATAAAAACCGAAGATTGCATGGGCTGCGGAGCCTGCGCCCTAGTTTGTCCGCACCAAGCCATAGAGCTTAGAGGCTACGAGTTTGAACCCATATCCGAGATTATCAAGAACTGCAGCCGCAAAACCGCCAAAGCCAAAGCTCAGGGCAAACCCGCTATCCTGCTGTTTGTTTGCCAATGGTCCGAGTTCTCAGCCTTAGACGATGTGCAGAAAGGCTGCCTTACAGACGACATAACAATCATAGAGCTTCCGTGCGCCAAGGGCTTCGATCCTGTTCTTGTTCTGGAAGCATTGAGTTTAGGCTTTGACGGCGTTATGGCAGTCGTCTGTCCAGAAGAACTGTGTAAGCTGGAGGAAGGAACAGAATTGGCTGAACGAAACTTCTCTGCTCTGAGAGTGGTTCTTAAGCAGTATAACTTGGAGGATCGTTTCGATGCCTTCCGGGTTAGTCCCAAGTATCCGGGAGAATTCAACGCGAAACTGGAGGAGTTTAAGCAAAAGATTTCTTCTATTCCTAAACCGGAGGTCAAAACCACCTAAACTAGGACGTGATCTGAAACGTATGAGATTGTTACTAAACAAGAACTTGCACCCAACATATATCTGATAGAGCTTGCCGCGGAGGATGTAGCCAACAAGGCTAAGCCCGGGCAATTCGTGATTTTGCGCCTCGACGAGAAGGGAGAAAGGATTCCTCTCACCATAGCCGGCGTTGACCTGAAAAAGGGAACTGTGGCAACCGCTTTTCACGCGGTTGGCAAAACCACAAAGAAGTTGGCTAAAATGAACGCGGACCATTCTATAATGGATCTTTCTGGTCCACTGGGGAACCCCGCTGAACTAGACAAGTTTGGGCGGGTTCTCCTTGTCGGCGGTGGAGTCTGGTGTGCTCCTCTCTACTATGTGGCTCAGGCTCTTCGTGAAAAAGGAAACGAAGTTGTCATAGTTGCAGCGGGCAGAACCCAGAACGATATGGTTTATGAGAAGAAATTGAAGGAAGTCAGCGACGAATTCTATGTTGCCACTGACGATGGCTCCAAAGGATACGAGGGGCTCAGCTTTTTGGAGGATGTGCTTAAAACTCAGAAGTTCGATCATGCGATTGCTATGGGGCAAGTTGTGTTGTTGCAGACTGTGACTGAACTCACCAAGCCCCACAGTTTGAAGACTATGGTTACCTTGGCGTCAATTATGGTTGATGGCACGGGAATGTGCGGCTCCTGCCGAGTGACCGTGGGCGGCGAAACAAAGTTTGCTTGCATGGATGGTCCAGAATTTGATGGACATCAGGTTGATTTTGAAGAGTTAATCAAAAGGCAACGCATCTACCTTCCCGAGGAGCGAATGGCTTCTATGATTCACGAAAAACTGGGAGGAGGCGTGAAGCGTGGATAAAGAACAAAGAAAACATGAAGTTCCGATGGCAAAGCAGGACGTTTTGGAGCGAATCCACAACTTCTATGAAGTAGCTTTGGGCTACACTGAAGAACAAGCCTTGGCAGAGGCTGAAAGATGCCTACAATGCCCCAAACCCCAATGTGTAAAGGGTTGCCCCGTGGAAATTGACATCCCAGCATTCATCAAAGAGATCAAAGACGGAAACTTCCTTGCTGCCAGTGCAAAATTGAAAGAGAAGAACAGCTTGCCTGCCATCTGTGGACGAGTCTGTCCTCAAGAGAATCAGTGCCAAAAGTTCTGTGTATTAGGTAAGATAGGTGATCCCATATCCATCGGTCGATTAGAGAGATTCGCTTCTGATTACGAGCGGCTGAAAGGAGTCACTGTTCCTCCCAAGCAAGCGTCCAGTGTGAATGGAAGAGTGGCGATCGTGGGTTCCGGACCTGCAGGACTCACAGCAGCAGCGGATTTAGCCAAGTTAGGTTACGATGTTGTGATGTTTGAGTCACTTCACTCTACTGGCGGCGTCCTCATGTATGGAATTCCCGAGTTCCGTATGCCAAAGAAGATTGTGCAGACTGAAGTTGATTACATCAAAAAACTCGGAGTCGAAGTTAAAACCAATTACACGATTGGAAAGATATTCACGATAGACGAGCTGTTTGCGAGCGGATTTGACGCAATTTTTGTTGGAAGTGGGGCAGGTCTTCCCCGTTTCATGAGAATTCCCGGAGAAAACTTGGGTGGAGTCTACTCTGCCAACGAGTTTTTGATTCGGGTGAACCTGATGAAAGCTTACCTGTTCCCAGAATATGACACGCCTATACGGATTGGAAAGAAAGTCGCTGTGATTGGCGGAGGCAACGTGGCAATGGATTCTGCCAGATCAGCCTTGAGGCTAGGAGCAGAGGAAGTGTACATCGTTTACCGCAGGTCTAAGCAGGAACTTCCCGCAAGAGCAGAAGAGGCGGAAAACGCAGAAGAAGAAGGCATCATATTTCGGCTTCTCACGAATCCAGTCAAGTTTTTGGGTGACAAAAGCGGCTGGGTTAAAGGAATCGAATGCATCAGGATGCGGCTCGGAGAATCGGATGCGTCGGGTCGAAGAAGACCTGTTCCTATAGAAGGCTCCGAGTTCATGATGGATGTGGACACGGCGGTTATAGCCATAGGGCAGACTCCGAATCCTCTTATTCAAAGAACCACTGAAGGTCTTGAGACCACCAAGTGGGGCACCATAGTTGTGCAGGAAGAGTCTGGGGAGACCACAAAGAAGGGAGTCTACGCGGGAGGAGATGTTGTCAGCGGCGCAGCTACAGTTATCAGTGCCATGGGAGCCGGAAAAAAAGCTGCTCGAAGCATTCACAAGTATCTGATGAGCAAGAATGGTGCCTAACAGAGCGAGTGACCGGTAAAACTTCATTTTCTCTATTTTTTTTTATTGTCTGGATATCTAGGGTATCCTAGATTCGTATCGTTTATTAAAGACGTTTTTCCTTTGTTTTACTCTCTGATAAAAGCATAATTTCTATCCTCTGGCGGATGAGGTTGAGTTGATGTCTGAAAAGAAACAGGCTACCGAAACCAAATTGAGAAGGGAGATTAAAATGAGGGACTTGGATCCCAAATTTAAACGTGAGATCAGCAAGGTTCCAGGCATCGAAAACATCAAATTGTGCTTTCAATGTGGCACCTGCACGGCTGACTGTCCCATAGCAAGGTTCAGCGAAATCTACAGCCCCAGAAAAATTATGCGGATGACCCAGTTAGGAATGAAGGATAGGCTTCTTTCAAGTGAATCGCTCTGGCTCTGCGCCGCCTGCTTCACATGCGTTGATCATTGTCCTCAGGGCGTAGACATCGCCAGTGTTGTGACGGCTCTTCGAAACATGGCTGTGAAGGAGGGAATTATACCCGATGTCTTCAGGGAGTTAACCAATAATATCATGAAGACAGGATACGCTTACAGGATTCCTGAGTTGCGCCTCAAAAAGCGGGTGGAAAAGGGGTTGCCGCCCTTGCCAGAAGCCAATCTTGAGGATGTGGCTAAACTGTTTGATGTTATAGGTGTTTCTAAGGCGGCGAAGATGGAGAAGAAATAGGATGGCTGGATTGAAGTATCTGCTGTTTCTGGGTTGCGTCATCCCTTACAGAATCGTCAGCTACGAAACCTCTTCTCGGAAGGTGCTGAAAAAGTTAGGCGTGGAATTGGTTGAGATGCCCGAGTTCAACTGCTGTGGGTTGCCCATAGATGGTGTAGACCATGATGCGATGTTGGTGTTGGCAGCGAGGAATCTCTGCTTGGCGGAACAGCAGGGTTTGGATATTTTGACTTTGTGTCCAGGATGCGCTGGGGCCCTCCGGAAGGTGAACAGGAGTCTGCAGGAGGATAAGAAGTTGAAGGCGCGGGTTAACGGTTTCCTGAAGGAGATTGGCATGGAATTCAAGGGAGGAAAAATAGCTGTTAGGCACCTCATTCAAGCTCTTGTCGAAGACGTTGGCTTAGAGAAAATAAAAGATGCTGTTGTGAAGCCTCTCGCTGGATTAAAGGTGACTGAACATAATGGCTGCCACGTTTTGCGTCCCGCGAAATACATAGGCTTTGATGATCCGGAGAACCCGGTTATGTTGAAGAGGCTTATTGAGGCAACTGGGGCAGAATGCTTGGATTACATGTATGAAACAGACTGTTGCGGAGCCCCGATAATCGGCGTGAACGACAAGATTCCTCTTTATCTGGCTGGAGATAAACTTCGTAATGTTAAAGCTGTGAATGCTCAGGCTCTGATAACCGTTTGTCCCTTCTGTCACATGATGTTCGACATCAATCAGCCAAGAATAGAAAAGCTCCTAAGCGAGAAATTCGGAATCCCAGTGCTTCACTATCCCCAACTGCTTGGATTAGCCATGGGCTTCACCCCAAAAGAAATGGCGCTAGAAGAACTCCGAGTAGACGCCACCAAAATCCTGAACACAACCTAACGGTGAAAGCTAAAAAAACTGAACATGTATTTTTGGCTCCCGTTATTTTCCCTCTTAAGAGTGTTAATGTTTCACATTTTTTGTTTCCATGTTTGAAATGTTGCCTCCGTAGCCTGTTGAATGTTGGAGAATCGTTTAGTCAAGAATTCTTGACTAAAAATTTATTGTGATTCATTTTTTTGGTCAAGAAATCTTTACAAAAATCCTTTTATGCGTTCTTGATGGTAGAATAGTTTGTTAGAGTGTCTAATATGAAGAAAATTGTGTCTTCATTTATTCTACTTTTTCTGGTTCTTTCGTTGTGCTGTAGTTTACAGTTTGTTGGTTTGGTTTCTGCCAATTTTTTTCCGGCTGCGGTGCCCGATCACAGCATCGAGATTACTGAGGACGGCGCCGTAACAGGAACAGACAAGATTCAGCGCAACGGCAACCTCTACACGTTCACAGAAAACATTGTGGGCAGCATCATAGTCTTCCGTAATGGTATAGTTATTGACGGAGCAGGCTACACCCTTCAAGGAAATGGAACTCGCACAGGTATTTGGTTTCAAGCAGAAAACAATGTGGAAATAAGGAATCTGCACATCAGAAACTTCACTCATGGCATCGAATTCACTTATGCACTGTCACTGGATGGCTGTACAGACATTACACTTTCCGGAAACACCATAACCGACAACAAATATGGAATAACTTCTTGGATATTCTCACGCAACAACATTTTTCTGGGAAACACCATCGCAAACAACACATACGGCATTTACCTCAGCCACTCCTCAAACAACGTTTTCAGAAATAACCAGCTGACCAACAACACATACAACCTTTGGCTGCCATGCGAAGCATCAGTTCAAATGACATCCTACTTCAACGACATCGACGACTCAAACACGATAAACGGCAAACCCATCATCTACTGGGTTAGCGAGCAAGACAAAACTGTGCCATCAGACGCCGGGTACGTAGCCCTAATAAACTGCACAAACATAACAGTTCAAAACCAAAACATCTCGAATAATGGGCAAGGCATACTGCTGGTTGCCACAAACAACTCGCTGATAACAAAAAATCATATAGCACACAGCTATTACGGCATCGTGCTCTCTGCACGGTACGAACAATGCGTCGGCAACATCATAACAGAAAACAACATAACATCAAGCACCAAGGATGGCATCCGTTCATGGAACGCTGAGGGCACAATCATTACTGGAAACAGAATAACAGACAACCAAGAGAACGGCATCAACTTTGCCGGGTCTCCAAATGTTTACGTCGTCGGAAACGCCATAGCCGGAAACAAAGACTACGGGATTAGGCTCTCCGGCTCAGCCAACATCACGGTTTACCACAACAACTTCGTGGACAACATCAAACCCGGCGTTGTTTTAACTTTCGATCGTGTTTATTGGAACAACGGCACTGAAGGCAACTACTGGAGTGACTACACTGGTACGGATGCTGACGGCGACGGCATAGGAGATACTCCTTACTCAAGCATCTACGCCATCACAGACTCTTGCCCGCTTATGGAACCCCACGACATTTCAGAACATGAGATGCCTGACGTAATTCCAGAGTTTCCCTCATGGACACCCCTACTGGTTATGTTATTTGCTGTCATGGCTGTAGCTGTCATTTACCGATGTCGATTTCACAGCCAACAAAAGGAAGAAGTAAAATGATGAGATTCAAATCAACAGTTGCCCTATTACTGGTTCTTTCCTTTACACTTGTTTCTATTTCAGAAATCGGGATAGTGAAAGCAGATTGCGTAATCTACATTGGATCTGATGGAATCGTTAAAGGAACGGATAAGATTCTGAGAGATGGAAACATCTACACTTTTTTGGGAAACATCAACATCGATAGTTCTGCGATTCATGCTATCACAGTTGAGAGAGACAATATTATTCTTGATGGGGCAGGTTACACTCTTCAAGGAACAGGAAGCGGAACAGGAATTTTCCTTTTTAATTGTAACAATGTGACAATCAAGAATATAGAAGTAAGAAATTTTGCTTATGGAATCAACAGCGTTTCGCGCGCCGGCCACTACCAATCTAATAACCACACTATTTCTGGAAACAATATAACAGCGAACGGAAATGGGATGTATATTAGAAGTTCACATAACATCATAGTTGGAAACAACATCTCATACAACGAGGATTATGGAATCGACTTTTCTGGTTCAAACAATCTGCTAAGAAACAATACAATGGACAGCAATAAGTATAATTTCGGTGTTACGTCTGATCCTGGCAACAACGACATTGATAGGTCAAATACGGTGAACGGTAAACCAATCTGTTACTGGTTCGATGTGAAAGACAGAACTGTGCCGTCAGACGCTGGATACGTGGCTCTCATAAACTGCAAAAACATAACCGTTCAGAATTTGCAACTCTCCCATAATGGGGAAGGCATAATTCTGGTCTCTACGACAGATTCAACAATAACCCAGAACAGCATAACAGCAAACAGAGACGAGGGAATCGGACTCTATCAGTCAAGTAGAAACGTCATTTCTGGAAACTACATTGCAAACAACGGAAGAGGAAGTGAAGTTGGAGTTTGGGGAAGGGGAATTGGAGTCAGTGGTTCGTTCGAGAATCAAATAATCGGAAACACGATAACAGAAAACAATGGTTATGCCATCCGATTCACAGGAGATCAAAGAGATAATGTGTTTTACCATAACAACTTCATCGACAATAAAGTGCATGAAGGGCTCCAGGTTTCGATGGATAAGATTTTTTGTCTTGGGCTGGGTAATGCGTGGGACAACGGCGAAGAAGGCAACTACTGGAGCGATTATGTAACGAGATATCCTAACGCTACGGAAGTTGACGGTTCAGGGGTAGGAGACACAGCCTTCTACATCAATGAGAACAACCAGGACAGCCATCCACTCATGAATCCAGTTGATGTAAACGTAATTCCAGAGTTTCCATCATGGGTGCTCCTATTTTTTTCACTCGCTGTGTTTGCGGTTGCTGTGGTCATTTACAAGCGGAGGCTAACAAAAAATCAATCGTTGGAGGAGTTGATGTGAAGAAATTTGCGATGATGGTTATCCTGTTGATGGTTATTGTGTTTCCGATTCTGCAGGTGTCAAGAGCTTATTCAGTGGAATCCACTGCTCGGGAAAAGGCTTTGTCGTTTATAGAGAATGTGCTTCCCATAGACATTTCACAATACAATGTAACCTTTTCGAAATATTACACGGTAGAGATTCTGGAAGGTTTGCCTTCAGAGTATGTGGTGTATAACTTGGAATCAGAAGAAAGCCTAGTCAATGTGACCTGCAGGATCGAAAATGATGCGCTAACCTTCTGTATGGTAAGCCCAAAAAATGGGTCAGTTATCAGCGACCGCCAATACGAAAACCTGATTGATGCAGCAGACAGTTTTCTTGACCGATACCAGACCCACACTGGACAAGATTTAGAGGCTATAAAAAACACTCTAAACGATGTTGATCCAACAGAAAACATGACCGTAACAGCAGGCGACATCAAACTGACCATAAGCAATGGAGGAATCTGGGGGAACAAAGAAACATCATTTGACTGGAGACACGTCTATAATGGCTGCGAATACCCTGCATTATCTCTCGGTTTCAGCAACGGGGTTTTCTCCACGTTAAACGATGGCGGCATCATCTACACGATAGGCGACACAACCGTGAACATTTCAGAAGAACAGGCCATCAACATAGCAATGAACCACATACAGAATTACTCATACACTATGCCTGGCGGCGGTGAAATAAGCGACTTCAACGTAACTGAAGAACGAACAGAAGCTTGGCTGGTGCCCTCCCCAAGAGAGCCTTATGTGCTGTATCCGTTATGGGAAGTAATGCTGTATCTGAACCAGACATATCCCGGCAGCGTTTACGCCCTCTTAGTCACAGTATGGGCTGACACCGGAAAAGTCTCCTCCTGCAGCAACCAAGCAGCCGGAGGCATCATACCAGAGTTTCCCTCATGGACGCCACTGCCGATTATGTTAATTGCAATAATAGCGGTGGCAGTCATTTACAGGCATAACCTACACAAACAGAACCGAGGGAGAGCAGATCAGTGAGAAAATTCGCATTCTTGCTTGTTCTATTATTGTTTCTTTCTTTAGTTCTTCCAGCATTTTCTACACCTCTCGCTAAGGCAGCTGAGGATTCTTGGACAACCTTGGCTCCTCTGCCCGTGACGTCTTATTCTATGGGCGCTACCGTATTGAATGGAACCATCTACATTGTTGGAGTTGCTAAAAATGGCAATACTTACAATTACCAATATAACCCCAGTACAAACACATGGTTAGCTAAAACGCCAATGCCCACTAATAGAGTCAGCTTCGCGGTAGCTGCTTGCCAAAACAAAATTTACGTCATAAGTGGATCTCCTAGCGCAACATTTGCTGCGCCCACCGAGGTTTATGATCCGAAAACTGATACTTGGGAGCAGAAAGATTGGATATCTACACCGAGAATTAGCATGGAAGCCAACGTTGTTGATGGAAAAATCTACGTGATAGGCGGCGGAGTGCCGCTTAACCTCTTTCGAGTGATACCTGCCTCAAACGTAAATGAGGTTTATGATCCAGAAACTGATTCTTGGAGCTATCTGGAGCGTATGCCAACGGCGGTTAAGAACTACGCCTCTGCCGTTGTGGACGGAAAAATATACATAATCGGAGGATCAAACCCTTGGGACTTCCCTAATGTGGCGCTTAACCTAGTTCAAATTTTTGATCCCAAAATAAACCAGTGGAGTCAAGGTACACCCATTCCTATTGGCGTTTCTGGGGCAACCGCAGGAGCAACCACTGGTGAATTAGCCCCCAAAAGGATATACGTGTTAGGTGGTTCTCCAGTGGACCCCGAATCTGAACCATGCAACCTCACTCAAGTCTATGATCCAGAAAAGAACGTCTGGAGTACTGGCGCCCCGATGCCGACCCCTGATAGGGATTTTGGTGTGGCGGTAGTAAATGATGAATTATACGTGATTACAGGTAACAACGAAAAATACACTCCAATCGGTTACATTCCCGAGTTTCCTTCATGGGCATTAATGCTGATTACTCTAGTTGCAGGAGTAGCTGGGATGGTCATTTACAGGCGTAGCCTACACAAACAGAAACAAAGGAGAGAGATTGCGTGAAACGATCTGCATCTCTGCTTGTTCTATTATTATTTCTTTCTTTAGTTCTTCCCACTTTTTCAGTACCTTTAGTTAGAGCAGCTGACGATTCTTGGACAACGATGGCTCCTCCACCTACTCCATTTTACAGTAATATTGGTGCTGCAGTGGTAGATGGTAAGATCTACTTTATTGGAAGTCAAATAAATGCGAAGTATGACCCTGAAACAAACACTTGGGTATCAATAGCTTCGCCACCAACTTATAATGGATGGGGTAGTGTTGTTGCTTGTCAGAACAAAATTTATTTAATTGGTGGCAATGCGTCAAAACCAACTCAAGTTTATAACCCTGCAACTGATATTTGGGAAAATAAAACATCAATACCTACCTCAAGAATTTACCAGCAAGCTAATGTTGTTGGTAATAAAATCTATGTGATTAGCGGATCAGTGATGGCACCCTTGGGTGTTGTTACTTTTTTTAATTCTAATGACGTTTATGATCCAGAAACTGATTCATGGTCTGAAATGGAACCAATTCCCACACCAGTGGAAGGATACGCATCTGCTGTGTTGGACGATAAAATTTACATTATCGGTGGTGGAGTTGCTGGTGTTCCTGGAGAATATCTTCCGACAAATCAAGTTCAAATATTTAATCCAGAAACTAATCAGTGGACAGATGGCACACCTATTCCTACTGGTCTTTGTTATGCGAGAGCATGTGTAACCACAGGATTGTTAGCACCAAAACGGATCTATGTTATTGGAGGATCCCAGACCTATTATTTCCGTTATGCATACTCTGCTGTCACTGACTTAAATCAAATGTATGATCCAGAAACTGACACATGGACTAATGCCACTTCTATGCCTACTCCTCGTTGTAAATTTGGAATTGCTGTCGTAAATGATGAAATTTATACAATTGGAGGTCACAACTCCACTGATCAGACCGTTGTGATTTCTGTAAACGAGAAATACACCCCAATGGGATTTATCCCAGAGTTTCCTTCATGGTTCATTTTACCATTGTTTTTTGTTTCAACCGTTGTTGTTATATTCTGTAAAAAGAAATTAACAAAGAGCTCATAGTTTCACTCTTTCTTTTCCACATTCCCTGTTTAGAATTGACTATATCCTTTTTGCGTGATAGATATACGAATTTTATTGGTATATCCTTTTAGTCGAAAGGATATACGAATTTCCTATTGTATTCTTACTATAATATTACTGAATTCATACCAAATTCTGTCCGTTGCTCCAAGTCAAGTTCAATCTTTTTTCTTGTCTACTTTGAAATTGGATTCGCATTAATGCCGTGCTTCAAACCGAATACATTTTCCATAATGAAGAATGCCCTTGGCTTTTCATTTCATAATCAGGTGACAAGGGCATTCAAAGGATTTTCAAGCCATTTGCAGGCGTTGGTTTTTTTTTTGGTTAAATTTTAACCCCCAAACCCAAACGTATGGAAAACGTGTACACAAAGAATAGTAACTTAGTCAATATTTCTTGACTAAGAAAAGGTGTGTTTTGGTCAAGGTTTCTTGACAAAAAAAGTCTTATTCAAAAATATCTAAAACATTAGGGGAGAGAACTGATGCTGTGTAAAAAGCTGTTTCTCGTAAGTGTAGTCCTTTTTGTTTTAGTCAGTTTTGCTCTAATTAGTTTGGTTGGAGCCTCTTCTGAGATGTGGAGCCAAACATACGGAAACGGAAAAGAAATGGGTCAATCGTTGGTTGAAACGTCTGACGGCGGATTTGCTATCGCTGGAAGTACAGGTTCGTTTGGTGCTGGAGGCAGCGATTTTTGGTTGGTTAAGACGGATGCAAATGGGAACATGGAATGGAACCAAACGTATGGAGGAGCAGGGTCTGAAAGTGCTATGGTGTTGATTAAGACTTCTGATGGAGGATTTGCAATAGTCGGGTATACAGAATCTTTTGGTGCTGGAGAATGTGATTTTTGGTTAGTTAAAACGGACAGCTATGGAAACTTGGAATGGAACCAAACATACGGAGGACCAGGTTATGACTACGCTAGATCGTTGATTGAAACGTCTGATGGAGGATACGCCATTGGAGGTAACTATGATCCGACTTATGAAGACCCGTTTGGTGACCGTGATTTATGGGTAGTTAAAACTGATAGTTACGGGAACATGGAATGGAACCAGACATACAGCGACTCACCTATGAACTCTTGTTCCGACCTAGTTGAAACAAACGATGGAGGATACTTGTTAGCTGGTGGCACTGGTCGTTACCTTGTTGAAGCTAACATATGGATAATAAAAACCGATGAACATGGAAACATGGAGTGGAACCAAAGATACGGAGGAAGAAACCATGCAGGAGCTAATTCCTTGGTTAAAACCTCGGACGGAGGCTACGCCATAGCTGGTGACCGTTCTCAAGATTTTTGGTTAATAAAAATTGACGAATCAGGAAACATAGAGTGGGATCAAACATACTTTAAATCAGGAGCTGAAGAGGCTTACTCACTGGTTACGACCTCTGATGGAGGATACGCATTAGCCGGAGTAACTTCTGGTGCCATTGGTAATCAAAACTACATCGATGCATGGATGGTTAAAACTGACGCGAGTGGAAACAAAATTTGGAATCAAACATACGGGGGAACAGGAGATCAATACATTTATTCATTAGTTGAAACCTCTGATGGGACGTTTGCCTTAGCTGGTTTCACAACTTCTACTTATGCGGGTCCTGGTGATATGTGGTTAGTAAAAACTGACGAGTATGGCTATATCCCAGAGTTTCCATCATGGATTATTCTGCCACTGCTCATTACCGCAACCTTGGTGGCTATAATCTACAAAAAGAGACTACCCAAGACACCAAACCAGCAATCATATTAGGAGACTAATAACAGCGTATTGTTGAAAACTAGCTTTTTCTGGAGAAGTTTGTGTCCCTTCATTTAGTATCTGTTTTGTCGTAGAGAATTGTCGGAAATATGTCGGAGTAGCCTTTTTTGAGGTCGTTCTGACTAGATTTTCCTGTGAGTTCAAAAAAGTTTATTTGTTTCTTTGAGCCTTATTTATGTTTTAGAGCTTTAAAATAGCCTTAGATGATGAAAGAAGAGATGGTATCGTGAGTCTTGCTATTCACAAAAAACAGCTTTTAGTTCACAAAATCGGCTCATCAGTTCAATGTTAAAAATTTTCTTCTTTTGATGAAAGAAGCTTGTTTTAGGCTTTTCTAAAACTGATTGGTTAATGAGGGGTTCAGAAAAGGTATAAGAAACGGTTCAGATTTTTCAGGTTTCACTTAACTCATTTGTGAGTAAGAACTCATTTTTGAGTAGTGTGTAGTTTCAGAAACGGTGTGTGTATATGGGTTCTTATTGGTGTAACGGCGGTTTTCAGGTGTTTTTAGTGAAAAGAGTTTCAGTTTCAGTTTCTCAGTCATTAACTTTTTGTCGTTTACATTGTAAGGTTTTGAGTTTTTTGTGACTTAAATCATGTGTCACCTGAGACGTTACTCACTTTTAAGTTGCTACCCATTTCTGAGTCACAATGCAAAAGATTAGTATTGTCACTCATTAATGAGTAGCTACTCATTTTTGGGTGTGACAAAAGCCAGAAGGAAGCTCATCAATGTTTTTGCCGATCAGGGAATAGGCTTCTCGCATCAGGTCTAAAAGCTGTTTCACTTCATCTTTGTTCAAAACAATGGCTTCTTGGTTGCCGTTTGAAGTGATCTCTAGCCTACAGGTGTCAACAATTTTTTGTTTGTTGTATGCTAGGATTGTTTCAAACTTGAACATCTGTCTTTTTCCTCTCCCTTTCTACTAGCTCTTCATAGTCGCCGTAGTCTTTGGCTTGCTCCGTGTCCATCAGGTAATGATAAAAAATGTCTTTGTAGAGAATGATGCTTCCGCTTCTCGCAAGGACTCTAATCAACGGCTTCTTTGCTAGCTTCCAAGATAACTTCTTAGCCAATTCTTCTTTCAACTCAACATCCTCGCCTAAATCTACAGACTCTCCCCCACGTGCTTCATTCACAACTTTGAACACGCGATCTTCCTCAGTAATCGGGGGCAACCTCTTAAGTGGAATTAACTTTTCTCCTATCATTTTTGCTTTCCCTCATTTTCAAAGAGTTTTTTCAACAATTTAGTTTCTCTCGGGAATATGTCTTCTAAGGCTTCCTCAAACTGCTCTATTATGGGCTTGTAGACATCGTATTTCTCTAATCCTGTTTTCAAAAGCATGCGATCTCTTAACTCAGGCAAGTTCTCAGGCAACCACACTTCAGGGTCTTTATAGACTATCTGCCTCTTCAATGTGGCATAGACCGCTCCTATGTAACCAAGATAATAGAAAGCAACAACGACAAACGGCTCTCCCCTTTTGATCTGCTCTAACAAACTATAAAGCCCTGTAGCTCCAACCCATGAGGCTAATGTTTTTACAACTTCTTTTTCGTCACATTCTCCCTCAGGAATTGCCTTTCTGGTTTCTGCGTTTATCGCCTCTAGCGTTTTGATGCCTAACTCTCTTATCTCAGGCGAGGCTTCTAAAAGAAGATGTGAGAGTTCAAGCGTTGTTGCAATTTTAGTTCCATAATCAGTTAAGAAATATTTTCGTGTGTCTATGTCTTTTATAACAGCCCCTTCCTTTTGAAGTTCCTTCAAATATTTGCTCAACGTGCTACGGCTTCGTATAGTGATATACCATAACTTCCCCTGAACTTTTTGGAATATGCTACCGAAACTTATTGGCTTCTTTTCATGTTCAAGCAAAACCGTGAGAGCCAATTTTGCTGAATCTTCTCTTTTCAATTTAGATTGATCTCCTATGTTATGTAAACAACCGTCATATTTATAAGTATCTTTTGTCGGACTAAGTCCACTTTTTGGACTATTATTGAGGAAGAAGTTATGGCTTCAGAGAGTAAAAGTTTGAAAAAAGAACGGACTAAGGTTAGTTTTTGGTTTGGCAATAAAGTTCTTGAGCTTGTTGATCAAGTTGCGGCAAGCTATGGAATAAGTCGCTCAGTCTACATCCGACTTGTTTTGCGTGAAACCTTAGTCGTGCGGGGGCTTTTGCCACATGAGAAAGGAAGCCCATTACCAAAAGCAGAGGGGGTGTAGCCATTGAAAAAAAACACAACTCTTGAGCGTCTTTTGAAGGTAGGAAGCTTTTCTGAGCTTTTCGGACTGGTTAGCGGATTTAAACTGGAAAAAGTCATACAGAAGATTCGTGTCTGGGGCATAACTGGAAAAGAGTTCTGGTCAAGAGAGGGAATTGAGACTATACTTGCGCCGTATCGGAAGCACAGCAAACAACAAAACCTTAGCGAGAAAGCCATTGATGAAGTTTTACAGTCCTTTGCTGAGACAGCAAAAATTGACATCAATCTTGTGAGACGCGTTTTCTATCAGATCGCCGTTGAAGAAAAGCCTAAAGAAAAACCTGAAGAGATCATCGAGGAAGCCGAAGAGGAACTACCTGAAATTGAAGAGGAAGAACCCGAAGAGGAGACTGAGGGAGAACAATGATCAAAGAAATGCCGTTGGAAGTCAAAGCTGTTGCGATCTTACGTGATAGTCTAGAGAAAGCGGTTGCCGAACTCAACGAACTTTTGCAAGAACAGGTTCCTCAAGAGTTCAAAGAAAAATCTTGCAAATCTGCAATTCCTGACTTCGACCCTGAAGACTTGATGAAGCATAAATGGAAAGGTAAGCGGATCGGTCAAGGGCAATACGCGGAAGGCTCTCTATCTTGGGGATGGGATTTCCGAGACAATTTCAAGCCTGAAACCATCAAAGCCTTAGAGGCAGACTTCGTTTTGACGATAGACAAGAATGAGTTCACTATATTGGAAAAAATCGTGCAGACAAAGAAAGTCAAGGAAGACTGAAGATGTCAAGTCAGATCAGCAAGAAGACCTTAGACGAGTTCGTTAAGCTAGGCGGCTACGACATTGTGAAATATGACAGGAAAAAGAGACGTTGGAAGGGAGTATCGAAAGCCGCGAGAACAACCAATCTCCACAGGGACACGGTTACTAGGATTTTAAAGGAATTCCCTACGAAGCCCATCAAGAAGATCATGCCAAAATATTATGATGATTTCAAAGAATCTACTGGTTACAAGCGTCTTAAAACAGAAATCGGTCATAAATCTTGGTTCAATTACGCAATTAGAGACGTTTTAACAGCGTTTCACTTTCTAGGCAACAAAGACATAATTTACTGGACGTTAGAGGACATACAAAATATTAGACGAAACTGTCTTAAAATGCGAAGCCCCGAGACTGACGACATCCATCCTAACAAGGCAACAAGTCTACGGAGAGCCATAAAAGCCCTTAACATGCACAAGCTCATTCCCGCTTTGGAGCATGTTTCTAAGCCTCCTGCGGGAAAAAAACTTGCATGGTATCTTGAGGAAGACGATCTAATCAAGTTGATACATCAGGTTCAGAGACCCGATACGTTGCTCTATCTCTATGTTGGTGTGACTTCAGGGGCAAGGCATTCAGGTATTGTAACTTTGTCTCCTGAACGGATTAAAACCGCGAGTGGAGAAATGCTAATCTTTGAGCCTAAAAGGAAAGTGTATGTGTCAAAAGTTGTGCCTTCCTGTGTCCTAGAACTTCTGAATCGTTACATTGTTGATTTCAAGTTTAGGGGCGATCAAAAAATTTTCGGTTCAAGCTACAGCGTCTACAATGAGAGATTAACGAAAGCGGGAAGAAAAGCGGGACTAGCCGACATAACTTCAACTCACATCTTAAAGCATACCTTTGTTAGCCAAGCCTCTTTTCATGGTGTCAGTTTAGATGTTATCTCCATTCAGACAGGAACAGAAGAAGGGACTTTGAAAAAGTTCTACCGCGCAGAAAACATAAGACGCATCAGACATGAACTTCTTGGCGAAGACTATGGAGTTACGCCTTTCTCTGAATGGATTGAAAAGGTTCTGCATCCTCACTTTGTGAGCCGCTACAAGGAGATCAAAGAAAAATATGTAAAAACCGATGGTGTCTTGCGCTCAAAAGCTGTTTTCAAACGTGAAGCCAAGCCAACAAAGAAGAAAACCAAGCGTAAATTCTCATGGAAAGCGATCAAGGGCATAGTGGATTCTGAGCCTACGACTGAGAAAGGAAAAAGGCTTCAGAAGTATTGGAAAGCGATCTGGGAACTGCATGAGAAGCATCCTGAAAAGAAGTATGCTGACCTCAAAGAAATTTTCACTCAGGGAGAAAAATCTACGGGAAGGAAGTGAATCTGAAATGACTGAAATATTGTTAGATGGGTATTCCGTCAGTCACGGCGACACTAATGCATATCTCGTTGTCGTTCATCCTAGCTCATCCATCTATAAAAGTGCCGTAGCTGAGAGTTTTCAAGTCAAAACAGTTGGAAACGAATACAAATTTACGAGAGCCGTGTTTTACCTCATGTGGTTTTATGCTAAACCTCCTACTGGTCACCTCGTTGCTCGCCTCTACAACAAAACAGGGACACATGGAGTAGATGCTAAACCGACAGGCTCGCCTTTGGCGACAAGTGACCTAGTAGATATAGCGGTCTTGACTGCCTCAAGACAACCATTCAATTTCATTTTCTCAGGTGACCAACAATACCATGTTTTCAAAGACCATATTTACTGTATCGCATTGGAAGTTCATGACGGCGATTTTGGAGCTTTCGACCGTATCTTAGTGGCTTCTAGCTCAACCCCTGACCATGACGGGAACGGAAGCCACTTCAAGAATGGAGCATGGTGTCCTGATGAGTAAAAGAAAATCGAAGCCAAAGGACAGAGTAGAGATGTTGCCTTTTGCAACCCTAGTATTTGAATCGCCTAACGGAGAAAAATATGAAGCTCAGATACCGCTTGGAGAAAAGCGAGTAGTTGAGGTAACGCCAAAAAGGAAGAAAAAGAAGGAGGAAACTGATGAAAAATGGTAGATAATTTCTCAAGTGCAACCATTACAAAAATACACAATGGTTATGTAATAACAATAAACTGGACGCTGTCTCATGAGACTTGTTACTGCAAAGATGAAAAAACACTTCAGAAGAAAATAGAAGAATTCGTAACAAAAAGGCTTGAACCGTGAGAATTTCAAAGAGGGTTGAACTTTGAATGTTCTCGAAGCGATAAAAAAAGGCGTAGTCAAAGTCAAAGCCATTCGTCTTTTTCCCACTAAGCCGCTTCTCTTCATTGATAGTCGAACAGAGACGGGAGAAAAGCCGACCTTATTGGTCAAGTCGATTCATAATGAAAAGCGCGGTTGCCATGAAGTTGAGATCGTCTTTCTTGGAGGCTACCATGTAGCTGAACCTGACGCGAGACCTCACGTTAAACCTTACAAAGAGTGGCTTAGTTTTGGTCTCATAATTCTTTCCCTAGATGAAGCAAAGGAATTGAAGAAAGTTTTGGAGAGGGTTGTAGAAATCTGAAGCCTCTTCATCGCGGCTAAGCTCGGAGGAATCACCAATAATGAGTAAGAAACTTCAAAAATATAAATCTATTCATATTTTCAATGAATTGTCTAA
>Ga0315538_1000799_pt1 | contig 19125 bp, 22 predicted proteins | sample SalMarSW160230MG_2_FD_203834 | JGI IMG/M metagenome (GOLD analysis project Ga0315538, IMG submission 203834) | Salt marsh sediment microbial communities from the Plum Island Ecosystem LTER, Massachusetts, United States - Salt Marsh Sediment SW1601-230 ...
TAAAGGTCAACCTGACCCAAAATGATATAGCCAATACTGTTGCCACCGGTTCCGGCGCCGACAATGTCTATTTTGCCAGCCAGAAGGCAAGCGACATAGTCTGTACTGCCAGAGGCATAAATAATGCCTTCCCGCAAGCCAGGACTGTAATTGATGTAGCCAGTCAATCCACCAGGGTAATACGTCTAAATGAAGAGGGAATTGTGACTAACTTCACCGTCAGCGAGAAATGTGCTGCCGGCGGTGGCCGCTTTATTGATGTCATCGCCAACGTGCTGCGCATAGATTTGAGTGATTTCGGCCCGCTTGCAGCCAGGTCAAAGACCCCCATCACATTTAATACAGGCTGTGCTGTCTTCGGCGAATCCGAAGCCATCACCAGAATAAGCGAAGGCATTCCAAAAGAGGACATCGCCGCTGGTGTTAACAAAGCCCTGGCAAGCAAGATTTCATCACTGGTCAAGAAACTTAAGCTGGAGGAGCCTTGCGCCATCTGTGGCGGCGGTGCCCTCAACATCTCTCTCGTCAAGACCATAGAAGGCGAATTGAACACCACCCTCCTGGTATCACCACACCCTCAGATTATAACCGCTCTTGGTGCTGCCATAATCGCTGCAATATCAGCGACTTCGGAATAGAGCAAAAAGCAGAACTGATAGGCACTTTGAACTGGCGCCTTGTGAGCCTGACAAGCGGGCCTTAATTCGTGGATTTTTCAAAAGTTTGGAAGTGTAACATAGGTCTTGACAAGAGCTGAGGAGGGTTGTAGCATTTAATCATAGTCGATTTGTTCGAAAACGACTGAACCAATCCAGTAAGCAGAGTTTCATCAAATTCGAAAGGGTAGATGAAGGCAGCAGTCACGAGTATTGGAGTAGCCATTATACTGGCCTTAATCTTTTCCCTGCCGGCTCTAGCCCAGGATAGCGGTACCATAACCATCACTATGACAGGGGTAAATGAGATTTCCATCAGCCTGGATAAAACACAATGGCCGCTAGGAGCAGTGGCTGCAGACACAGAGCAAACAACAAGTCCGCCGATAGAATGGTGCACTTTGACTGTAGAGGGCAATTGTAATGTGAAAACTCGTATCCTGGGGGAGGATGCTAGATGGTATAAAGATGGAGTGGCGCAAAATTATTATTGGACGCTAAGTAATACTAATGAAAGCGATATCAGCGATTCTGTGAGAGGTCATAAATATATGCTGTGGTTTAGAGTGCGTGGTGATAATCCACCTGATGGCCGTGGCTATGTCCTTATTACCAAAGAGCCAAGCGAGTTTTGGCCGCCTCCTAGCGGTGGCTCAAGCTTAGCTCCCGGGGATACCAAGCAATTTGGCCTGAAATTGCTAACGCCGACCTACTTCGTCGGTGGCAGGCAGATGCAAACCAAAATCACCATAAGCGCCGTAACTGCCTGATGATGAGGCGTATCAAATTAGCCGGGCTCATTGCCGCTTTACTGGTCATCCTCCTGCCTTCTTTCACTCTGGCTCAGGACGTTAACTTCGGCGTCGCCCCCGCCGAGGTACACATAGATAGCTTGCCCCCGGGAGAAGCAGCAGAATTCGAACTGACCATTCACAATAAGGAAGAGCTAGCTCATAATTTCACTATCGCTACCTTTCAGCCTCCGGAAGAGGAAATGAGGGAAAGGATGACTGAGTTCCCCGATGATAGCTGGGTAAGCTTTTCCTCTCAAGAAATCGAAGTAGCCGCTAATTCTCAGGCCAATGTAACGGTAAGGGTAGTCATACCGCAGGAGCAAAAATGGGCAGGCGAGGACTGGGAGATATGGCTGGGAGTCGCTGCTGAATCCCGTGACTTGTTAGCCGTAAGGTTAGATGTTCGCCTGCTGGTGTCCACAAACCCCGTAGCGGAAGGCAAGTCCAATGCAGGATTGGTCGCTGGAATCGTCGTGGGCATAGTACTCCTTGGCTGTGGTAGCTATTATTACTTCAGGCGCAAAACCAGGCTTGAATGACCGTTAATCTTCAGCGTACAAGGCTTTAGCCTCGTACGTCATTGTTGTTCTCTTTTTGTCGTTGTGAGCCCCAACTTGTCGGGGCGTGGCAATCTCCTGCCCCTCCACGAGATTGCTTCGGCTAACAAAGTCAGCCTCGCAATGACAGAAGAGAGGTGTCATTCCGGGCCCTTCGCTCCATGTCATTTTAAGCGGAGCAAAGAATCTAACTCCGCTCAGGATAAACTCCGCGAAGAATCCCATAGCGCTCAGGATAGGCTTCTCGAGCAATCTCAGGAGATTGCCACGCCTTCGGTTCACAATGACAAAGCGGCAATACTGAGTATGCAGGCGTCATTTCCAGGGAGGCATAGTACTATTTTCTACTGCAAAAAGTACAAATGGGTGATTCCCATAAGCCTGGCTGGCTGATATTCTAAAAATACTGCGGGAGCAGGATGTAATAAATAGAGGCGATATGAAAATAGCTGATTCTACCTCTCAAAGTTATGAAGCTAAGCTGGTCGAGAAGCTGCGCTCGGGCGACAGCGCAGCCATGGAGGAATTCTATAATATTTATAGGAGCAGACTCTACATTCTGGTATTGGAACAAGTAGACCGAGACCAGGCTGTAGCTGAAGATTTGGTTCAGGAAACATTCCTTGCTGCCCTGGGTTCTCTGGATAAATTCCGTGGTGACAGCCAGCTTTATACCTGGCTGCGCAGTATCGCATTGCACAAGATAAATGACTTTTATCGTCGCAAGGTGCGAGAGCCTAAACCTCAGGAATCGCCCCCGGATTTTGATGCCATGAAGCAGCTGGAGCAAACCGGGGGCGATGAACCAGCGACCCACACTGTGATGGAGTCCGAAGAGATTCGCCAGTCAGTTCACCAGGCTTTGGGGGATCTGCCTCAGGATTATCAAGAGGTTCTGGTATTGAAATACCTCGAAGAGATGCCCGTGCTAGCGATAAGTCAGGTTATGGGTCGCTCACCAAAGTCGGTTGAGGGATTGCTGTCGCGGGCCCGGAAGGCTATGCGGGATAAGCTGGAGGAAAATAACCACGAACAGTGATTATAGCCTCCCACATAATTTCTGTACAGACTTCCCCTTCAGATTATATAGCTGTTTAATCTTGTTCTAGCTTCGCATTCAGATTTGTCCTAAGTATCTAGGGAATTCGATAGTGGATCAATTTGACTTATTGGAGGAATATTAGCTATTATGTATTTTCTTTGGTCATACCTATTGACAAGGGGTAAATAGGGAGGATATAATTTGCTTGTAGTTGTTAATTTACTAGGGGGTTAGAATGAATGCCAGTTTATCTCCATGGTATAAGATACGAATTATGCGACCATTGCTTAAAGCAAATGGCAAGGCGGAGGGTCACAAAGGAGAATATTCAATCTTGCCTTAACTATCATCAAGTTAGCTTTATACCCAAGGAGGGCTATTCTTTATATATTGCAGACCATCCCAGTGGTAAGCGTCTTCAAGTTACTGTAAACACTAAAGATAAAGAGATTGTGTCAGTAGTATGGTTGAACTAATAAGGGAAAGGGAGAACTGATTTCTATGCATGCAGAATACGACAAGAAAGCCGATGCCATCTATATATATTTGGATGAGAGGTCAGTTGACCATACTGAGAAACTCGATGACCTGAGATATATTGACTATGCCCATGATGATACTCCAGTGGGCGTAGAATTACTTTGCACAAGTGACGGTGTGATTACCAATGACTTGCCCCAGCGTGCGAAAATAGAGGCACTACTAGAGAAGTATCATATTAAACTGTTTGCATAAGTATATATCAATCGATTAAAGATACTATTTCCTCAATAGCCTGTAGTGCGACCCTTCAGGGTCGTGCAGCACGAAGCTAAAGCCTCGGATGTCCTTGCGAGCTTTCCCCCTCCCTCTAACTCTCTCCCACCAAGGGAGGGAGGATTTTATTTAAGGGCAACACGAGGCTGTCTAAAAAGTGCTTTTGTAGGGAGGGACTTGCCCACATCGGAGCGAGAGCCCTTTGTGAGCTCCCGCTTCGATAGTAGGAGGTTTAGGTTGAAAGTGAGGATGTTGTCTCCGCTACCGCCTGGAAAGCGTTGACCAGCCCCTGCCCCACACCATCCCCGGCGATGGGAGTGCAGCTATTTTCAATAGCCCATCGCACCTCGTCATTGACTGCGCCGTTGCCGTTGCTATCCTCAGCGACGCTGAAAACCAGGGCAGCCACGCCTGAGACATGGGCGCCGGCTGCCGAGGTGCCAGTCTTATAGCCATATTGATTCTGGGGCAATTCGGAGTAAATGTTAAAGCCTGGAGCGGCTACATCCACCCAGTCGCCATAGCTGGATAACAAAGCCAGGGAATTATTTTCATTGGTGCCGGCCACGGCAAGGCAATTGACATAATAAGCCGGGTAGGAAGGCTCCGACCCACCTTTATTGCCCGCCGCTGTTATAAGTATCGCCCCCTGGCTCCAGGCATAGTTTACTGCTTCTTCCAAATTCGGCGATGCTCTCATGGACAGGCTTACGTTGATAACTCTGGCTCCGTTGTCCACTGCCCAGATGATGCCTCTGGCTACCACCGATGGCTCGCACCTTCCCGCATCATCAGCCACCTTCACATTCATTAGCCGGCATTCCGGGGCGATAGCGGCAATGGTGCCTGCCATGTGGGTCCCGTGCTCATAAAGGTCATCGCTTGTCGGGCTATCGGTGAAATTGACCTCAGCCGCCACCCTATCGGCCAAATCCTGGTTGTCCTTATTAATGCCCGTATCCAGCACAGCCACTATAATTGACCGGTCCCCCCTGGTTATTTGCCAGGCCTGGGGTGCCTCAACCCTGCTTACCCCCCACCTCTCAGCCAGATAGCTATCATCGAGAGAATACGTCGTCTGTGGGGAAGGACCATAGCTTAGGGAATCGCTATTATCGGCACGTGCCACATTGTAAACAGGCGAATAACTACATGCTGACACGCTTTCTCTGGCAAGTAACACATCATACACTAACCCAGCAACCAGTATTACCTCAACCAGCGTCAGGGCTATGGCTAAATATTTTAGCTTCTTCAATATATATTATATATAACAGCCATCCTATCCGACGGGAATCACCCATCGGTACCGTTTCGGTACTGTTTTGTCTAGAATTTAGTAATGCGACCTTTTACCCAGGACTTATGGGCCAGGGACGCTTATAGTCTTGCGCATGACCTCTACTGTCATTACCACAATATCCCCCTTAAGGTAAGGGGGATAAAAGGGGGTTATGACCGTAACTCCCCTTGCCCCTCTTATCCTAAGAGGGGAAACATTTTCGAGGCGTGAGTCCCGATTAAATCGGGTTTGACCTTTAATTTTTGAATTCCCGTCCTATCCCGGAGTCTGGTCCTTGTACTTTCTAACCAGGGCTATTTGACAAAAAAAGGGCTGTGCTAGTGTTAAGGCCTGTATTTGAACTTAAAGGGGAGGTAGTGCAAGGGCCATATTACCGCTGGTATCTACCACTTGGTTGACAAATCTGAAAAACCCCCCCACAAAAGTACTAGGAAGTGGGGGATTTCCCTTTTTTGAGCGACTAATAGAGTGACGAAGGTACTAGTTCATGAGTCCCGGTTAAAGGATGGATTGGATTCCAAGAAGCCAATGGTGAACCTGATCTAGCGGAGTTTCCTTATTTTATACTGGAGCAGTGATGAAAGTTTTGTTCGTTGGTGGGTCCGAGGAACTATTACAAGCTATGTCCATTATTTTAAAAGTGAGATGGCGAGAGTTAAGCTTAATCCATGCTACTGAAGCAAGGCAAGCCACCGAGCTAATACACAAGGAACAGCCAGATATCGTTATGCTTCAAGTCGATGCAGCATCCCCGGATGATTTTGACCTCATAGGTCAGATTCGTAGCTTCTCCGATGTACCCCTTATTGCTCTGGCTAAGAGCGATGATGTTATGGATAAGGTAAGGGCTCTGGAAATGGGCGCCGATGATTGGATTCCCCCTTCTTCGCCTATAGAATATATAGCTAAGGCGAATGCTATTCTTCGCCGCTGCTCCCCGCTTGGCGATGGCTATACCGCCTCTTTTCTTTGTGGCAAGCTTAGCATAAATTATGCCACCCATGACGTATATGTGAATGGAAAACCGGTGGGGCTAACCCCTATCGAGTACAAGATTCTTTACCAATTAGTTAGAAATGAAGGCAGTGTAGTCGGCCATACAAATTTACTCAACAGTGTCTGGGGACCACATTACGGAGCTGCCCCTGAATTTCTCAAGAAGTATATCTACCGCCTGAGGTCTAAAATTGAAGAAGACCCGGCCGACCCCAAAATCATCCGCACTAGAAGAGGCGTGGGTTACATCTTTATTACAGCCTCCGATTCCACCAAACAGAGACCTTTTTCCACCAAATAAAGACCCTTTTTCCACCAGGTAGGTATTTTATTTTTTTCTCAGTAAATGTAGTTTATTTCACGTTACCGTGCTTAGGTTCTAGTACTTAAGTACTGGGGCAGGGCCTGAAGATGGAAAGAATCTTACTTATTCATCCCGACTTGGTGCTGAGAGACGAGTTGACCTTCAATTTACAGCACTCAGGTTTCCAGGTTGTAGGTGCTAGCGATGGCCAGCAAGCTTTGACTGAGGTGTACGGTAGACACCTTGACGTGATAATCGTGGCTGAATCCAGCCACAGATTGAATGGAGATGAGCTCTGTGTCCGCTTGCGGCAAATATGCCAGGCTCCAATTATCATGCTGGGGCAAGGTAGTAAAGAAATATCTGGAATTGACTTCATTGAGATGGGCGCCGATGCTTATTTAGCCTCACCCTTAAATCTGAGAGAACTACTTGCCAGGATTCGTTCCTTACTGCGCCGCACCCGGGCAGACGCAACGGGGTTTGAAGGAGGCTGACATTCCGGGGCTTTGAAGCGCCCATCGGCTACCGTTTTGGTACTGTTTTGGCTAGAATTTAGTAATGCGACCTTTCACCTAGGACTTATTGGCTAGGGACGTTTATGGTCTTGCGCACGACTTCTACTGTCATTGCGAGCCACGACAGTGCTGAGGCAATCTCGCCTTTCTGTCCTTGCGAGGAGCGTAGCGACGAAGCAAACTTAGGGGAATTATATGAGATTGCCACGCCCCGACAAGTCGGGGCTCGCAATGACAAAAGAGGAGAACTCAGAAGTGTAGTGGCAGAGTTTATCTCCGCCCTCTACGCTCGCTCTTCCCCTCTTAGGATAAGAGGGGCAAGGGGAGTTACGGTCATAACCCCCTTTTATCCCCCTTACCTTAAGGGGGATGTTCGAGGAGGGTAAGTTAAGAAGGGATTCCTTCACGCCTCGAAGAATGACAAAAAAAGAAGAAGCTCGCAATGACGAAAGAGAAGAGCTCAGAAGTGTAGTGGCGGAGTTTATCTCTGCCTATCTACTTATCTGTTCCAGGCTTCTCTCCAGTTGCCTCCATAGGAGTTAACTTCCGCCAGGAAGCGGGCGATTTCCTCGCGCTTAAATCTGCGGTCCCCCCGGGGGGTAATGCGATATGCCCTTATTCTTCCGTTGTTACTCCACCGCCTCAAGGTGTTAGGATGGACATGGAGGAGCCGGGCTACTTCCCTAACCGTCAGCATCTCATCCATTTGTTCGCTTGCCATATCTTTTCCTATCTCCTCTTTAATTAACCTATCTTAAGGGTAACTCACTTCAGCTAACCGCACAATCACCCAAAAGTATCAATTTGATTAGAAAATGGTCATAGGAAAAAAGTCCTCGGTTGGCCAAGATTGGTAAGAAAGGTTAAGTTAGGTATATTGACTTTCCTCAACATGTAAATTACTATGGATGATGTAGGCAGAGGACCAACAGTAGAGCGATTGCCTGGAGTGAGAGTTGGGTGGTCGGAGAGATTAGATACGGGACTGGGGTGAGACGTGGTAAGCTGAAAGTCTTATTGCCGTTTTTGTGTGGGGACAGTGAGGCTGAGCCTGTAGGTGGTAGCTTGGTTTTGGCGGAGTCAATAGAGAAACCGACCTGACAAAGGTCTGTTTGTTGTTCAGTGGTTAAGGACTGGCATGAAAGTCTTGCTTGTGAAACTGCCGGAGGAGCTATCTAAATATATCCCCCTTGTCCTGAGGGTAAGATGGCCCAATTTGAGCTTATTCCACGCGGATGAAGCAAGGGAAGCCGTGCAGCTAATACATAGTGAGCAACCCTATATCGCCCTGCTCCATCTTCCTGAGCGAAGCGAAGGGTCATCTCCTGAGGACTGCTTTGACCTCATAACCCAGATTCGCAGCTTTTCCAATGTGCCACTCATTGTTGTTGGGCAGAGCGACGATGTCACGGACATGGTGAAAGCTCTGGAGATGGGTGCCGATGACTGGATATCCCCGTCTTTCAGCCCCATGGAATTCATTGCCAAGGTCAATGCTCTTCTCCGCCGCTGCTCCCCCCATAAGCACGGTGTTTCCTTTTTCTTGGACGGCAGACTGTCTATAAATTACGCCGCTCGCCAGGTACAAATCTCGGGAAAGTCAGTGAAGCTAACCCCTATTCAATATAAACTCCTTTGTCATTTAGTCGAGAACCAGGGAAGGGTGTGCACCAGCACCGAGCTACTCCAGCATGTCTGGGGGCCAAACTATGGTGATGAAAGAGAACTCCTCAAGCTGAGTGTTTACCGCTTGAGGTCTAAAATTGAGGAAGACCCCTCGAACCCGGAAATTCTCTTCAATGAAAGAGGCATAGGCTACGTTATTAGAGCCTCCGCTTCGAGTGGGTAGAGACCTCTCTGACATTCTTGCAACCAAAAAGAAACCTCTGGTAACCAAAAAGAAACCCCTGGTAACCGAGTAGCTACTGACTTCTATGACATTCCCCATTACACTAGACTTAAGTAGTGGTACTTAAGTACTGGTACTTAAGCTTGGGTTAAACGTGGAGAAGATTTTGCTTGTTTGTCCCGACTTAGCGATGACAGATAACTTAGCATTTGTATTACAGCATTCAGGTTTTCGGATTGTGAACGCTGCCGAGAGTAAGCAAGCTTTGGCCGAGATAGGTAGAAGCTCTCCTGACCTGGTAGTGATGCGTGAGAACAGCAATAGACTGAATGGAGATGAGCTTTGTATCCGCATTAGGGAGCTATCTGATGTTCCCATCATCATTCTCGGGCAGGAGCAGGAAGAGGCGGCGGGAGTCGAGTTTCTGGAAATGGGCGCCGATGCCTACCTGACCTCTCCCTTAAGCTGGAGGGAATTGCTGGCCAGGGTTCGCTCCTTGTTGCGCCGCACCCGGGCCTCTCCAGAAGCGTGAGCTATGAAAGGAAAGGTAACAGGAAAGTTTTTCCGGAATTCCCCCTCTTAAGATAAGAGGGGCTTGGCGAGCACTCAGTGCAGTGAGTGCTTGCCAAGGGGAGTTATGAATAAGAAAGCCTGATGAATCAGGCAACCACAAATGATATGAAAGAGAATAGTTAAGATGGAAGCTGGTTACAGGGCCAACAAGAATTTAAAGAAGCTGTGTAAACTCAGCGACCGTGAGGTCAGCCTTGCGGATGAGGGTTCGCAATGTGCCTGGCTTGAGTTCTTTTCTTCCCCCGGGAACGCTGAGGTGGCGTCCATCGGGATAATAAAGGATGGCATGTCTTCCCCTCCAGTGGTCAAGAGAGAAGCCAGCTCTTCCAAAGGCTTTGATAGCATCATCTCCTCTTACCACGGGCAGCTTTGCCATCAGACGGCTACCTTAGGAGCTACCTCTACCTCGTCGGTCTCAATCCTGAGGGGAAGTCCATCTGCTTTCCGCTCGCTCAGACAGCAGCGTATCTCTTGTGACACAAGTTCCGGTGTCTCTTCCGGGAGGGGCATATTGTGTTTCTCTCGCAGGGCTAGAATTCCCTCGATAGCCTCCCGAATATTAGCCATGGCTTCCTCTCGAGTGTCGCCTTGGCTGACGCACCCTGGTAGAGCTGGGCACTGGATGGAATATCCGATTTTCTCAGGCTCAAGAATAACAGTGAATTTCATAAATAACCTCCGCCTAAATAGCATAGCAACAGGAAATCAAAAATGCAAAACAGGCTGAGTTCTAAGGGAAAGGCAAGAAATATAAGGATGACTATTACCACTGCCGAGATGCCCTCGGGCTCTCTCGGGATTGTCATTGCGGGCCCCGACTTGTCGGGGCGTAGCAATCTCAGAGAAGCCGGTTGGTCCAGGGCAATTGGGTTCCCTTATCAGGTCTCCTCTTCCTCGGCGGGAGTTCTCTATCCGCTTGACGGAGATGGGCAGGGTGAGGGTGAGCCCGGTAAGGCACGCCTTAAATCAAAGATGAGGTGGGATAGTTAATGAGAAACTCCATGAAAGGAGGAACATAAAAAATGAAAAAAATAGGACTTTTATCTTTAGCACTGGTCTTGGCTCTTGGCACGCTGGGTGTGGCCTATGCCATGTGGTTTGACACGCTGGTCATCGACGGCGAAATCTCCACCGGATCGTTGGAAATTATATTTGCCAGCCAGTACGACAATGACCCTTCAACGGGTTCGCTCGACCCCTGCGAGGCAGGTTCCTGGAATATATCCACTGGGACCCCTGTGTGGGAGGGGAATAGATACAACAAGGACTATGCTAGTATTGCGTCAACGTTTGAGGAATATAATCAGGCGGATCCGGAGCTAGATGGCGACTATGCTACTATTACCCTGAGCAATGCCTACCCCTGCTACTGGGGAAGCGTAATATGGGACATCAAGAATGTTGGCCTGATCCCGGTAAAGTTCTTGTCGGCGAATCTGACTGAACTCAGCAAGGACGACGCGGAGTGGCCGGTAAATGTGGCACTCGTTATTGGCACACGGTACTACGTGGATGTCGAGACTCAGACTGTGGACGAGACCCTCGATGCAGGCGATGACTTCAGCTTCATACTGAGCTGCCTCAATTGCTGCCAGATTGATCCCTATGAATCGCCTCAGGACTTGGGCTATATAGACATCGCGGTGCATCTGGAGCAGGACGCTAAACAGAAGACTATATATGACTTCACCATTGGCTTTGTCTTCGCTCAGTGGAATGAAGGACTGCCATGTCCGTAGCCGGTATAGTAGTGATTAGCGAAGGCTGAGAGATGAGTCGTAGGGTTGTTGGTACAGAGAGGAGAGGGTTGCAGGAGGATGCGGTCCTACCAAGCAAAGTATGAGTACACCTTTTAGTTTAAGTTGATAGCTAAATGATCGGCTGACGAGTCACGCTACTGGCAAAACTAAGAAGGGGGTGTGGGGCAGTTCACCCCCGCCCCTCTCCTTGGCAGGGGAAGAGGCAAAGGTGTATGATGGTCTTTATCCCTTCCCCTGGGAAGGAGAAACGAAGAGTGAAACTGCCTTTGCAGCATAAGGCTGTTTACGAATGTAGTTGCTCAATTTATTGGGCCTCCTCCTTTGTCATTGCGAGGAGCGCAGCGACGAAGCAATCTAGGTGGGGTTCTCAAGGGCCGGGGATTGCCACGCCCCGACAAATCGGGGCTCGCAATGATAGAAAGCGAAGGGCCTGGTGAATGAGGCAACTACAAGAATTTACAGATAAGGTGAGAACTTGAGTATAATGAAAAGGAGAAGAAGCAGGTTTTCCCGGGTGGGAATGCTGTCCATAGCCCTGCTTCTGTCTCTGTGCGTCATGGGCATCGGCTACGCTGGCTGGACGGACACGGTTAGCGTTGATGGAACGGTGGAGACAACTAGCTGGGGGGGTAGTCTGAGCGACCCTGACCCCTCTGTCCCCAGCGGCACGAACATCACTTTAAGCGTGGCATCGCCAAATACTCTCGAAGTCAGCGTGGGCTATGCGCAGACGAACACCCCGTACACCGGTACCTTCAATGTCAATAACGTTGGGACGGTGCCAATTAAGATAGACAGTATTGGTTTTGTCCCGCCTTCCGGTACTACGGTAAGTATATCAGGGGTGAGTGCGGGCGTCTCGTTAGAGCCGGGGGAGACGAAGCCCGCCGGCGTGAGCACAAGCACCTACATTGGATGTAATAGCTACGACTTCACGGTAACTTTTACCTTTGTTCTCTGGAATGAGTAATTTGTTTAAGGCAAACATGGCGGAAAAGAGCGAAAGATGACATTGACAAGGAGAGTAAGGAATTGGTGAAGAGGTTTCGCTTTGCCAAAGCAGGACTAATCTGCCTGGCGGTGGTGGTAGTGCTGGGAGGCATAGGGGTAGCCTATGGTTACTCGTCGGGCACACTGAAGGCCGGCGACATGATGGCAATGGCCTGTTCTAATGGACTATTCACATGGGTGGTCTCCAACGATGACGGCGAGGTGACTAGCATATCTCTTTATGGAGACATTGACCCCGGCGATGACGGCGGCGGTGCTAACTATGATAAGTGGGGTGACCAGAGCAGCGATGACCCCTCGGAACCGCAGGCCAGGGGCGTTAAGTGCGCCAGGTACGATAAGGACGTGGCACGGACGACCGCCTGGAGGTCACCATGTGACCGCAAGGAAATCACCGTGCTGGTAGAAAACGCCTACCCATCCTATTACCCGACGGTCTTCTTCGGGCTGAAGAATAACCAGAGTTTTTCTATCAAAATTGAGAGTATTGATATTACTTATGACATACCTGAATTAACCGTCACTTTTGACGGGATAACAGAAAATCAGGTACTCTCATCTGGCGAGGAAGTCGTCGGTAGACTGGGGATTCACACTGAGCAGTCTGCTCATCAGAACTCAAGCTATAATGTTAAGGTGAAGATAGAGCTGATTCAGAAAGAAAAGTCGGGCTGTGGTTGGGGGTGGTGGGGGTGGTGGCATTATAGGTATTGGTGGCATTGGGGGTGGTGGTGTTGAGGGGGGGGAACGCCCTGGATAACCTTCAGATATTTAGCTGGCTCCCACTTGACGCGCTGGGAGTTTGTCCCCTATAGTGGCGTTACGGTGGATATAAGCCTTAGGGACGACCCGAGATATAACTGGTGGCTTGTTTTTGGTCTGCTTGCCGCCATATATTGCCTGATAAACCTGGGACTGCCCCGTCTTCCCATTGACCCATTCGCCAGGACTTACGTCATTCAGCCGATACTCTGGGGCCTTTTGGCCTGGGCAATGCTGGTCCTGCCTAGGTACAGGACCGCCGGCGGATTGAGGGTCAAGGCTGCCATTATCCAGTTGGCGCTGATAATTGGCTTTTTCCAGGTGCTGCTCTATGTCATTGGCGGACTCTTTTCCGGCTTTGGCACAAGCCCCTATTCTTTCACCCCGACGGGCATCCTGACCAATCTGGTCTTTGTTGGCTCAATGCTGGTGGGTATGGAACTCAGCCGGGCCTGGCTCGTTAACCGCCTGGGAAAGAAACATACTTTCCTGGCACTTGCCTTCGTGGCTGTGCTGTATACTATGCTGGCTCTCCCCTTAGCTCGCATCACTGGTCTCACGCTGGGGCTTGACTCCATCGACTATATGAACTCTACTGTCCTGCCGGCATTGGCCGAGAACCTGCTGGCCTCATTCCTGGCTTTGATGGGCGGGCCGTTGGCTGCCATTGCCTACCGCGGGATACTTCAGGCGTTCTGGTGGTTCTGCCCCATCCTCCCTAACCTGTCCTGGGCATTTCAGGGACTTATCGGTACGGTGGTGCCCATTGTTGGGTTGGTGCTGGCAAATAGCCTGCGCTCGCGGCGCCGGCCTGGGCAGGCAAGACGGGAGAAGGAAGGCTCTCTGGCTGGCTGGGTTGTTACTACAATTGTTGCTGTAGCCATAATCTGGTTTGCCGTCGGGCTGTTCCCGGTGCAGCCGACCACGGTAATCAGCGGCAGCATGAGGCCAACCCTGGACGTCGGCGATGTCGTCATTATCGCCAAGGTGTCGGCGGGTACTATTGAGCCAGGTGATATTATCCAGTTCCGGGAAGCGGAAGGTGTTACCACAGTGCACAGAGTGGTGAAAATTCAGGAAATTGAAGGGCAAAGAGTTTTCGTAACCCAAGGGGATGCTAACAGTGAGCCGGATGCCAACTCCGTCCTACCTGCGAATGTGGTCGGTAAAGCGATTTTTGACATCCCCAAGATAGGCTGGGCAGCCATAGCGGTTAAGGAATTCTTTATGGGATAGCTAAGAAGCAAATGACAAGTCCTAAATACGAAATCCTAAGTTCTAAACAATATCGAAATTCGAAATCCCAATGACCAAAACAGTCTTGAATAATATCAATGCGAGGAGCGAGATCCTTCGCTTTATGCTTCGGAACAAGCTCCGTAATCTCCGCCCCCCACGTGTCTTTGCGAGAAGCGTAGCGACGAAGCAATCTTGGAGGGTTGATGGGAATAGAGATTGCCACGCCCCGACAAGTCGGGGCGTGGCAATGACATGGGGGTTGCTAAACAGTCTCAAGAACGTTGATTGACACCGTAGCCTTTACTCTTTAGAATAGAGCAGATTGGAGGCCTAAAGCTGATGAAAGTCTGGAAGGTATTTGCCAGGTCAAGGAGGGCAAGAATAATCTGCTTCGCCCTGGCTGGTGCTCTACTGGTGGCTTCAGTGGTTGGGCTCGGGCATCCTGTGGCGGCGCCGGCCGAGGAAACACCGGCGGCGAAGTATGAGCATAGGGGACAGTTCGACTACATGGTTTACCTCAAGCCCAGTATTCTTTACGGCGATCTCATACTCAACGGGGAAGAAGAGGAGGAAGAAGAAGAGGAGGAGGCCCCTATGGTTTTCTTCCGAAATATCATTCGAGAGGTGCGACTGGCCTTCAGCTACAACTTTGATTCCAGCCAATCGCTGGCTAACGTTACCAATGAGGTGGTGGTGTCGATAATTGCCGAAAATCCTGGCTTGTGGCAGAAAGAAATGACAGAGTTGGAAGAGACTCATACGGGAACAAAGTTCACGGTGGACTTTCCCTTGGACCTCCGTCACTTTGATAGCATAGTCGATAGCATTGAGGAGGATATAGGAATTACCAGCAGCACGAGGAACTTCGTTATCAGAGCTGTGGTCCGTACCACGGCCGAGACTACTCTGGGCAAGACCATCGAGGACGAATTCAGCTATGAGCTTACAGCCATACTCACGGCTAATAGATTAGAACTGAAAGGCAACCTTGGGAGTAGTAAAGCGGGTTCCAGGGAGGGAATAAGGTATGAAGGGAAAAGCCGGTTTGATTACGAGGTATATCTCAAGCCGAATCAGCTTTATGAAACAGATGTGCTCAGGTCGGAGGCGCCTCCTGTGGCAGAGCCTCCGGTAGAGCCTCCGGTATCTCCCCAAACCCAGGGCCCAGGGCTTTTGTACTTTCCCAAGATAATTAGCAGCATCAAAGCAAGTTTTTCTTATCAGTTTCTCTGCGATAGACCGATAAGCGAGCAGTCACAAGAGGTGGAGGTCACCGCCCTAATAGAGAATCCAGAAAAGTGGAGCAAGAGCCTTGTCGTGGTGCCCGAAACAAACAAAGTAGGCAGCTTTACTATATCCTTTCCCATAAATATACAGTATTTCGAAACTGTGATTGATGCCATTGAGCAGGAGACAGGTGTGCGCGAGAGCTCCTACAACATGGTGATTAAAGCTAATGTCCACACCGTTGCCCGCACCGATCTGGGCACGATAAGCGAGTCCTATACTCAGGCCTTAAGCGTTAATCTGGGGGGGAATACCCTCACCTTTGATAAAGAGCTATCCGGGTCTAAATCGGGTTCCATTGGTGGAACTGCGACAGATGGGGCTTCTGGGGAAAGTGGCTCGAGGGCACCCTGGATTATTGGTCTGGTGATAGCCTTGCTGGCTCTGGGCTATTTTGGCTGGTGCCAAACCCAACTTAGATTGGCGCCGGTTAGTGCTGGTGAAGCCGAGGCTGCCCGGGCTAGAAAGAAATATAGGCAGATGATGGTGGATGTTGAGGAGCTGCCCGGGGTAAAACCAACTGAGACAGTCATACCCCTGAATTCACTGGACGATTTGGTAAGAATCGCCGATGACCTGGTTAAGCCCGTGCTCCATCAGGCGGAAGAGGGGCGGCATACTTATTGCATTATTGATAGCGGCGTAAGATACCTGTACGCTATTGAGACCTAAAAATAGTGCTAACTCGTGGAGTTTATCTCCGCCTCTTGGTCTGGAATGAGGCCCGACCCTATGCCATTGTCATTGCGAGCACCTGAAAGGTGCGTGGCAATCTAAGGCCTCAACAGCCCAACCGAGATTGCGGAGCCTGTTCCGAACCGTAGGTGAGGAATCTCGCTCCTCGCAATGACTAATCGTAGTGGCGGAGTTCATCTCCGCATCAGGTCTATGCGATTGGATGAGGAACATCGAGGGCGCCAGTGGAGGGATGTTGAGGGAAAGTACCGTCTTATCCCGGAGCCTGGACCTGGTACTTTCTACCCAGTACTACTTGACTAAAATGGAAGGGCCGTGCTAGCATTAGATACTACGTTTGAACTTAAAGAGGGGGCAGGGGAAGGGAAGCAGGGTCCCCTGGTACTATTGTTATTTACCACTTAGTTGACAAATCTGAAAAAATCCCCCAAAAGTACTGGGAAAAGTGAGGGATTTTCCTTATTTTAGCGACTATATATATGACAAAGGTAATAGCTAATTAGTCCTATGAGGAGGATAGATATGAAAAGGATAATAATTTCTCTAGTCGGCGTGGCGGTGCTGATTGCTATGGCACTGCCCGTCATCAGCCCGCCGCCTGCTTCGGCGGCAGCCCCAAGTGTGGATTCAGTAACAGCAACAGAATTCAACTCGTCAACAACGACTCATGATGTGCTAATGCCAGCAGCGGTTGACGCGGACGACCTGCTGATTGTCCTTTTCGTCAATACTGGCACCTCTACTGTAAGCACGCCTGACGGATGGACGGAACTGGACACAGAAGCAAATAGCGGTTATGGCGATGACGTCAGATTCTCTGTCTACTACAAGAAAGCGGCAGGAACGGAGGATGGCGACACCGTTGATTTCCATACCGATAGTAATGCGAGAGCGGCGGCACAGGTTTACAGGATCAGTGCCAGCAGCTGGCACGGCACGACCGCGCCCGAGATTTCAACTGCCGCAACCGGTAGCAACGACAACCCAGACCCCGATAGCCTTAGTCCATCATGGGGGGCGGAAGACACTCTCTGGATAGCGGCAGCAGGATTTGCTGATGATCCCGGCACGGACGATGGTACCCCAACGAATTATACAGACGACGTAGAAACGCAGGGTGGAGGCCAGGGCAGTCCAGACTGCCAACTCAACTCAGCTAGGCGGGAACGGAATGCTGCTTCGGAGAACCCGGGCGAGTTCGACCTTGCAGGTAATGCTCGCTGGGTCGCTTTCACAATAGCTGTTAGACCAGCCCCCGCCGGCCCGACCAACCCCACCGTAACCACCGAGCAGGCTGTGGGTCAGGCTGACCCCACCTCTTCCTCGCCCATCAACTTTACCGCAGTTTTCAGTGAGTCGGTTTCCGACTTTGCCACTGGCGATGTAACCCTTAGCGGCACGGCTGGTGCCACCACCGCCGTCGTAACCCCCGCTGGCCCTGGCACTACTTATAATGTGGCTGTCTCCGGCATGACCGGTGACGGCACGGTGATTGCCTCCATCGCTCCCGGCGTCGCCACCGGCGATACCAGCAGCCTAACCAAGCTCGCTTCCACCAGCATCGACCATACCGTAACCTACGATTACGTAGTGCCCAACCCTGAGCTGGAAGAGTCCTGTGGCCTGGACATCGTATTAGCGCTGGACATGACCGGCAGTATTGACTACGCAGGTCAGGTGGGTACGGTAAAGGATGCCGCCAAGGACTTCGTCGATGCCTTCCTGCCGGCGACGCCGACTCTGATGGGACTTGTCGAATTCTCGGAAGGTAGAGCTAGTGTAGTTCGAGGGCTGATCGACAATGCGGGCACCCTCAAATCCGATATAGATGGGCTGTCCGCCAGTGGCTACACCAACTGGCAGCAAGCACTGCTCTTGGCGACGGGGCTACTGGAGGGTGTGGATGACCGCGACGACGCGGAGCACCCAGACCTCATCGTGATCATCACCGACGGCGACCCGAACTTCTCAGGGTCTCCGCCATCATACAACCCGAGCGCAGCCTTGGCTGCAGCTATTGTTGCGGCCAACGCCGCCAAGACATCCACTGAGCCGATCCGTATCGTTGCCCTGGGCGTGGGGACGGCGCCTACTGTTGCCAACCTCGTGGCTATCTCCGGACCCAATGTGTACGACGGCACTCCACCTCCAGATCTCTCTGTCGACACGGACGTCATCACCGCTGGCTTCGACACCCTGGCTGATGTCTTGGCAGACCTGGCCGGGCAACTTTGCGGCGGAACTATCACAGTGCACAAAATCATTGACTGCGACGGCAACCCCGAAACTACGGGTGACCAAACGACCTCAGGTATCGAAGTAGCAGGGTGGAACTTTACACCCAGCGTCACCGGTGGTAGCTCCGACCCAACTAGCGATACGACGGACAGCACAGGCGCTACTGGCGCCTTTGATATCTCCATCGATGTCAGCACCGCTACGGTCAACATTACTGAAACTCTCGATCCCGACTTCGTATTGTCGGATGCCGTTTGTACCGGTGCCACGACCGATGGCTCTTTTGATTACACGGATAGCATTGTCGGCATCGTTATTAGCCCGTTCGATATCGTCTCCTGTACATTCTATAACAGACCGCTGTACACCCTGACGGTAGAATCCGATGGCTGTTGTCCTATAGACGTAAGTTATGAAGGTGGAGGTGGTACAGTAGATGCTGATGAGAGTGAGACATTTTATGATATTCCCTGCGGCACCGATGTCACCGTTAGCGCCAATGACAGCGCTGTCTGCTGCGACTTTGTGAACTGGACGGGAGATGTGCCCGATTCTCCAAATATAACCAACCCCATCGTTATCAACATGGATTCTGACAAGAGCGTAATCGGCCACTGCACAGAAGTGCCTGAAGCCACGACATTAGAGCTTTTGCCCGAGACAGGCGAAAACCCTGTGGACACGACCCATAACCTCACGGCCACGGTCTATGACCAATTCCACAATGTGATGGCAGGTGTCCCTCTAACCTGGAACATAACCGGCGTGGGCTCCTTCTCCGGCA
>Ga0315538_1000809_pt1 | contig 18984 bp, 17 predicted proteins | sample SalMarSW160230MG_2_FD_203834 | JGI IMG/M metagenome (GOLD analysis project Ga0315538, IMG submission 203834) | Salt marsh sediment microbial communities from the Plum Island Ecosystem LTER, Massachusetts, United States - Salt Marsh Sediment SW1601-230 ...
CTTTTCCTGGTGGCAATGGCATATTCTGCCAGAAGTTCTCGTGGAGCAAACCCTTGAAAATAAGACCACGTCCACGGAATGCTATAGATGTCGTCTTGAAAAGAACCGCCGTGACCGGATGAACCATTTTTATTCTAAGGATTCATGGGTTCCCAATAACTTATTACCATTCTTCCAGAGGACAAACATTGCAAAGTGGTCTTCTCCGGCAGTATTCCTTTCCTACTCTGACCATAAGTGCATGAAATTCATTGAAAAGCTCGGGGTCCTCCGGCAGGTTATCCATAAATAGTTCCTGCAGATCATAGTATGTAACTTGTTCGTCCGCCAGTCCGTGCCGGTTCAGTATACGGTGTGTGTAGGCGTCTATAACAAACACGGGATGTCCTGCTGCATATAAAAGTATGCTGTCGGCAGTCTCAGGCCCTACACCCTTGATGGATATCAGCTCCTGTCTCAACTCATCCGTCTCTTGAGTAAGAAAGCCTGTGATATTACCATCATATTTATCCATAATGGTATTTACCAGGTTCTTTAATCTCCCCGCTTTAATATTGAAATACCCGGCGGGTCTTATACGATCCGCCAGTAAGGACAAAGAGGAGGCATGAAGTGCCTCCAAGGAAAGGAGATTATCTGCTTTCAGGTTTAGAATGGCCTTTTCTACATTGTTCCAGCTGGTATTCTGGGTGAGTATGGCCCCTACCATTATTTCAAGTGGAGTCTCCCCCGGCCACCAATGCTGTGGCCCGAAATGATTCAGCATGAGGTCGAACATATCCATCAACCTCTCCTCGGTCGAGCCTGACAAAATAGAAACACCTGCCCTTTCCCCAGATCCATAATCTAATTTCTGTATTATCAATGATGACAAGGGATCTTTGTCCGTCCCCGGTGGATCACGGTTTGTTTATTGGCTTGACAGATTTTGCAGGATAACTTAGATTTACGCTTCATGTCAACCCGGATCCTTTACCCCTTCCGTCAACCAGGCATCATTCCCCTTTTACTAGGAAAGGTTCTGGGACGCTGCAAGGCAATGCAAGGGATTGTGATATGTCACCCGAACAGAAACTTAGGAAAACAAGGAATATAGGCATTATAGCCCATATCGACGCCGGAAAAACGACCATTACGGAACGAATACTTTTCTATACCGGCAAGGTCCACAAAATGGGGGAAGTCCATAATGGAGAGGCCACTATGGACTGGATGCTTGAGGAAAAGGAAAGAGGTATTACCATAACCTCCGCGGTAACCTCATGTAGCTGGCTGGATCATACCATTAATATTATCGACACGCCGGGTCATGTGGATTTCACCATAGAAGTGGAAAGATCCCTGAGGGTTCTTGACGGCGCGATCGGCGTTTTCTGTGCTGTGGGCGGAGTGGAACCACAGTCGGAAGCAGTATGGCAGCAGGCAGACAGGTACAAGGCACCTAAAATAGCCTTTATCAATAAGATGGACCGTATTGGGGCTGATTTTTTCCGGGTTGTAGATATGATAAACGAGCGCTTACAGGCAAAACCCTTGATTCTTCAACTGCCTTGGGGCTCAGGGGATAGTTTCAAAGGAATTATCGATATCCTTAAAATGAAGGCTGTGACGTGGTCGGATGAGACCCTGGGAGCAAAATTTGAGGAGTGCCCCATCCCTTCCGATTTCATGAATGACGCACTAAAATACAGACAGGCGCTCATTGAGACCCTTGCGGATAAGGATGATCGAATAATGGCTAAATACCTCGCTGATAAGGAAACCGGTCTGGATGAATTGAAGCAGGCCATAAGAAAAGAGACTATCAGCCTCCAGCTTGTCCCCATCCTGTGCGGAGCAGCCCTCCGCAACAAGGGGATGCAACCTCTTTTGGACTGTATTGCCGATTTTTTACCATCACCTGTGGAAATACCACCGATCATGGGCCATGTCCCACCGGATAATAGAGAAGAAACAAGAAAGGCGGACGTTAAAGGCCCCTTATGTGCATTCGCCTTCAAGGTTATTATGGATCAGGGCAGAAAAATGACCTATGTGCGTATTTATTCCGGTTCGGTAAAAGCGGGTGATACGGTCTATAACCCCGGCAAAAAAACCAGAGAGAAGCTGTCCCGTCTTTTGATGATGCATTCCAACAAAAGGGAAAGGATAGAGAAGGCCGTGGCCGGCGATATAATCGCCGTCATCGGGTTAAAGGTTACCACGACGGGAGATACCCTTTGCGATGAAGCTCATCCTATCCTGCTTGAGCAGATCAGTTTTAATGAACCTGTTATCTCCGTTGCCATGGAGCCTAAAAGGGTTCAAGATCAGGACAGGCTTATGGATGCCCTTGCCAAGATCTCTGATGAAGATCCCACCTTCAGGTTCAAGATCGATGAAGAAACCGGACAGACCCTCATATCAGGGATGGGAGAACTCCACCTGGATATAATAATAGGGCGAATAAAAAGGGAATTCTTTGTCGATACAAGCCAGGGAAAACCACAGGTAGTTTACAGGGAAACCATATCCAAAAAGGTTGAACACGAAGAGATCTTCAAGAAAGAGCTGGCAGGACATTTCCATTACGCGGGTGTTAAGATCTCCGTGTCCCCGAACCCCAGGAGCACCGGTAACAGTTTTGTTAATCTTTGCGAGAATCCCGGCCTTACCGAGGAGTTTATCAGAGCGATCAGGGAAGGCGTAGACGAGGCCGCCGATGGAGGCGTTGTCAGGGGTTATCCTGTCATAGATATCAAATCCGCCCTCCTCGAAGTAAAGATAGAAGAGGCGTCTTCCGATTTTATGTCCTTTAAGATTGCTTCCGGAATGGCCTTCGAGAACGCGTGTCAAAAGGCCGATCCTGTACTCCTCGAACCCATTATGAAGGCGGAGATACTGGTCCCTGAGGAATTCATGGGAGAAGTCATCGGAGACCTCAACTCCAGACAGGGTAAGATCCAACAGATTGTCAACCAGGGCACCCTTCAGATTTTGACGGCCACCATGCCTCTCTCCAAAATGTTCGGGTATTCCACATCTCTTCGTTCGGTCTCCCAGGGCCGAAGCACATTCAGCATGCAGTTCAGCCACTACGACAAGGCCTGAATAAAGGAATATCCAAGCCCACTTAAAATAAGTACCTTAATAGTCCATGGGGCTCTCTTTTAAGCGACGAAAGTATTGACACAATGCTAACTACGTAAGGTGCCACCCAGGCGGGCGGAATACCTATGAGATAATAGAAAATTCTCGATTCCGGCCAAGTCTGGAAAAGGCTACCCGCCCGCCTCGTCTTGTTTTATGCAGGGTTATTGCACATAAACAAGTTCGCCGCTTAAAAGAGAACCCCATGGGCCATATAGCTCAAAATATCATGACGTGAGGTCACGGCTGTTCTTGGAAAGACGACATCTCAAAAAGGATTCCACCCAAGGCTTGCAGTGGTCTTATTTTCAAGGGTTTGCTCCACCAGAACCCCTGGCAGAATATGCCGTTGGAACCAGGAACAGGTTTGCCAAACCCTTGAAAATAAGACCACGTCCACTGAATGCCATAGATGTTGTCTTGAAAAGAACCAGCTGTGACCGGATATTAGGGATACCTTTATCCAGTCATGATATTCTTTGGTTCATCAGAATAACCCCCTTTTTAAACACCTAATACATTTTGAACGTATTGACACATTTCATTCACTATTTGACAATAATTTCTAAAACTCTATAATGATGTTTCAAAAGTGGAGAATCATAATTGAAAGAGGAGGGAATATGGTAGCCTATCTCAATAAAATCAGGAATATTCTATTCATTTTCTTCGCTCTATTTTTTATGCAAGGCACCGTATTCGCGGTTCCACCCGATTTTAACGCGGATCGGAGAGTGAATATAAGGTGCCCTGCCACCATCTCCGACAATGGGGAATTTGAAACGGACGGTCTAATGAGTACCCTAAAGCGCCTCTACCATGAACTGGATGATAACCTAAAGGTCTCTGCACGTGCAGGCGAAGAAGGCGAGACAGAGAGCGGATATGCGTTCAGCAGCGATCCCAATGGAGGCATATTCTTTATCGCCCACGCCAAGGCCTCTTTTCCCCCGGGCAGCCTTTATAGCCTTTACCCCAGTGAAAGGATCCAGTTTCAGGAGATCTTTTATATCACTGAAATCGACTGGGACAAGCTTGAGCTTCAGATCGTGAGGCAGAGGGACAAGCAGTTGTTCAAGATAAACGTGCCTGATTTTGAAAAGGGCTTTCTCTGGTATAACGCCCTTTTGGATAAAGACAGGGCCTATATACCGGTATACGGCTTCTTAAGCCTCCCTGGTGAAGCCGATGAGTTTCCCACCATCTGGGATAGCTGGGAAGCCCATAGGCAGGACACCGCCACTCCTCCTGAAAGCCTTGTGGATTATGATTTTTACAAGGTCCTTGACTATAAAGACGGATATTATCTGCTGGCTGAGGACTTCTATGAGTTTGATTACCGGGGTAACGTAGAGGATTATGGAATAGTAGGCTGGGTTGAGAAGGACTATATAACCCTATGGAGGTCGAGACTCTATTATCATCCCATGCGAAGTGTGAATTTTTATAATGACAGCAAAGCCCTTACAGAGGCCAAAGAGGGTGAAGAGATAAACAGGTTCTATGTGGATCACGTGTATTTAAAGGAAAGGTTGTTCAGTGATATAGTTGAAAGGCTTGACCAGGAGAGTCTCCACAGGTTTTATACCCATTTCGGTTTTCCCCAGCTTGGCGATCCTGAATACACGGATAACAGGACTATTGCCAAGGTCTTTATTCCAGGTTCATTTACTCCTCGTCTTATGAGACTTCTTAACAGATCCATGAAAAGGAATCTCAACACCTTCTTCTTGCTTGACGTCTCCGAGAGCATGAGGCCGTTTGCCGATTACGTGAAGACCTTTAACAGGTCCGTCAGTGAGATGAGCGAGGAGGGTATTGCCCTTAGGATGAATCGAATATATACCTACCGTGATTCATTCGACAGCTTCTCGGATATTGAAGCGACACCTGTCTTCACCCGGATTAAAAGGCCCGAAGAACTTGTCTTTGCCCACAAATCCGGTGACAAAAACTATGCCGAGCCCCTGATGAGGTCCTTTACAAAGGTCCTTGAAGAGATAGAGTCATTGCAGGAAGAAGGGCTCATCCTTCCTTTGCATGAAAAGCTGTTGTTTATAATAACCGACGCTGGCGCCAACGATTTTACGGATGAGGCCTTTGCCCGGACGGTTGAAAAGGCCAAGGGTCTTAATCTCCATGTGTATCTGATCCATCCTAATAATTCCGGTGTTAGGACCCCAAATCCGAACATATATGACAGCCCGTCGGAGGCCTTTGATAATCTGATCGAACTGATCTCGGCCTATGAGGAAAAAAATCCTAAAGAAGGAGATATAACCTTCAGGGAGTTTGAGTTCAGTGCGGTCAATCTATCATCCGAAGAAAGACGTGATAAAGATTTTTCTCAACAGCACAAGGATCTTCTGGGGGCTATTCAGACCTATATGAACCGTCTGTTTATGGCCGATGAACCTGAAGGTTTTCCTAAAGACGTTCTATTATACTTTTCTGACGAACGTCTTTTAACCGAGATGCGCAAGTGGAGCGACCGCAGGATCCAGGTCTTGAACCATGTTACGAAGTATATAGAATCCGTTGATGATCCGCGGATATGGGAGGAAAGAATAGCCATTCCGGCAAAACCTGTTGAATCTTTCTTAAGGGAGATAAGGACCCAGGACGATGTATCCTTATCTGATCTTAAAAAACTGGTTATTATAAATTCTCTGGTAAGCGTGGACGATATAGAAAAGGCCAGAAAACTCTATGATCACATTAAACCCCTTATAGAAAAGAAGACGTTTAAGTCCTCTGATGATGTCTTTTATAAGGCCCTTACAAGGAGAGATCCCCAGGATAACACGACATGGAATAAATCCCTTGGAGAGGAAAGTGGTCCTTTGGGAGGATATCTGGCGGAACGGGGATTTCATCTTAATTCATTTAATCAGGCTGTCCAACGCAAATTCATGTATATTAAGGTTAATGAACTCTACAGCATATCAGAGTGATAGAGAAATTTACCAATCGATCCAGTCTTTCCGGGCCAAACAAGGAAGGGCGCGCCTTTTGCCCGCATCTAAAGGAAAAGCATCAAAACGCAAAAAAATAGAAAAGGATAGGCAGGACATGAAAATATACTGGAGACTCTTACAAAGGCTATCATTTTTTTTCATACTGTTTTTGTTGTCCGTCTCGGATATAAGTGCGGAGTCGCTATTCAAGGGAAGAGAAATTTACCTGAATAACGATGAGAATAGCGAATTCAGAATTGGCCTTACAGGGACAACCGCAGGATACAACTATCTGGCCTTGATAGAAGACGCTAAACAGGAATCCATCTCTCTCGGTAAATTGGGGTACTGGGAACTTGTGGAAGATCCCCCCTCTGTTTTGCGCAATTATGGTCTTCAGTTGATTATTGAAAACAGTTTTAAAGGAAATTTTCAAATAGAATTTAACTACGATCAAAAAACTCATAATATCGATTACAGGATCAAAGAAGGTCCCATACATGTAAAACTCGACAACAGTGAATATTACCCGAAATTGATTATTGAAGGAGTCGCTTCAGTCGCCCAATTGCTGGAAGAAGTTATTCTCAGCAGTGATTCCAACAATCTTTTATTTTTTGACTTTAATAGTTTTGATGTGGACCTAAGGAAACACTATGGAGACATTAAACGCCTTATAGAGGGTACTGGGTCCAACCATTATTTTTTCTATTATGAATCGGGAGGGTATAATAGCTACTACTTCAAAACATATAAGGACGTATCGCAACTAGATATTGAGAAGATGGGGCTCTCCCTGGAAGATGGGACATTAGAGTATTACCAGAAGATACTCGATAATCTGAAATCTCGTTTTGGATCTGAATTCGCCGATAGGCTGATTATTGTTTCCCGGTTCGGAAATGAATATTCAAATGAGCTGAAGAATTACGCCGCGGAGATCGGCATGAGTGAGGACATGGAGGTCATCTTCTGGGACTATGACCAGATTCAATGAACCCCTATAAAGCTCTTATAACATCCAAAAGCATACGCAAATGATTGCCAAATGTTTCCTGAAGTCTTCGCCTGAAGGCGATAGGTTTTTCACTCAATGCACCGATGAGACGATTAATGCCTTTCAGAGATTTTAACCGATTACTGAGCGTTTGTCTGAAAATGCTCTTCAGGAAGACAACCAGGAAGCGATTTGTTTTTCTTGTGGCAGCTTTCATGTTTATGATGGCCTTTAACAGCTACAGCTATGTCATGAGGTTTCATAAATCAGAGATACAAAAACAGGATCTATTAAATGAAAAGGCATTTAAAGTCTTTTTTCTAAGATCCAGGACAATGGCCGACTGCGCTCGATTTCTTTCTCAGCACGCAGAGAAAATAGGGAGCCATGGCGCAAAAATCCTCAGGCAGGCCCTTATATATCAAAATAATCTTTATATCCATTTTTATCCTCCCTTTGACCACAATAATAAGGATAACAGAGAAGCCCTTGATCTGCTGTATGACCTGTTTAATATCAAGGGGGTTTCCGATAATGTATTTTCAGAGAATAAACCCAATGATTATGAAATAAGAATTCGGGCCGAATATTTTGATCATAACGGCATGCTGTTAAGTGATGATATCGTGAGGGGAAGGCATAAGGCCATCACACGGGATCTGACGGATATCGCGGGTATGATAAGAGAGGGGCTGAGCGGCAAAAGAATGGAAATCTTCAACTTAATAAAAGGGACTATCGTTGATAATATTAAAAGGGTCACCCTGGACCCTGCTAATGAACCTAATCCCTACCTGAGCCGCGTGGAGACGATTATTCCCATGAACTTTCTATATATATTCGATCATGTAAGGGACGACACAACAACAGATATCATTGATCTGGCTGAATCTGTGAGATATGAAGAGGAAACTTCAATAACGTCATTTAAACCATATATTGAAATCCCCCATAAATATGAAAAAACGCTATTGTATGAAGACACAAACATATATCCGAGATATTTCCCTGTCTACGCGCCCGATATGCTGAAGCCGAGATGGAACTGGATGTTATATGAAGACATCGAAATAGGAACCGATCTGCTGGAATACATTGATCGGCTTCATTTTAAAGGCTACTATATGTTTTCCTATGAAAAGTCACAGATTCTAAAGGACAAGGTCCAGAAAATAAATGATGATATCCGATCCAATCATATCTATTTTTATCTAACCGATTTGTCCATAGGAATTATCTTCCCCTTTATGATATCTCTGTTCGCCTTTATCCATCTCAAAACGGAGATCTCCTTTCTCTTTATGTTTAAAAACAGAATCAGAGAAATGCTTTTCATTTTCTGGATGCTACCTGTTATCTCGATGCTGGTGGTAAAAGGAGGCATATTGACGGGATACCTTGCCTACCTTGTGTCACAGGATTCGGTCCTGTCTACATATATAATCCTTTCACTTTCCCTAACCTTCATAGTGGCTTCCATAGCCTTCTACCCCATTAACCGCTGGTGCTTTAACCAGTTTACAGGCGATAGGCTGAATCTTTACGCCCTTCACAAAGGGAGATAGATCCATGGAAACCCGTTTTGAGATAACATTTCCCTTAATTCTGGATCATGAAGATTCCTTCAGTATCAGGTTTATTTCAGAAAAAAGTGAAAGCCTTGAATTTAGAAGAGGCATCTACTATCTGTGCGGCGATAACGGTTCGGGTAAAACCACCTTTTTAAATATACTGGCGCTTATTTCCGGCAGCATAGGGAAAAAGGCCGCGCGCGGGGGGACCGTCAAATTCAATGGTGAAGCCTATGATAATCACGATTTCAATTATCTCAGGGCCGGGGACATACGCGAAATGAGTTTCTGTATCTTTCCCCAGAAGGCATTCTTTCTGCCGGTCTCTACCCGTGACAACTATATTATTTTGAACGGCACCGATAAGGAAAAGGAGAAGTCATTTTCATCTCATGAGTCCCCCGATCTGTTATCAGGAGGCCAGCAGCAGAAGATATTGATGGATATACTTTTAGATCACAAAAAGCCTGTTTGGTTTCTGGACGAACCGCTTACGAACATGGATTCGGAGAGGCGGAAGTACTTCTGGTATACCCTTAAAAAAGCCTATGAAAGAAGACTCGGCATCGTCTTTTTTATCGACCACTGGCTCGACCGATTAATAAAAAATGATGATGATTTTGAACACCATGCCACATTGAAGGTATCGATGGAAAATCGCCAGAAGGGAAAACCGCCCCACAGTGAATCACAGGAGATAGAGATATATGAAAACAGCTCCCCCTATGATTTTTTTGAGAGGCAATCGCTTAGAGCCACAACAATCTACGCGACCTGAATAATCGATAACTTTTAACAGAAAGGTGCTATCTTGATCGCGAAAAAAGACCCAATGAAGAATATACCCGGAAGAAAAAGACAGGTTTTTCAACATGTTTTTGTCCCGTTCTTTTTCGTTTTTTTATGCCTGTTAAATAAACCCGCCTTTCCGGTTGACTTTATGTCGGAAGAGGATTTCCGGGCGGATAACAGTAGTTATAAAGACTATCCCCTTAAGCTTCTCTTCAAGAAACTGGCCGAATCCGAAGACTCCGAAAAAAGAGAGATAAGGAACTTTATAATCCTAAAGCAGGTCTTTGATGAAAATATCCTGAAAAAGATTAAGGACGGGGTTTTGGAGCATAAAGAGTCTTTTGGGATTATAAAAGAGATCGATAAGAACAATCTCAGTTTGTGGATTCCGGAGACCAATAAACATATGGATTACTATGTTGGAATTGACAAGATTCCAGTTGAAAAAGGCAGTAAATACAGGGTTACAGAGGACAATATCGGAGAATGGGCGTCGGTTGTTTATTCCATGGATGACAGGATCTATAAGATCAAGTTCGAGTTCCTGCTCGCCCCTCCCGGTGACCTGTACGTTAACCGCGAAGATGATAAGAACATTGTAGGTTGGAGCCAGGCCTTATCAGAAAAAAAACCATACGGATACAAGCTGTTCCTCAATGGAGACCCTTTTGAGACAGTGGAAGGGACCTCCGCGAGTGTGCCCCGTGAAGAAGGTAAAGTGGACCGATATTTCGTGAAATCTGTTTACAAACAGGGTGATGTCCTCATGGAATCAAGGCCCTCTGATACAGTTTATGACGAGATAACCGCAAAAGAATTGCAGCAGAAGGCATTAGCCGGTGAGGTGTATGGCCGTGTAATAGCGGGCCTTACACCCGGAGAGTATGAAAATGCCAGGAAGCTTTTGTATGATAATATACCCTTGCTTGAAGGATATCTGCCAAATGATTCCAAAGAAAGAATAGGAATACTGGACGAATTCTTCAAAGAGGTAGACGAAGGGGACAGATTAATTATAGAACGGCCTGAATCGTCTGAAAACATGGCTATGGCCATAGTGTCTTATCAAAATGCGGAGCAGATCGCGGCTCACTTACTTCCTGATATTGATTTAAGATTTATTACCGAACCTAAGATCAATGCCCGCCTCCAGCAAAAGGCCGTGTTAGAGGCAAAAGACAAGAAGTTAAAGGCCCAAGAGACGTATGAGAAAATACTGTCCGGTCTTAACTCCTCTGAATGGGAAGAAGCGAGAAGACTTCTGAGTGAAGACCTGGGATTTCTCTCGGAACATCTTAGTAAAGATCAAAATGAGATCATTGATACCCTTGTCTCCTTTTTCCAGGATATTGATGAAGGTGACAGACTCAGCAGTAAAAGACCCGAAACAAAAGACAACCTGGATTCCGCCCTGGCGCTTTACAGTGGTGCCGGGGAAAAAGCTAATGCTTTAAACGCCTTATCTGACAGCATTAGTATAGGATTTATATCGGACCAGAAAATCAAACAAGGCCTTGAACGAAAAGCCGTCATAGAGATAAGGGAGAAGAAGCTATTAGCCCGGGAGAGATATGATCAGATTGTTTCGTCTTTGAATTCCCGAGAATGGGAAAACGGTAAAAAACTCCTCTTTGACAACAGGTATTTTATGGCCGATTACCTGGATGATTATCTCAAGGAGAACATGGAAAGACTGGTAAGTTTCTTTCAGGATATCGAGGAAGGCGATCTGCTAAGCAAGGAAAGACCCGCCACGGAGGCGGGGCTCGAAAACGCCTTGAGCCTGTATATGAAGGCCGAACAGACAGCAAAGGACCTGCCGGATGATATTGATGTCCTTTTTATCGCTCAAGAAAAGATCAATGACTGCCAAAACAGAAAGGCTGTGATTGTAGAGGCCAGGCAGAGGGAACTCGCAGCGGCCAAAGAGGCCGCCCAAAGGGAGGCTGCAGAAAGGGAGGCCGCCATAGCCCTTAAAGACACACGCGAAGAAGCAGGAGTAGAGATTAGCAGCGGAAAGAAAGGGCCTGAAGCGGAATATGACCGGGATACTGTAATCCAGTCGGCCTTGAAGGAGTTTGATGAAAAGGATTACACCTCGTCCTGGTCTGATTTCCTGAAGATTTTCAGGGATCAGATCAATAACATAAAGCAAGGCGGCAAAAATCAGGTACGCGGGGCATTAGGACTGCCCGTGAGCTGCAGGGCTGAAATATTCTTCCTAATTGAACTGGATAATTTGAAGAATAAGAGCGATGAGGGTGTCACCGAAGCTGGTGTTAGGGCAATACGTTCCAAGATAGATAACAGAGAAGGACTCTGGGTAATAATACGAGATTCATCCAAAAGGAGAAAGATAAGGCGTCATATATCAGGTTTCGATATTGATTCTTTTTAATAATGCCCTGCGCCTGAATCTACTTCGACATACAAGGGGAAGTTCTATATAGTTCAGCCCCAAAAAAGCGACTTCTTATCAACTCAACTAACATATGTTGTCGAGTGATATGACCTAAAGCTAAGGAGCCCCTATCATGAAATCCAAAAAGAAAGGATCATCCCCAAATTAGTCCACGCCTTGCAGTAGCCTGCTACGGAGGACGGGCTGATCGATAATCAGGATTCAAGGTCCTTCGACGTTGTTCAGGGCCGTGAGCATGCGGAATGGGAATGAAGCGGGACGCTCTTTAATAATTTAGTTGACAATCTGAATGATTGAGGTATGTCGCATACCGCACTGGCTAAGAAACTGGAGATGAGTTTAGCCAATATCGGACTTCCCGTTGAGCAAGGAAAGTCGATCGCAAAAGAGGGTAAATATTTTCTTGAAAAGTGAGTTATTGAATTATTAAACAGCGTCCCGCATTATGAAAATGCCCTTTAAGGTCTCAAAACGCCTATTTTTGGTCCGATTATGATTGAATTTCAAGGTGATAGCTTGGTCCGACCCCATTAACAAATAAGAAAGGAGAGACAACCATGAGTCTTGAGAGCACCAGGAAAAAATGTACGACGCGCAGAGGATTCTTTAAGAAAATCATCGCAGGCACCGGCAGCCTAGCTCTCGCAAGCTCGCTGCGGGGAGCCTTGACGCCCAATCAAAGCGGATTGATGGCATCTCCAAAGGAGACGCAATCACCCGACGGTACAAAATACGGGGAATATTTTCTGAGCGACAACCACCAACCGCCGAAAGCAATGGATTTTGTTTCTCTTAACAGTCTCCCTCCGTTTCCGGAAATAGCCAGTCCACAGACTTACTTTCGAGGCGCTGCGGCATTGCCTGGAGCAACCGCCACAATAGGATGGCAGGTGTTCACCGCGCCGGTTTGCTGGGAAACTCCCCACGTCCACAAATATGATGAATTCCTTATTTTCCTCGGCGCGGAACTGCCGGACCTTTGCAGTAGCTTCGATGCGGAGATAGATCTCTGGATGGGAGAGGAAATGGAGAAGCATACTATCACCTCGACAACCGTCGTCTTCATTCCTAAAGGCGTACAGCATGCCCCGTTGAATTTTAGAGCAATCAGAAAGCCCGTTCTCTTCCATGCGCTGTACCTGGGGCCTTCTCTGGATCGCTCCCCGCGCGTCCCGGACTTTGATTTAACTACTTTTGATTGGGGAGGACCTGTTAACTTAAAGACCTTTGGTCCGCCCAAGAAGAAATAGAAAACCTCTATTCAAAAAATGTGAACAGAAAGTCCCGGATCGATGTCCGTATTTGTTTAATCTTTGATAGAGCCACATTTTAAAAGGAACTAGTGGTCAAATCTTTAAACTTGACAAATGAGCCTCATACTAATGAATTGTCAAGATGAAAGATCTGACCCCATATTCTCAAACTTATGAGACGCCTTCTTACCGGATATGTGATTGGGTTTAACCGGAGACATAGGCGGCGAGGGCAGTTATTTCAAAATCGCTACAAATCTATAATATGTCAGGAAGAAACCTATCTCCGGGAACTGGTCCGGTATATTCATCTGAACCCTATTCGTAATGTGGGACGCTCAAGCACTCGGGTTTCTCTTTCTTGCGCAAATCCCGATCGTCCTGATCATCCTTGGTATTGGAACACGGCTCAAGTGGCTTGAGGAACGTGCCGACGCCGACAATCCGCAGAAAGAGGAGGCAGAGAAGGAGCAGAAGGAGAAGATCGCAGCGGACATAGACGAGCGGCTCAAGGCAATTGACTTGACCGTCATGGAAACAATGCGGTCAGCCAAGATCTCGATACCAATGTCACCGTTCGGCGAGGGCGAGGCATCGATGTCTCTGTTTGACATATTCCGTGAGAATTTCAAGAGCAAGTGGGGATGGGCACTGAGGGACAAGTACCCGCTTCCGAGGGAATTCGACCTGTTCTCGAACATCAACAAACGCGTTATTACGTCTTGGATCGGATGGGGCGACTTCTGTACAAACTTTCTCATCCCGCTCGTTCTCGCCAGCTCTGTCCTGGGGTTTCTAGGCTATGCACTGGTGTTCTGGTAGAGGGCCTTGGAGCCGAACAATCCCCTCACCATACCGCCGACAGCCGCGCGGACGCGTCTGCCAGCGTCTGGTGAGGGGTGCCGTTCGATGCCCAACATTCATGCTTGACAAACAATAATTAAGGTATTACTATTACCAGTATTACTATTACCGGAGGTGCAGTCATGAGAGTCACTACGAAAGGGCAAGTCACTATCCCACAGGAAATTCGTGAAAAACTAGGAATAACCCCTGCCGTTGAAATTGATTTCATAGAGGAGAAAGATCGGGTTTATTTGGTGAAAAGTAAAGACAAGCCAAAAATAACTCATAATTTCAGCAAGTTGAGGGGAATTGGCAATGTTAAGATGACAACAGACGAAATAATGGCTCTTACACGAGGAGACAAATGAAAGGGGTTCTGGTTGATTCAAATGTCATCCTGGATGTTTTTCTTAATGACTTGAAATGGGCCGATTGGTCTGAATCGAAATTAGAGCAATACAGCGACCACACTTCATTGTACATCAATTCAATAATCTATTCTGAAATATCGATTGGATTTAAGCTTATAGAGGATTTGGAGTCTGCAATAAGCAAGGCTGGATTCCAACTGCTGGAGATTCCAAAAGAAGCACTCTTCCTGGCTGGGAAAGCATACATCAAATATAAGAAAAAAAAGGGAGTGAAAAGGACGCCCTTGCCTGATTTCTTTATTGGTGCGCAAGCCGCAGTATTAAACTTAGATCTATTAACAAGGGATGTTTCAAGATATCAATCATATTTTCCCACTGTAAAACTAATATCTCCCTAGGGAGGAGCGGGACGCTCTTTAATAATTTAGTTGACAATCTGAATGATTGAGGCATGTCCCATACTTACTGACTAAGAAACTGGAGATGAGCTTAGTCAATATCGGATTTTCCGTTGAGCGGGGAGAATTGATCGCAAAAGAGGGTAAATACTCTCTTGAAAATGAGATGTTAAATTATTAAAGGGCGTCCCCATTACATGATACCCATTCGCGATACTATCCCATCTAAGAACTACCCCGTCGTAAATAACGTTATTATCGGCATTAACGTCCTGGTCTTTATTGTTGAACTTTCAAAGGGAGAGGGTCTGAACCAATTTATTTTCACCTATGGGCTTGTCCCCGCGCGATATTCAGTGCCTGACATAGCGGCTTTTTTTAGCTTCGGCCAGCAAGCCATCTCTTTTATTTCATTCATGTTCCTTCATGGAGGCTTCTGGCACCTCTTGGGTAATATGTGGTCGCTGTATATATTCGGTGACAACATTGAAGACCGGCTGGGGCATGTAAGGTATCTTATTTTTTATCTCCTGTGTGGCTTGGTATCAGGGCTGCTGCACTTCTTAATAAACTGGGGGTCCACAGTCCCTACAATCGGAGCCAGCGGCGCAATAGCCGGCGTCATGGGGGCTTATTTAATTTCTTATCCCAGGTCAAAGATCCTTACCTTGATTCCCATATTCTTTATTCCCTATTTTATCGAAGTTCCAGCCTCCTTCTTCCTAAGCATATGGTTTGTGTTCCAGTTTCTGAATGCCGCAGTTACTCCTGCTCAGGCTGGAGGTATAGCCTGGTGGGCGCATATCGGGGGTTTTCTCGCCGGCCTGGTTCTTCTAAAACTTTTCTTAACCCTTCCTGAAGGAAGAATCTCCTATAGTATGCGCGGTGTCACGGCAAAACAGAAGACGCCTCACTTGCAGGTTGTAAACGTGCTGGGATCCAATGAAGACTCCCATCTTTATGGCAAAATTATTGTCTCTCCAAGCGAAGCACGTCTGGGCGCCAGAAAATTGATAAATATCCCTTGGGGTTTTCATAGTAGGCTTTTCAGAATAAATATCCCATCCGGGACAGTCCATGGTACGACCCTCCGCCTGAAAGGGATGGGAAAACAGACACTTAACGGACAAAAAGGAGATATGTATCTTAGGGTCTTTATTCGAGACCGGGAAACATTTCGCCGTACCTGGGGGCCGGATCATGTTTGACAGAAAAGGATTGACACAAACACTGGAAGAAAGATATATGGTTCTATCTTCAGATTCAGTAGACTTAAATCATATTTAAGGGGTTGCAATTAGATCAGTTAAGATCTTATAAGTATATTAAATATTGAGGATGTTATAAAATGACAAAAAAGAAAACAACAAGCCGTTATAAAAAGGCCGGTGTGGATATCGAAGCCGGGAATCGATTTGTGGATCTTATAAGACCTATCGTAAGTGAAACCTTCAAATCAGGTGTTATAAGCGATATAGGCGGTTTTGCCGGTCTCTTCTCCCCTAAGTTCCAGGATGCGGAAAATCCCGTATTGGTCGCGTCCACTGACGGTGTCGGAACAAAGCTTAAAATTGCCTTTATGATGGATAAACATGACACCGTGGGTATCGATCTTGTAGCCATGTGCGTAAACGACATACTGGTACAGGGTGCTACGCCGTTGTTCTTGCTTGATTATATATCCATGGCCAAACTGGAGATAGACAAATGCGTTGATATTGTGAAAGGCATAACAGCAGGCTGCAAAGAGGCGAATTGTTCTCTCATAGGAGGAGAAACAGCGGAAATGCCCGGGTTTTATGCACAGGGTGAATATGACTTGGTGGGATTCGTGGTCGGTATGGTAAACAACACTGACATGCTTGACAACTCTGAGATCGCCGTAGGACATCAAATGATCGGCATTGGGTCCAGTGGACTGCACAGTAACGGATATTCCCTTGTACGCAAGGTATTCTTTGAAGAACTGAACATGTCCGTTGATGACTACGTAGAGGACTTCGGACGTACTCTCGGCGAAGAACTCCTTGAGCCAACCCGCATTTATGTAAAAACTATCAGTGCCCTCAAGAGAGATTTTCGTATTTATGGCATCTCCCATATAACAGGGGGAGGCCTTATAGATAACCTGCCGCGCATACTGCCCAAACAATGCAAGGCGGTTATAGATATGTCAAGCTGGACACCCCAACCGGTATTTCAATATCTCCAGAAAAGAGGCAATATTCCTAAACAGGATATGATGAGGACCTTCAACAATGGCCTCGGCCTGGTCATCGTGGTTAACCACGAAGATTGCGGTGAGGTGCTCGCGCGCCTTAAGGCCATGGGGGAGACCGCTTACAGGATAGGTGCCGTGGAACCGCGAAAAGATAAAGAAGATGCTGTCCAATTTTAGGGCATCGCAAACCTTTCCGGTATTGATAAGCAGCTGCCTGTTGGGTGTATCCTGCAGATATGACGGGAATGGGTCAGGATGTCCCGGGATTGTCAACAAGGCATCTTCAATAAATATCATCCCTTTTTGCCCCGAGCAATTAGGAGGGCTGCCAACGCCTCGCTTGCCGGCAACTATCGTCGGCGGGGATGGTATGGACGTTTTATCGGGAAAAGCTAGGGTTATAAATTCTAAGGGGGAAGACATCACCGGCGCCTTCAGGAAAGGGGCTGAAGAAGCTCTTAAGCTAGCCCGTTTATTTAAAGCGAAGATTGCCGTGCTCAAGGAAAGAAGTCCCTCATGCGGTCTATCCACCCCCTATTGCGATATACCGGAAGGATCTGGAATCGGCGTTACCGCAGCCATATTTAACCTGTCGGGAATCAAAACAATGGAAATACATGAAGGAGATGATTTCCCGACAAAGGAATTCTTGGCGTTATTTGAGGAGAGTTACGATTCAGTGCCCGTATTCGGCTCATAAAGACGCTAAAAGCGTATCCTGACTCTTCAATTAAAATTATTACTTGAATCCTGAAAATGTCGATCCTTCCGCTCGTAAGCTACCGGTCCTGGGGGAGATACAATCTTAGGTGTCTTCCGTTACGGATTATATTATACATAAGTAAACAAGGAGACCGACAATGTTTACTCCCGGCACAACGGAATTAATAGTTATAGGGGTCATTATTCTTCTCATCTTCGGGGTGAGAAGAATACCGGAGATAGGAAAAGGACTCGGGGGCGCCCTGAGAGAATTCAGAAATATTAAAAAGGAATTGAAGGGTCCTGAAAAGGAAAGAATCGACGGGTCCTCGGACAAGACCGCGGATAAGGACAAGCCCGAAGTCAAAAAGGAGTCGGAAGGCAAGGATGAGTCGGTAGCCGAGGATAAACGCCCGACCATTGAAGCCGAGCTGTCAAAAAAACTTTTAGAACGGGTCCCCGGAGTTAAAAAGGCAATGGATATAAATAGGAAGGTCGATCAGATCAAAAAGATCATCAAATAGCAACCCTGCTGAGCCCCGCCAGGTTTTTATTGTTCTTGAGCTGTTCCCGAAAAACCTATTCTTGGCACCCAATGTGTAAGTCTCAAATCTTGTAGAGGGCTGTTCACCGCTGCCACCGCCCATGCCCTGCACGCCATACCTATCAGATTGACACACTGGAGCCACCGTGCGGAATCGAACCGCAGACATCCTCATTACGAGTGAGGTGCTCTACCAACTGAGCTACGGTGGCTCAGCAGTCAATAATTTAGACGCTTTCAAATCTCGGTATGGGGAATTGTGATTCATTCATCATATAGCAGTTTCAACACGAACCGTCAATGCATTTCAAAGATCCAGAGCCTTTTTCGCCCGAGTTCCCCTCAATTTCGGGACGACATCACGCCCTCGTATAATGACTATTAACTCATTTATTTGCTCGGTAGGAGGAAGACTTCCGCTACTAGCAATGGGTAATCAATGTGGCAAGAAATTCTGTTGTCTACATCGCTTCTCTGCTGTATAAAGGTTCGAGCCAGGGTGAACAGAACAATGAGTGTCGATTACATAAAAAAAACCGCTATGAGTTATTTCTCCGAAGCGCCGAGGAGCCATGACTGGGATCATAGCCTCAGGGTCTTTAACCTGTGTATACATATCGGCAGGGTGGAAGGGGCGGATATGGAGGTCCTCCGTGTCGCCGCTTATTTGCACGATATCGGACGTCCCTTCCAAGACAGATCGAACGGTAATATATGCCATGCCCAAAAGGGTGCAGAGATGGCGGAAGAAATCTTGAAGGATGAACCTATTTCAAGGGAT
>Ga0315538_1000816_pt1 | contig 18933 bp, 8 predicted proteins | sample SalMarSW160230MG_2_FD_203834 | JGI IMG/M metagenome (GOLD analysis project Ga0315538, IMG submission 203834) | Salt marsh sediment microbial communities from the Plum Island Ecosystem LTER, Massachusetts, United States - Salt Marsh Sediment SW1601-230 ...
GAGATGCTACACTAATTTTTGTCCCTGGAATTACATCAATCGACAGTAATATATCTCTGATATTTACCTTTCTGTCAATAAACCGGAACTCATACCTCTTTGGAGCACTGGTCGGATCAACCCTGCGCTGTTCATGATAACCCTTCATTTTTTCCAAATCTTCTGCCACAATGAATTCTGTCCATTTCTTCTTGCCCTCTATTTCCTTCCTGGAATAGCCAAATAACTTCTCAGCTTCCCTATTTGCCAGGGATATTGTCTTATCTTCTTCAATAATAGCCATAACGGTTCCAGTGTTTTCAAAAATTGTTCGGTATCGGTCCTCCGACTCCCGCAGCATCTTTTCTACCCGCTTGGGCTCTGTAACGTCGCGGGCGACACCAAGTCTGCCGATGATATTTCCATCTTCGTCAAAGAGTGAGGTCATATTCAATTCTACCGGGACTTTCTGTCCATCCTTATGCATGATCTCGACTTCATGAAGGGAAATCTTCTCCCCGGCAAGTCCCCGTTTGAAGCGGTCCTTCGTTGTATCTATATACTCAGGAGCAATCACTTCAGTGAAATCATGCCCCAGAAACTCCTGGCTAGAATAACCAACAATATTTTCACCTGCCGGGTTAATGTAAGTAAATCTACCTTTTCTATCCAATGTAAATATAATATCAGGTACGGTTTCAGTCAGGATGCGGTACTTTTCCTCGCTATTTCTCAACGCTTCCTCCGCCCGCTTGCGCTCAGTGATGTCCTTTAGCGAAACTACAAGGTCTTCTTCTTCTTCTTCTTCTTCTGCAAAAATCTTTCCACCAAAGTCAAATTCTAATATCAACTCTTTTTTTTCATCATCTATACTCATTTTATTATCTCCTCTTTTTATTGCAAAAATATCCTTCTGGGAAGCTTGTTTGCAACAGGTAATGAACCAAATTGAAATAAAAATATTTCCAATAATTCTTTTTCTACTTGAACATATTTGGGAGTTGCAAAATGTCTAATAAACAATTTCTGTTCCAACGATATTCCTTCGGAAAATTCGCGATAGTACTTTATTATCGAGTTTTTAATGTTTTTATATAGGTAACTTTGAATTCTGCTCCGCAAGTTCTTGGAACGACCATAATATATCACCTTTGAAACAAATTTAGGATACTTGATACTTTTAGTGATAGACATTTCATATACACCGGCTTTTGGGGGAAATAAGTGCAACTGCTTTTCATTTAAAGGTATCGATTTAGAAAAAAAATTACTATAAGAATTACTTAAATCGATTTTATTATAAGCTGGGATATTAGCTGAATTTCTATAATTACAAATTGTTCTCACGGAGAGATCTATACCGTAATTCCGTTTAAGAATCTCCTGGATTTCTCTGTCTTTAATCCCAACTTGCTGGGATTGCTGGAAAAGAAAATGTTCTATAATACTGGTATAAACTTTTCTTTTACTCCAGAAAAGGTCTCTAAGAAGATATTTTGCATTATTGTTCGATCCCAATGTTTTGGAACTGTTGGAAAAAGATACATACGTGTTATTTATTAGGCGACTTAAACGACTTATATCTAAATAGGGTAATTGATATTGTTTTAAAAATTCTTTCAAAGAAATTGGTAACATTTTTCTAGAGTCGTGACTCTCGAAGAAGTTGCTTTGCAATATTAACAGATTGTTCACAATGTGGTGTATAAAAAGATTTTTTGTCTTAATCCAATTCATCGAATGCTTCCACTTTATATCGCCTGGTTCCCATAGTAATTCAAAATCCAGTTTCAAATATTTTGATGAGTAAAATTGAAAATCACCTTTCTCTCTAACTACAATTCCAGTTGTGCCTCTTGGAATATTATTCGAAATTCTGTCGTCAATATAATTAATTTTATAAAAAGGGTCTCTTGATGTTTTGTTAAGGAATTTTTTTATGTATTTCAAATATTTATTAATACTCATTTCCAAAACATTGGCAAAAACCATTCGACCTATTATCTCACTCTGACAAGACATTTTAACCTTCCTCATTTTCCATATTAGATAAATGTAACTTATCAACTTTGGCTGCTATTATGTATGAATTATAGTATTTTTATTCATTTTTCTGGGGATTCCACTAATTTCAATTAACCCGTGTTCTGTTTTTCCAAAACGTTTACGCAGTTCTGATATAATTTTTTTTCTCAGTTCCTTTTCAGACATATTTAATTCAGGAGCATATTTTCGAACGAGTTTTTCAAATGCTATATTTGAATTTAGTACTTCGATTTTATTATTTACGGCAAGCAGTGATTCGGGTACGAAATGAAATATATTCCTGAAGTTCTTCTCACTATCGCGAAGTGCATTCTCCGCCCGCTTGCGCTCGGTGATGTCACGGGCGATGCCGATAAGACCTGCGACGTTCCCCGCGGTATCAAAATGAGGAACCTTAATGGCTCGAAACCAGTATTCTTTTCCATCTACACCGGTCATGTGCTTAATAATTTCTTTTGGCTTGCCTGTCTTGAAAACCACCTGGTCATCGTCAACATTTATCTTTGCTTCCTCTTTGTTTGGCATCACTTCATAATCATTCTTTCCAATAACCTCTTCACGAGATAATCCAAAAACCTCTAACGTTTTATCATTGGCAATAATATATCGGCTTTTCAGATCTTTTAAAAAGATGGCATCATGCACGGATTCTACCATAAATTGGTATTGTTTGAGTTTCTCCTCCGCCCGCTTGCGCTCAGTGACGTCTTCAACAGTGCCATCATAATATATAATGTTTCCTTTCTCATCTTTAATAGCATTTGCGCTTTCTCTGATAAACATACTTATTCCGTCACGTCTCTTCCATTTAGACTCCATTCCTTGAACTTTGCCATTTTTTTTGATTTCTTCTTTAAACTTTTCTCTTGGGTATTCGGGATCAAATCCATTTCTCTCTAAGTTTCGTTTTTTCAGTTCTTCGAATGAATCATATCCTAGGAGCGAGATTAATGCTGGATTAGCCATAACAATTTGACCTTTTGGAGTAGTACGGTACATACCCAAAGTCATATTTTCATAAAGGCTTTGGAACTGCTCTTTACTCTCACGAAGTTCGATAGTTTGTTCTTCTACCAATTCCTCAAGGTGATCGCGATATTTCCTCAGTTCTTCTTCTACACGTTTGCGCGCTGTGATATCTCTTATGATCCCTATTGCGTTCCATAGACCCTTTATTTTTACTGCGGATAGTGACATCTCTATAGGGAACTCTTCCCCACCTTTTTTGAGAGCTGTTAGTTCTAACGTTTTGTCGATAGATACTCCCTGCCCCGTCTCCTTGAAATGTAAAAACCCCCGTTTATATTCCTCATGGTATTTCTTAGGAACTAAAAATATGTAAAGCTCTTTGCCGAGCGACTCTTTTTCTGTATATCCAAAAATCTTTTCAGCCGCATCATTCCAGTACGTAATATTCCCGCTGTTGTCCAGCATAAGGATGGCATCCCGAACAGATGAGGACATTATCCTGAACAACTCTTCGCTCTCGTGCAGCCTTTTCTCTGCTAGCTTGCGCTCAGTTACATCTCTGACTGTTGCCTGCAATAACTTTTTCCCTTTCAGTTCCATTCTTGTCAACAGAACAGTTGCGGGAAACTCCTTACCATCAAATCTTTTATGTGTCCACTCAAAAAAATGTGAGCCGGTTTCCATTACCTTTTCTATCATCTTCCTTGCTTTTTCAGAAGATAACTGCCCATCTGGTTGATATTCAGGAGATAATTCCCAGGGACCTTTTGCGACAAATTGTTTTTCATCCTTGGCTTTAAACATTTCAATTGTAGCGGGATTTCCAGCAGTAAACAGCCAGTCCGGAGGTGCAAGCATCATGATTGCATCTCTAGAAGATTCAAATAAAGTTCGATATATTTTCTCTTTTTCGGTCATTTTTTGTCCTCAACTTAATATTGCTAATTTGGTTCTAACATAAAACGTTGAAGTCTGAGAATAAGAAAACATATTAATCAATAATTCCCTTTTTACCAGGAATTTTATTATTCTTAAGCTAATATCCTTAATATAATTACATAAAACTTTTTTTTCAAGAAAAAAGATTTGCCGCAAAACGGGGTTTTAATGCCGTTTCAGGCATGAAGATAAATGTCAGCCTTTGCAGTTATACAGCATGCATAAAATAATTTACTTGAAAATCTTCAAGGAGGCGGCTATTTATTAACTGAAAACTTAACTTTAAAAGCCGTTCCGCCAGTGCGGTCAAGCTTTATCGTACCTCCAATCTGTCTGGTTAAGTCATTCACCATCTGCAGCCCTAATGATTGGGCTTTTTGAAAATCTATATCGTCCGGGAAGCCGATGCCGTTATCGCTGACGACAAGAGTAATCGTACCCTTTTTATCAGAATGAAGCTTTACAAGGATTTCGCCTTTTTTTCCTTCCGGAAAAGCATGCTTTACTGAATTCGATAAAAGCTCGTTGATTATCAATCCGCATGGAATCGCCCGATTGAGGTCAAGGAAAACTTCCTCCAAATCAGTCTTGAGTGCGACAAGATTCGAATCGACACCGTAAGATTGAAAAATATGAACTGCCAACCTGTCGATGTATTGAGCATAGTTTATTTTTGCCAAATCTTTAGACTGATAAAGCTTCTCATGTATAATAGACATGGTGCGGATACGGTTCTGGCACTTTCTGAATATCTCCTGTGTTTTTTTACCCTCGGCCTTCGCAGATTGAAGGCGGAGCAGGCTCGATACGATCTGCATGTTGTTTTTCACCCGGTGATGAATCTCCCGCAGCATCACATCTTTTTCCTTGAGTGATGCTTTTATTTTCTCCTCCGCCTTCTTGCGCTCGGTGATGTCCAAGAGAGATGCTACACTAATTTTTGTCCCTGGAATTACATCAATCGACAGTAATATATCTCTGATATTTACCTTTCTGTCAATAAACCGGAACTCATACCTCTTTGGAGCACTGGTCGGATCTACCCTGCGCTGTTCATGATAATCCTTTATTTTTTCCAAATCTTCTGCCACAATGAATTCTGTCAATTTCTTCTTGCCCTCTATTTCCTTCCTGGAATAGCCAGATAATCTCTCAAATTCCGCATTTGCCAGGGATATTGTTTTATCTTCTTCAATAATAACCATAACGGTTCCAGTGTTTTCAAAAATTGTTCGGTATCGGTCCTCCGACTCCCGCAGCACCTTCTGTATCTGCTTGCGCTCTGTGATGTCCCTAAACATATTGGCGAAATGCCCCTTTTCAGGACAGAAGGACATAATTTCATACCACTTTCCAAAACCTGGATAGTATTCTATGAAGTATTTTGATTTACCAGTTTGAGCAACTTTAGCATACCTTTCGATGAATGGTGTGTCACCGTTATATACCTCTGTTGCTCTTTTACCTTCTATGTTTTCTCTCTTCCAGGATAAAATTTTTTCAGCGGCAGCATTCATCTTCTCAAGAATGTAATCAACGGGGTTGCCATTTTCATCCACAATGAGCCTATGTAGTACGAGCCCATCCATCATATTTTCAAATAAATCTCGAAATTTCTTCTCCGACTCCAACAGTTTTTTCTCTGCATTTTTGCGCTCAGCTATCTCCTCTTTTAGCTCAGCCGTACGCTTTTCTACCATTTCATTAAGGTGATCGCGATATTTTTTCTCGTCTTCGGTCATTTTTTGTCCTCATATTAACAATCCTTTAATCTAATACGGTAAATACAAAGGCTATAAATATAAATCCGAGAATGGAAATTTTTAATAATTCCCTTTTATTGATTTTCTTCATTATTCAACCTTTGAGATTTTTTCTTTGATGGAATCCAATTTAAAATTTCCTTTGACATAAAACGTTGAAGTCTGAGAATAAGAAAACATATTAATCAATAATTCCCTTTTTACCAGGAATTTTATTATTCTTAAGCTAATATCTTTGATAATGAATATAATTACATAAAACTTTTTTTGCAAGTAAAAGATTTGCCGCAAAACGGATTTTTTTGCCGTTTCAGGCATGAAAATAAATGTCAGCCTTTGCAGTTATGCAGCATGCATAAAATAATTTACTTGAAAATCTCCACGAGGGAAGTAAAATAAACTTTCCACAGTTAAAAATATCATCATAATGCAAAAACGGATCAAGCAATTTGAAGCATCAGGACTTCACGGAATCAACAATCCTGTCTACCCGTCCAAAGATAAATCACATTTACCAGCAGCAAAGCATTTCATTTAATATATTCTTGGTCCTGAAGTACGGATAAAAGGAGGTATTTAAATGTTAAATCTTTTCAAAAAACACGGGACGACAGCCGTATTATATGCGGCTGCTGCACTGGTACTTTTAATTTCCGCAGCATATCCGCCTACAGCCTACTCCCAGAAGATCACCCCTGAAATCTACAGCCAGCTCAGGTACCGCTATATCGGTCCTCCTGGAAACAGGGCTTCGTCTGTTGTGGGAGTGCCGGGCGATCCTATGGTTTACTATATAGGAGCATCTTCCGGAGGGATCTGGAAATCGACTGACGCGGGGGAGCACTGGATTCCTATTTTCGACAGCCAGCCGGCTCAGTCAATCGGGGCGCTTGCTGTTGCACCTTCAGACCCGAATGTAGTCTGGGCTGGTACAGGAGAAGCCTTTGTCCGCAGCAACATCTCCATCGGAAACGGTGTCTACAAATCCACTGATGCGGGAAAGACCTGGAAGCACATGGGTCTCGACGTGACAGGGAGAATCGGAAGAGTTGCGATCGACCCACGGGATCCCGATATCGTCTTTATTGCTGCAGTGGGGCACTGCTACGGCCCGCAGCAGGAGCGGGGAGTGTTCCGCACCAATGATGGAGGGAAGACATGGGAAAGAGTGCTTTTTGTGGATGAAAATACAGGATGTTTTGAAATTGCAATGGATCCCAACAACCCGCGTATTCTATTCGCAGGAATGTGGCCTCTGGTGATAAGGACCTGGGGAAGGGAGAGCGGCGGACCCAACGGCGGCCTCTATATGTCCAGGGACGGGGGCAGCACCTGGAAGCATCTTACTGGCCATGGACTGCCCGAACCCCCGATAGGGAAAGTCGGTGTTGCTGTTGCACCGAGCAATTCCAATGCCGTATACGCGCTCATTGAAACCGGCACCCCAAACCGCGGTGTGCTCTGGAGGTCAAACGACGGCGGAGAGAACTGGAAGCTTGTGAGCTACAACCGCCTGCTTAACGAGCGGCCTCACTACGCCTCACGTATAATGGTATCGCCAGCCGATGAAAATGAAGTCTATTTTGCTGCCAACAGCCCGAGCATCACATATGACGGCGGCATAACCTCGGAAACAGTTCGCTGGAGCGGCGACTGCCACGACATGTGGGCCGACCCCCTCATTCCGGACAGGATGATGATAAGCGACGACGGGGGCGTCATAATAAGCCTCAACCGGGGGAAAACATGGAAAAGAATCGCTCTTCCTATCGCACAGATGTACCATGTGGCAGTAGACAACCAGATTCCGTACTATGTCTACGGCGGCATGCAGGACGGAAACGGCTATAAAGGGCCGAGCACCGCATCAAGCCGCAGGTCCTGGGGAACGCCTCCTAATGAATGGCAGGCAACGGCAGGAGGCGAGTGCGGTTTTATTGTTCCGGATCCTGTTGACCATAACATCGTGTGGGGAGGAAGCTACAATGCAGACTTCACACGTGTTGACTACAGGACAGGACACATGCGTTCAGTCCAGGTATGGCCGGAATCGGCTTACGGTTCACCCGCAGGCCTTCTTAAGTACCGCTTCAACTGGACCTTCCCTATCACCATATCACCGCACGACCACAATAAAGTCTACGTCGGAAGCCAGTGCGTACATCAGACAACAGACGGAGGTCGAAGCTGGAAAGTGATCAGTCCGGACCTCAGCACCAATGACCAGAGCAAGATGGGCCTTTCCGGTGGCCTTACAAAAGACAACCTGGGCGTTGAGTACGGGTGCATCGTGTTCGCCATAGCCGAGTCGCCCATCGAGGAAGGATGTATCTGGGCCGGCACCAATGACGGACTCGTGCATATAACCAGGGACGGCGGCGCTAACTGGACCAATGTCACAAAAAATATACAAAATCTTCCTCCATGGGGCACTGTAAGCAACCTGGAGCCCTCCAGGTACGATGCCGGAACTTGTTACATGACAGTGGACTTTCACCAGATGAACAATCGGGATCCTTTTGTATATAAGACTGACGATTACGGAAAGAGCTGGAAATCTATCAGCTCCGATATCCCGAGGAGCGTATTCAGTTATGCCCACTGGATACATGAAGATCCGGTGAGGAAAGGGATGCTCTATCTGGGAACAGAGAATGCTATCTACATTTCCTTTAATGACGGTAAAAACTGGCTTCCTCTGCAAAACAACCTGCCTCACGCGCCTGTCCACCATATGGTCATACAGGAACATTTTAATGACCTTGTCGTGGCAACCTACGGCCGCGGATTCTGGATCATGGACGACATCACACCTCTCCAGCAGCTTACTCATGAAGTCCTCAAGTCGGACGTTCATCTCTTTGTACCGCGGCAGGCTTACCGGCTGCACAGCGTAACCGGAGGCGCAAGGGTCAATCCACAGGCTTTCATTAACTATTATCTGAATACGGCTCCAAAAGGAAATGTTAAAATCACGATACTGGACGAAGAGGGACGAACAGTGAATACACTCCGCGGAAGCCGTAAAGCGGGGATAAACCGGGTCTCATGGAACCTGAGATACGAGGCGGCAAGAAGGGCAAAGCTGAGAACCAAACCTCCAGGAAACCCTCATGTCGTTGAGGAAAAAAGATTCAGAACCACATGGGAGCAGGAAGGATGGTACCCCATACTGAGCTGGGGGACAAGTGGAGGTTTTTACGGAGCGCTCGCAGCACCTGGGAACTACACTGTGAAGCTTTCTGTCGATGGAGCGGAACTCAGCCGGAAGTTAGTTGTGAAGAAAGACCCGCGTTCGGCCGGAAGCGAAGCAGGTATCCGGGCCCAACTCAATATGCTACTTGAACTCCGCGGCAATATCAATACCGTGTCTGATATGATCAGCCAGATCGAATGGATGAGAAAACAGATTTATGACCTGAAAGATATCCTGAAAGGCAGCAGCCATGCCTCTGTAATTACTGCTGCAGACGAACTCGATAAAAAGCTGAGGGCTGTGGAGGACAAAATATTCCAGCCTATGACAGCAGAAGGCGACTCAAAGTCTTTTAGATATCCGAATATGCTGTACTGCAAGCTTTCGGTGCTTGCAGGAGATGTGGCCTCTATGGTCGATTTTGCCCCGAACAAACAGCAGATTGAAGTGCATGAACTGCTTAAAAAACGCATGATAATCTATAACGGAAAGCTGGACGAATTGATTAAAACCGATGTGCCGGCTTTCAATGACATGCTCAAGGAGAAAAATCTCTCGGTCATCATTGCTGATAAAAAATAATAAAAGGGGAGGTTCTATTTTTCCCCTTTTTTCATCTAATTTGGGGACAGGATACCCAATTAGTAATCCCATAGGCTTTGTAATTAAGTATCCTCTTAACGAATGGACTGGTCACCGAATTGACGTCTTGCACATTTTTCTCCAAAGTTTTATAATGATATTTGGAAGGAAACCCATTGAAAAGACATATTTTTACATCTTTGTTTCTCTGCATGATTTTTTTGTTTCCTGCCCTCGGGAATCCCAAGAAAAAATCTCCCAAAGACCTGCCGGAAAACCACAGAGCCTGGTTGCAGGAAGAGGTCGTCTATATCATCACTCCCAAGGAAAAAGATGTCTTCCTCCAGCTTGAAAGCGATAGAGAACGGAAGATGTTCATCGAGGCCTTCTGGAAACAGCGAGACCCCAATCCCAATACACCTGAAAATGAATATAAAGAAGAGCACTACCGCCGCATCAGCTATAGTAATCAAACATTCGGCCGGGCATCACCGGGGCCGGGCTGGCGGACAGTAAGAGGACGGATCTACATCACCCTGGGTGAGCCCAATACGATCGAAAGGTATGAAAATGAATCTGAGATCTATCCCACAATTATCTGGTTTTACAACGGCATGGCCGAGTACGGACTCCCCAATACCTTTAATGTGGTCTTCTTCAAAAGAAGTGGAATCGGTGAGTACGAGATGTACTCGCCTATAAAATTCGGGCCCCAACACCTGCTCATCAATTTCAAGGGAGACCCCATGGACTATCTGTCCGCTTACCGGGAACTTATGGGAATAGAACCTACTGTCGCCGGCATCTCCTTGACTCTGATCCCCAGCGAAGCCCAACACCTGCCCTCTCCGTCTTTAGCCTCGGAGATTCTCATTTCCCAGATGATTCCCACCGCCCCTCATGAGAAAGTCAAAGATGCTTACGCGGAAAAGCTCCTCAAGTACAAAGACTTCATCGAGGTCGATTACTCCGCCAATTACATCGACAATGATGCCTTGGTGAGGGTAATCCAAGATAAATCAGGCATGTTCTTTGTCCACTATCTCATCGAACCCAGCAAATTTTCTATAGAAAATGTAGGAGACCAATACTACAGCAATTTTGAAGTCAATGGCAAAGTCTCTGACTTGGAAGGAAAAACTGTTTATCAGTACGACCGGAGAGTCCCCATCAAACTCAATCAAAACCAGCTCGACAACATCCGCGAAAAACTGTTCAGCTTTCAGGATTTGTTTCCTTTGGTTGAAGGAAATTATAAATTTGATGTACTGATGAAAAACACCATATCCAAAGAATTCACTTCCTTTGAAGTTTCCTTCACCATCCCTGAGGCTTCTTCTCTTATCATGAGCGACCTGACATTTGCCAACAGGATTGTCGAGGATTCCAAATACAAAGGAAAAAATAAGCCTCTGCTGATCGGAGGCACGCAACTTGTGCCATCTCCCCGAAACGACTTTTCAAAAAACGAGACTCTCTACCTCTTCTTCCAGATCTTCGGCCTTACCGAAGAATTGTCAGACCAGGGAATCCTGGAATATTCACTGTTCAAAGAAGAAGAGAAAATTCATTCTTTTTCTAAAAAGATTGCTGACTATCCTGACAAAACCCATTTTCTGGAAGAATTCCCGCTCGCAGATTATCCGCCGGCCAACTACAAGATCAGAGTTGCTTTACTTGATGATAACAACAAAGAGGTTCTCTTTTCCCAGGGTCACTTCTACATCTCCCTGCGGCCGACCATTCCCAGACCTTGGGTGCTTTCCTTTCCCATGCCTTCCTCGGATGATCCCCTTTATGCCAACATCCTGGGCCTCCAATACCAAAACAAAGGAGAGCTGCAAAAAGCGCATTCCCTGCTGGAAGAAGCATTCAGAAAACAATCGCAATCGGCCAAATACGGCCTGGATTTCGCCCGGATTCTCTCTGCTGAGAAGGAATACCGGAAGGTCAAAGAAATCGCTCTTCCTTTTTTGAAGAAACAGGAAAAATACGAATTCCTGTCTGTATTGGGTAAATCATGCCAGGAGCTGGGGGAATACGCGGAGGCCATAGCCTATTACAAAGACTATCTTACCCGTTTCGGCACCAACATTCAGATTCTAAACTCCACAGGGGAATGTTATTACCGATTGGGCAACATGGAAGAGGCTTTGATTGCCTGGGAGAAATCATTGGAAATCAAACCGAATCAGGAGGATCTGAAAAAGACGGTTGAATCAATAAAGAGGCAGAAATGAGAAAAACAATCTCATATTTCTCCCTTATTTTGTTTTTCCTGGGATTTCTGGGGTTTTGTGCACTGCATAAACTGGAGAAAAACCTCGATCCAGACAGCAAAGAATTTTACTCCAAGGTGAGATATCTCATCACAAGGCAAGAGCGAAAGATATTCCTTAATCTTCCCCCCTCAGAAAAAGAGGCTTTTATCAAAGAATTCTGGGGAAAAAGAGACCCGGACCCGAATACAGAAGAGAACGAGTTCAAGAAAGAATATTTCGAGCGGATCGAAATGGCGAACCTGCTTTTTAAGGGCGGCGGTCCAGGATGGCTTCAGGATAGAGGAAGAGTCTATATCCTGCTCGGCCCCCCTATGGAGCGTTATACCTATCCGAGGGGACGCGAATATTATGATTTCCCGGAAGAGGTCTGGTACTACGGTTTTTTCCCTATCGTGTTTGTCGATACCGACTGGAACGGAGACTACAAACTCACTCCACTTGGTGCCCGGCATATCGCAGAAATAAACCGCGCCCAGATGGCCGAGAAACCCAGGATCGCCAAAAAAGATATTGTCTTTGACTTTGACCAAAAGATACAAAAAACCGATGAAGGGGAAGTCATCTTCCGGATTCTCATTCCCTACGAAGGCATATGGTTCGAGGAAAAAGAGGGTATTTGGGAAACCACCTTAGCCGTATCACTTCAAATCTTCGATTCCTCAGGAAATCGCGTCTGGGAAAAGAAAGACGACTACCCGATTTCCTTTGCCGAGGAAAACCTGGAGGAGGTTCTGGGAGAAGATTATGTGATGGAATTTTCCACCAGCCTCGAATCCGGAGAGTATTCGATTACCATCGAACTCGAAAACAAAGAAGACCAGAACCGGATAAGCCGAACAATCAAATTTACAGTTTAAGAGAAACGGTTTCTATCTATTAAAGGACACATAAAAACGCGTGAGCTGAAAATCATAAGGTTTCTCAACTATTTCTTGAAAAAGAAGTGTTTTTTGCAATAATAGAATAACCGGAGGACAATATGTTTAGGAAATCATACCAACAAGCCTTCATATGGATCATCATTTCTTTCTTTTTAGCCGGCTGTGCATGGGCCCAGGCTGGAAGGGGAAAAGGCCGGTTATCCGGCTCGGTCGTGGATGAGAGCCAAAACGGCATCCCATCAGCGAAAATTGTCTGTGAATTCATAGAAAATATGGAACTTAAAAAAGAGGCCACCTCCAATAAAAAAGGTGAATGGGCTGTTCTGGGCTTGGGCACCGGCATGTGGAAGGTGACCGCATCAAAAGACGGTTATATCCCATCCTTCTCCGAAGTATACGTGCGGCAGCTCGAACGAAATCCCAGGGTGACCCTGAGCTTGAAAAAAATTGAAGGAGGGGGTGCATTACTCAAAATCCAAGGCTCTTTGAATATGCTGGAACAAGCCAACGTCTTGTTCAAGGAGCAAAAATACGATGAGGCCATATCGCTCATGCAGCAGTTTCTGGAACAAAATCCCGAAGCCTACCAAGCTTATGCCAGCATCGGTGACTGCTACAGGGAAAAAGGGGATACTGAGCAGGCCCTGGAAAATTACCAAAAAGTCCTCGAACTGGCAAAGGAAGATGAAGCGATGGGAAAAGAGATGACAGCCAGGGCTCTAGCTGGAATCGGCGAGTGCTATTTCAAGATACAGGACTTTGAAAAGGCCCAGAGCTACTTCGAGCAGTCCATCGAGGCTTACCCGGAAAATGAAATCTTGGCCTACAACGTGGGGGAGATCTATTTTTCCACTCAGAAAATTGACGAGGCAATCCACTATTTCACCATATCCACCCAGATCAAGCCCGACTGGCCTCTTCCCTACTTAAAGCTGGGCTATGTCTATCTCAACAAAGGCGATTACAGCAATGCCGAAGCGAACTTTAAAAAATTCCTGGAGATGGATCCGAATTCGCCAGAAGCGCCAACAGTGCAAAACATCCTGGAGTATATTGCCAAGATAAAATAGACAGCACCCTCAGTCCTTAGAATTAATCAAGAGAATACCTGCATTCTTTATAAGGGGATTGCTTCACTTCATCAGCGATAACAAAGAAGGTCACCCGCAATGACATGGAGGAGTTTGCAATGATAAAAAAAAAACCCCTCCCGGCTTCCCGGGAGGGGGGTTTTGTACTTCCTTAAGCTACAGAATAATTAGAAGATGAACTTGATTCCGATTCGAGCTGAGAGGGGAGGATAATAAGCCATTTCCTTCAAGAACCGGGGATCAGCTATGTAGGTCAACGTTCTGGCATTGCTGGTGACGGTGTGGGCGTCATTGTCGTATGTCCATCCAGCCAGTCTTTCCGCGTCGGTCAGCACAGCGGATGTCTGGTTCATCATGGCGTACACACGACGGGCAGTAGATATATCAAAAACATTGTCCACATTGATACTCAACTGGATTCTGTATTGATCCGTGACCTTCAGGTTGTACTCGGCATACAGGTCGGCAAACCAGAGGAAAGGAGCACGTCCGTCGGTCAAGCGGCCATCCGGATAATATCCTTCCAATCCGGTGTGCAGCTCCCTGGTTACAGGAATTCCGCTCATGGCATTGATAACCGTTCCCAGGGTCAAACCGAACGGGAAAACATAGGAACCGTAGAACTTGAACTGGTGCGGCCGGTCGGTGTTGAGGTTGCCTACGATCTCGTCCAAATTCCTATCCCACATGTGCCACCACAGATCCCAGTACCTCTCGACATTGGGATCGTTTCTTCCCCACTCGTCGGAGCTGGCCAAACCAGCGTAGTTACCATAGAGCCGGCTCCAGGTGTAGGAGAATCCGCCCATCCAGTTGTCGCTGAACCGCTTATCCAGGGCAATGTTGACGCCCCAGTAATTACGTTTAGCCGTTGGGCATGCTGGAAAGATGTCGGCAAACTCTCCACCTTCACTTACAGGCCTGGTATAACCGTACCCGGGGTTGGATGTGTAGTAGGACTCACCACCTGCGGTAAGAACACCCACGTCTTCGATGGTCCGCACGAGATGTTTGTACACCACTCGCACAGAAGCAGAGAGGTTCTCCATCAGCTTTCTCTCGGCTCCAAAAGTGAGCTCTGACTGAAGTGTGGGCAGAAGGTCCGGGTCAGTGGAGTCAAAGGAAGGTTCCCGCCAGTTATAGGTGGTCAGATATCTCCCGCAGGCTCCGGCATTGTCTTTTGTGATTTTCGTGAAGTCATAGTCATCCAGTGTGTAGTAGTCGCTGATCCACTTGAATCCGCCGTAAGAACCCACAGCCATGTCGAGTTTCATGACGTCGTAGTACCAGCCGTAGCTTCCGAAAATCTTGGTGCTGGCATCACCGTACACGTCATAGACAAACCCTAATCTGGGCGCAATCTTATCCGTGAAGTCGAACTGAACCGGTGGATAATCGTATTCGGGCAGGTCGGAGAAGCTGGGGATGTCCTCTTTTTCGAGTCTCACTCCAAGGTTCACGGTTAACTTGTTGTTGGCAAAGCTGGGTGTCCAACTATCCTGCAGGTACAGGGCCCAGCGAGTGCTGTTGGGATTGGCAAAGGTGCCGTAAGGTCCGGAGTCTCCACCGCGGACACCGTAGTAACCGTAGGTTCCTCTTTCAGTGTTTCCTGTATCCAACCAGGTGAAATCTCTATCCCAGCCTAGGAAGACGTAGACATTTTGAGCCGTACTATCGATATCTTCCTCGATACGGACAGCCTGCACACCCAATTTCCAGGCATGCTCACCGCCCAGGTTCATATACATGGTGGTGTCAAAGTTGATGGCTATCCTATTCCGGATATTCTTGTTTGTCTGATTCAACTCAGTGTCGGAGATGTTGTACCACGCGCTTGGATGCTGGAGGCTAGCAGGAATTTCAGGAAACATCAGGTTGTTTGTATTGGCATAACCTGGGGCTTCCTTCATGAATCTCCATCTGGGGATTCCCAGAGCAGGAGGCATCTGGTTGGTTTGGTTATTGTTGAAATAACCACCACGCAGGCTTAAGAACAGGTTGGATCCCACAGTATAATCCGCAGTTAATGTGCCGCTAATATTCGGATAATCAAAACCCTGTCCGGCATAATCTCGAGTCGAGCTCCCTGTTCCGTCTCGAGCAGGCAGAACGCCTCTGTATTTGTAGAAGTTGTTGACAACCGCGGCAGCCAGCCTCAGGTCCTTCATAGGCTGTGCGGTCAGCTTGACCTGGCCGTTCCAGTAGGTCTGCTTCTGTGTATGATCACTTGCTGGAGCTGTTCCTGCAGGTACCCAATCAACGGACCGTGTGGTATCCCTAAAGACAGGTAAAAAGGAGCCGAAGAACCACAGGCGGTCTTTGACGATATAGCCGCCAAGGCTGAAGCCGACTTCATATCTGTTGATCTCGTCTTTGCCAAGAGCTGCGTCCAATCCATCTCCGGTCTGGTAGTTCACATACTCAGCTTTGAGCGGATCTAGCGGATCCAGCCGAAGGGTGTCTCTCTCTGTGCCGTCGAGGCGGCTTCCCGAATAGTAGCCGATCAGCTCTCCGTGGAACTCGTTTCCACCGGCACGGGTGATGACGTTAATAACACCGCCCATGGACCCACCAAACTCGGCCTGGTATCCGCTGGCAACAATCTGGACCTCATCCACAAACTCAAAGGCTGCTGATTGGTCACTGTCGCCCTGGTCCATGTTGGTGATGTCCATTCCGTCGATGTAGTACATGTTCTCAGCACCGCTGGCGCCGTCGACGGAAAGACCTCCCAGATAGGGCTCTTGGTTAACACCAGGAACCGCTGTGACCAGTGTGTCGAAATTTCTGCCCCTGGGCAGCATCTCGAACATCTCTCTGGTCAGAGTCATGCCCTTTGTGGTGCTCTTGACATCGACCAGAGGAGACTGTCCGATAACCGTGATTTCTTCTTCTATAGCACCAGGAGTCATCTCGATATCCACTCTGATGGACTGCTCAACACGGACGACAATGTCTTGACGGACAACGGTGTTAAAGCCTTGCAGGGTAAACTTTAGGGTATACCTTCCAGAGGACAAACCGAACAGACGGTAGACTCCGTTGATGTCGGTGGTTGCCGAAGCTGAACCAATCAGAGTCGGGCTGTCGGCGTCAACTGTCACACCGGGAAGAGGAATACCTTGGTTATCGCTGACTGTTCCGGTGATCTTACCATATGGACTAGTCGGTACCTGAGCGGCTATTGATCCAACGAGAAGAAGCACTCCAAGCAGTAAGAAGAAGTAGGTTCTGAATTTACTCATTATTTTCTCCTTTTGTCCCTCTTCTTCCTTTAAAGGAGAGGGACTGATTTTTTCCCGCCGGGGGTTCGACCTCATTGCCGACCTCCCAACGGATGACTTTGAATCCCTAGGATTGTGAAAGGGCTCTTTTTTCAAAACCAAGAAGTCCTATCACAGTCCAACTTGAATGCGTCTTAGTTAGGTTTTCTGATTGATTACCACCTCCTATCTTAGCGTTACTTATTTTTATTATTACACTTTCACATAATTGTGACCAAAATGCAACTATACGCTAAATATATAATAACAGCAATATTTATGCCAATCTCCTTTTTAGAGAGGACTCATTCTAATATGTTTATTATCAATTAGTTAGATTTTTATGGGAATTCTCGGGTATAGACAAATAATCCATTTTTTTGGATTCAATGCACTTTTATGGATTATTAATTGCGTATCCTGTCACCGAATTAAAGTCACCAAATTGAAATTATTTTTTGAGTTTGTTGATGGCATCTCTGATTGTACTCTGGTCGGGGTTGATCTCCAGCGACTTATCCCAGGCCCGCAGAGCCTCCTCCGTGTTCCCAAGCTCAAGATAACAGCTCCCGAGGGAATTGAGGATTTCCACCATATTTCCTTTTTGGGTGAGGGCCTTTTGGTAGTAGCCGACAGCCGCCTCCGGTTCTCCGATGCGCTTTGCAGCCTCTCCCAGATAGTAGAACAGCTCGAACTCTTCCTTTCCGGCCGCCGCATAAGGAGTGAGGGCATAAATAACTTCTTTAAAATTTTCAGCGATCAGCAGGGCTCTTCCGTAACTCAAGGCGTACTCCACCGACTCGGGACTCCCCTCATGCGCCTTTCTCAGTTCGTCCACCGCCTTTCCCATCTCCCTTTTGTTAAGAAGTTGATTACCTCTGGCAAAATGATAAAAGGGGTCCTCAACCGGGGGATTTGTCTGAGCGACATACCACGCTCCGGGCTGCGGCTGGCGTGTAACAGAAAAGTCCCTTTTTGCCTGCAGAAGCTTATTGCCTTCCTTATCGAGCAGGGCAACTTTCAAGGCATACTGTCCGTCAGAGAAATCCCCAAGGGAAAATTCTTCGATATAATCTTTGGCATTTTCATACTCGCTGATCTTTTTGCGCACTGTTCGGAAGGGCTGATTTCTCCTGAAAAACACAAACTCCAATTCTCCCTCTTCTTTCTGTTGGAAACTCATCCCGAATATTTGGAAAAAAACATACAGGGTATCTTTAACATTAAAGGTATTCTCCAGGGATGGGTAGATCTGAACATCGCCGATCTGATAGGCCCGCACGGCCTGTCCCTGAGGCAAATCTTTATACACCAGGCGGGAAAAAATGGGCAAAGTCATGTTCAAATAGTCTGGATCAGGCACATAAATGTCCTTCTCAAAAGAGGTGAACTCCTTGGTCACTGTGTTTTCCAGCAGCAGGTTGAGTTTGTACTGGCCCGAAATTAAGGGGAAGGAGTCGCACAAATGAAAGGATTTCTCTCCGATGATCTTAAGTTCTTTATCCCTGAGCTCTACCAGCACATTTCGCTCTCTCTGAAAAATGGTCTGTCCCCCCGGATCTGTCACGTGCAGGGACAACCTGAGGCTGGTAAAATATTTATCCTGGAAGAAGTCAACTGAAAGAGAATCCGGCACAATGGTGTAGTTCACGAAAAACAAACCTGTTGGGTCCTGGACAACATTTACCAGGTTTTTATTCCCCATGAAGTGCACAGAATAGCTCACTTCAACAACTGCTTTGTGCTCCAAAAATTCATAGGCGTAATCATCCTGGACTTTCCTGTGTGGTAGAGTCTCCATTTGCTGAACCATAATTTCAGAAGGCAGTCTGTTCTGAGGCCCGTCTCTTCCGGGGAAGTTGGAAAAAGCGGCCTCGGCCAATTCAAAGGAGACCTTATTTTTCAGAATCTTGTAGGCCTCCCGGTCCAAAGCATCAACAGT
>Ga0315538_1000828_pt1 | contig 18799 bp, 16 predicted proteins | sample SalMarSW160230MG_2_FD_203834 | JGI IMG/M metagenome (GOLD analysis project Ga0315538, IMG submission 203834) | Salt marsh sediment microbial communities from the Plum Island Ecosystem LTER, Massachusetts, United States - Salt Marsh Sediment SW1601-230 ...
AAAAAACAGCTACGAGGTGAAAAATACCCCTTTCCGGCTGTTTTACCCCCTTTACGGGGTAAAAATAAGGGTGGAATTCACAAATTTTGAGCTAAAATACCTGTATCAAAAGGGGGGAAACCGGAACAAGCGGTTTTTTTTATTTTTCTCTGTAAATTACGGTGCTGGCCAGAGAATTTTTAAATGCCTTCAATGGCTTTTTCATTTCTGCAATTGGCGGGTCGGCAAAGTCCAGGTCGCCGCAGGTTGCCCTCTATAAATCGAGAAGCGTCACAACTGTGGTTCTGAGTTTTACGCCGCTGATTCGCCCACGCTTACATTCTACAATGCCGGATATGCCAAGCGCTTGCATCACCTTCCGTAAACACCCGATGGAGAAGTTTAGCGAGTTCACAATCTCTTTGGCCTGTATAAGACTGGGATTTTTTCTGAAAGGTAGAGCATCGTTTCAGCCGACATTGCAAGGTTATGATTGAGTTTCATCATAACATCCTTACCTGTTTTTCATCCGGCAGTTGGACTTTTCGAACCCGTGCTGCAAAGTCATCAATTTCATTGACCTTTTCGAAGCCGACAACCATTGTATCCACGCAGCCCAGGCCGAGCACATAACGGACCGATTCATCGCGTTTCTCATCACTCTTGCGGAATTTTCCTTCGCCGATAAGCTTCATACCTGCTACCCCTTTACCGGCTTTGTGTATTTTCTTCAGCACAGGGACAACCTTTTCCGGCGGCCCATCCATATTTGTTCCATAAGCGTTAATGCGGGCGTGCACTGAATCGCCCCATGGTTCATTTGCGGCCGCCTCCAATGCCGCTAATGAATGGCACGACACGCCATGAGCGCGAATAATGCCTTTCTTTTTGAGCTTCGCTAATATCTCCATCTTCCCGCTCAGCTCTTCCGGCCACTTCTCTGATGTAACAAAGTGAAGAAGAATTACATCAATATAATCGGTTTTCAGCTCTTTGAGGAAACGCTCAACAACCACGTCGGGTTCCGGTCGTTCCGGCTCAGGCAGACCGCCGTGCCGCCACCATATCTTTGAGACTATCACATAATCCTTGCGAGGTATCTTCTTCATCGCTCTGGCCAAATAAGGATGTGTGCCATACGTGTCCGCACAATCAAACAAACGGATACCGCGTTCGAACGCCGTCCGCAGCAGGGCCTCAAACTTTTCTTTCCCCAGGCGTGTTTGATTCGACTGCCGCATATGGCCGCGCATACCTGTTCCAAGGCCGACACGAGAGACCTTAATTTTGGTTTTTCCAAGCGGAACAAGTTCATACGGGTCGAAGGCCGTGGGCTTTTGTTCTGCGGAGGTTGTGAAATCCGAATTCAGCAGCAGACCACCCAGACCCACAATCGATTTGGCTAAGAATTCACGGCGTTTCATTGACATATATGACAACTCCTTATTTCTTGATGACACTCATCGGCGGTTATATTTATGGAACAGACGAACGGACTGCACCATTTAGGGTCTGCCCTTATAATTGGGGTGAAAAAAGGCCTTATTTTTAATACTCAAAGCCATTCGCCATTGCAAGAGCTTTTGACCAAATTTTATCCTTTTCATCTATTATATTAAGCAGCAAAATAACATTTTCAATTTACGCCACAAAAAGCTGCTAAATTTACCTCTATAAGTATAAAAGTTGTCCCACAACCGACAAGCTCAAAAGTGATTAAAAAGACCCCTGCTGTGTGCAGGGGCGAAGGAGGAGAAGGTGAAACCTGTGAATGTGCATCAGGACAGTCTTAAAATCCGCCGGGCTTAAGAAACGTCAAACAGCACGGACACGCGACATCTTGTTATTATGAAATAGTTTTTACTTTATCGGTATCGAGGACAAGATTTCTTGAGAGGAAATGAAAATTTTCTTTTTTGGAAGTGTTACTGAAGTGACAAGAAAAGCCGCAACGCTATATGCTCGCCGGCTGCGACATTTATAAAACAGGAATTCCTTGAAATATAAATGACTTCAGTTCAGTTGTCGGTCCTTACCGTCTTGTTCCTGATGTGTGTGCCTGAATCAAATCTGCAAGGTCCCGGCCCCTGTCATATCTTGTATAGGGATTGGTGCTTATACCTGTTCCTGTGCGTATGCTCCCTACGTTGGTTCCATAACCTCCCGTTATATAAGGACTGCCATAAGCGCCCTGTCCTCCGTAGCCATAACCGCCATACGGCATTGTGCCTCCTCCGTAATTATTGCCACCATACCCTCCGCCATAAGGCATTCCGTAATAGGGCATTGGTGCCAGTGGAATGAAATAATTTGCCGGCTGGCCTAACAAATCGGTTACATTATAAACGCGCGTTTCACTTTTGAGGCGTATAGAATCCCTTGTCCCAACGATAATCGTTCCATTATCAACAACATAACCTAAACTTTTTGGATTACTCGAAACTGCCATCAGCACAAGCTCTAAATTCTTGCCTATAGATACCCCCGGGACCGGCTCCATACCGATGGTAGTATATCTGTCAACGTCTGAATTGGCCTCTATATCTCTCCAAAGCATTATTATATTTAGCGGAGGGTCAGTTGAGTTGCGAAAAACATCAATTGCCTCGCTAAAAGCCATATCAGGGTGCAGAGCGGAAAGGCCGGCGTTTTTGTTTTGAAAAGTCTGTCCCTCAACCTTTCTCTCACTAAATTCCTCTTCTTGTTTATGAACCGGTTTATTAGTCAGTTCATTAGTCCGGCAGTCCTGCCGGATATGCACTTCATTAGTCAGGGCTTCAGCTTTTTCCGGGGGCTTTTCCTGTTGCATGTTCGGTTCCGCTCCGCCTCTGGCGGGATCTCGCCTGCCGGCGGACTTCTCAGATGTTTTTATGAGGTGCTTATATAATGGTGTTTTTGTTATTGGAATTGGTGCACTATAACAATCGGGCAGGGTCCAAATGCCGACAGTGCTAAATGCTGCTGCCAGGACGAGTTTTGCTAATATCCTCAGACTCATTTTCTCAGCACCATTGCTTATTCCAGCGGTTTTCTGATGATTTTCAGTCCATATTATACAAATATCTGCATTTTAGTCAAGAATCAACGAAAAATAGTGAAATATACAATTCTTTAATTTGTCGAACATGTGAACAAAAAACGACCGGGAACGTATGATAAATCAGGATTCATCCCTCCTCCTTCGAATAATAAAAGGGGCGTTCAAAAACGCCTCTTTTATTATTCTCTGATATACGAAATACAGGATGGATAATTTACCCGCGAGGCAAATAAATCGTCACAGTGGTTCCCTCTCCCGGCTCACTTGCTATTTCCATTGAGCCGCCGTTTATTTGTATGAAGCGGACGGCGTGGGCGAGGCCTATGCCTCTTTTACGTCCTGCCGCCTTGGCCGAGAAGAAAGGCTGGGTCGCCTTTTGCAGGGTCTGTGTGTCCATTCCACAGCCCGAATCCCTGATTATTAGCTTCACGAAGTCTCCGAACTTTACAGATTCTGCGGTGATTATCACGCGCCCAGATTCGTCCGTGTATGATTCAATGGCGTTCGTAATGATATTTGCGATTGCCGACACGACCTGCGCCGAATCTACGAAAACGCTTTTAACGTCATCAGCGACTTCAATTTGAGTATTGATATGTTCTGTCTTCGTTTTTTGACTTGTCAGCTGTATGGACTCATCAAGGATTTGATTGATATCTGTCTGAGTCGGCTTTGGCTTCGGCGGCTCAGCAAAGCTCATCAGGTCATCGATAATTTGAGAGATTTGGTTGGCATTTTTTTTAATCTGGTCTATTGCTTGTTTTTTCTCCTTATCTGTCTCGGCCTTGGCGAGTAATTGTGCCCGTCCGGATATAACCAGCAGCGGATTATTCAATTCGTGTGCGGCACCTGCTGCCATCTCGGCTATTGCATCTGTAAGGAGGCCGCCGGCAATTTTGGATTGGGCGGCCTTGGGTTTTGAGACAAGCTGTGCAAACAACTCTGCAAAACGTTCCTGTCTTTGCCCTGCACGTGCCATACCCAAAATAGTTCCGGCTATCGAGGCAGCCGTCCTGAGCTTATCTTCGAACAGCTCTATATCGCCGGGCCAGTTAAGCTCAAAAACAATTGCTCCTGTCGCCTGCCCCGATGAAAGCAGCGGCACTAATCTGGTCCGGCTCAAATCAAACTCGATGTCCAGCTGCTCGAACAGCCAGTCAACGTAATCCTGTGCATTTAAAATCCCGAATTTGTTTGCAATCACCTGTGGTATGGCCGATGCTGAAGCCGGGACGTTTAGCAGGACAGTTTTACTTTGCGACAGGTTCTCAACGACGACGGCCTCAAGAGTTAGCGAGTCGGCCATCGGAGTCAAATACAAACAAACCATCCCTGTTTGAAAATATTTTTGCCAGCAGCGGGCAAAAGTTTGCGCTATATCGATAGCTCCGGCAGCCGAGTTTGCATTAAGTAGAAACTCCGTCATAAAATCAAGATGGCTCGACGCTGCCTGCAGCCGGCGATTCTCGTCGGTTAATCGTGCGTTTTCATAAGCCAGTTTGGCAACTGTGGTGCCGGCGGCATCAGCATACCTTGCTATCGCATCCGGTGTATCCAGGCCCAAAACTTTGGCTCTGTCTTCAACCTGCCTGGTCAAACTTTGGCGGATTGGTTTTAGCTGTTCGACATCCATGCCGAGCACACTGACTGTCGGCTCTATTTCCTCCGGTGAGTCGAAGCTGCCGGACTGGCCGATGCCGGATTGCCGTGCCATAGAATTTGCTAACTGCACGATAGCTGCTATCCTTGCCCCGGGCATATTTTGATAAATTGTCACAGTGTCGCTGTGATGGAACCAGATGGCAAGTTCAACAGCATCGGGCAGGTGCCACTTTCGAGCCAGACGCCTGCCCAGTATGGTGTGGTCGGTGCCGAGGTATTTTCGCTCGACTTCGCAGGCGCCGACTCTTTGCGATTTTGCTTCTTCGAATATACGAGCAAAACTTTTAGGCATAACCTCTTCGAGAGCAAATTTCCCGATATCGTGCAACAGCCCCGCACAAAAAGCCAGCTGTGAATCCTCTTGGGGCAGCGTGATTTCAGCGATGTCTTTGGCGCAGCAGGCCACCGCGAGCGAGTGGAGAGTAAGCTGTTTTCTAATCTCACCGCATCCTGTGGCACGAAGAACATTGAGCGAAACAAGCGCATCGCGAATGAAACTATCGCCGAGTTTGTCAATGCCCTGGCGAAGCGAAAATCTTCCGCCCGATATGCTCACTCCCTGCTGACTGATAAGCGAAAGGACTTTGGCAGTAATGGCCGGGTCTAACTTTACGATATCGGCCAGGGCCGAAGAAGAAAATTGTCCTTGTAAAAGTTGTGGAAGAAATCGTGCAGCAACACAGGGCAGGATTGAAAGCGAATCGAGCCGACCGACAGAAAGCTCTACGTGGTGGGCAATCGTTGTATCAGCTTTTTTATCCGGCATTTATATCCTCGTATGCCGCATAGCATATGTTATATGATGACGTGTGAAAAACATAAAACAATAAGGTAAAGTCCAAGGGTCCGGTTCCGAATCTGCATCGAGCTTTTCAACTTTGCGATTTCGGTTTTCTGTTATATATAATATGTCCGTCTGCCCTGAGCTATACTGAAGAATCGCTGCGCGAAAAGCAAACCGCTGCTCCATTTATTTCATCTGCAAGACCGAGTTGATTTTGTTGGTAATATCTTCTATGCTGAACGGCTTCTTTATGAAATCCTGTGCACCGGACTTGATAAGCTGGTCGATTTCATCCTGTTTTACCACGCCGCTTACGATAATAATCTTGATGTTTTCGAATTCGGGGTTTTTCCTTATCGTCTGGCAGACAACGTTACCATTGACATCGGGCAGCATATAATCGAGCAATATCAGGTCGGGCCGAAACCGCTGGGTTGCGATTCCTGCCTCGTAGCCGCTTGATGCGGTCTTTGTCTCGAACCTGCTGTCGCGAGTGAGAATATCGACGATAAGCTCGACAATCTCAGCATCGTCGTCAACGATAAGAACCTTCCTTTTGCCGGATTCGATCGAGTCCAGAGGAATGTTGTTTTCCTTCATAAACTTGACCAGACTCTGGCGTGGAATCCTGCGGAATCTCGAGCCGGGCACTCGGAATCCTTTTAGCCGGCCCGCATCGAAACAACGAATGATTGTTTGTTGACTTACCTTACAAACATCAGCGGCTTCGCCGGTGGTAAATAAATCCTTCATTTTATCCATCCCTTTTCCTTAGCCAACTCCTTTTGTTATAGGGGCTCACCAGATTGCCTTTGTGCCCTAATTTAACTGTGTAAGTTCCAGTTTGTCAAGCATAAAATTATATTAAAACATTTTTTTTGACCTTATGAAGAGAGATATTATCAGTCGTTAGTGGAAACAATCACTATTTTGTGGGATTTTGGGGGAGTGGGTTATTTAGGAAAATTGAGAAGAATTAAAAAGATCCTCGAAAATCAATGAATGCGCAAAAAAAAGTGAAATCAGCCGCTTGAAAATCTATACGAGAATTTGTGTTAAGTTTGTTGAGTCATATTTACAAGCACTTATTTGGGTCCGAATTTCTTGCGGTATTCCAATGGACTCATACCCTTCAGTTGTTTGAAATAACGGGATATATTACTAACATCCGGATAACCCAATAACCTTGCCACCTGTGATATAGGCAGGTTTGTGCCCATGAGCATATTAGCCATTTGATTAACTCGGGTGAATTTTATCTCATCGTGAACCGAGCGTGCCAGTGCTGTTCGGAATCTTTTCTCCAAAGCTCTGCGAGACAAGCCAACCGCCTGCGCAACGTCACTGACCTGTATAACCTCTCTGGTATGCTTGCGAATAAAGTGGACCGCCTCGGCAACGCACCGGTCTTCGACCGCCATAATATCTGTTGATTGCCTGGTTACAATATTCAAAGGAGAGATAGTTACCTGCTTCTCGTTATCTGAAAGCTCCTGTCCTTTCATCAGCTTATCAAGAACACGGGCAGCTTCGTATCCTGCCCTTTCTATACTGAGCGCTATGCTTGATAACTGTGGATAGGATATGCCGCACAGCAATTCATCGTTATCTACACCCAAAATTGCCACCTCCCGTGGTACTTCAAGGCCGGCAATTTTACAACCCGCCAAAACATCCTGGCCGCGGTCATCATTACTGGCCATTACAGCTATAGGTTTCGGCAGTGAACTGAGCCATTTGGCGATGCCGGCCTGCTCCTTGTCCGCCGTGCGCAAACGCTTTGCTTTGGGCTGTCGATAGAAGAACGTCTCAAGGCCGAGTCCAGCTACCATTTTACTGAAGTTCTCGCCCCGTCGCCGAGACCAAACCATATCGTCAAAGCCACAATAGGCAAACTGCTGAAAGCCGCGCTCAATGAAGTACCTGGCGGCCATACTGCCTATCGCAACTTGGTCGGTTGTTATGCAATAAGAATTCCCAGTTGGTTTATCGATGCCTCGAATCATTGCAGGAAGCCCAAAATCAACTATCATATCAGCAAGTTTGGCGTCCCACGTATAAGCTATGATTCCATCGGCATCTAAGTCTTTCATCCACTTGTACGACCGTTCCCTGCTTTTCCTGTAGGATTCCGGCTGTATATAGAATAACCATGGGCCATAAAGATTCGAATACTGGACGATGCCGTGAAGCAGGCCCCTCCCGAAGGCCCTTGACCTCTCGACCATCAATATGACCCTGGTAATCTTTGACATAATCTGTTCCTGCAATATAGGGGTGATATCGGCAAGAAAGATTCGCAAAATGACGATTATTTTGCGCAAAATAACGAACATTTTGGGTTGTTTTCGGTTATAGTAAATTGTATAATAGGTGTAAGTATTGAGCAATTACATCTGTGTACATTGATTTTCATTGGAGATTATCTCCTGTGAAGGAGGACTATATCGGGTAGAATTAAACACGTAACCACCTGATTTTGATTTCCGGGATTTTTACAGCGTATCTGGTTTTTGTCTTCCGGAGTAATTACGTAAAAACTTTGGATAAAAAGCAACAAGTAGATTATTAACTTTTCCGGAAAATGAGCAATTCTATATCCCTGTTAATCTGCTCGTATCGTGCTTTTGAATATGAGGGGTTCATATCGGAGTTGTGTAAAGCTGATTTTAGCGGAGGCAGGAGTATTATTGGTTTGCCAGAATCGGCAGTGTGTTTGTCTAAAGCATAATTTATAATTTTAACCTTAATTTGAAGGAGGAATATTATGTTTAATAAGCTGGTTTCTTTTATCTGTATTGTTTTAGTACTGTCCCTAACATCCTCAACTTACGGCCTGGTGATAGGCAACTGGGAAGACAGCAATGACGGATGGGATATATGGAGCGGTGCTCCCAATGACACCACGATAGACTACAATGACACAATCGGGGTTACATTAGACTCCAATAGTCTCAAGCTGTATGTTCCGGAGAGCGGAGAGCAGGACGTTTTAGTAATCCGGCTCTACGAAGTAGGTTTGACGGAAATATTTAAGGAAAATGATACCTTTTCGCTGGATGTTTCCTGGGTTACTTCTGAATGGTCAGGAGGCAACTGGGCCCAGATTCAACTGGTCGTCAATGCAGATGATGGAGTCGGATGGCAGAACTTGGGCCAGCCTGATACTGACACGAGCAATCCCGGTTATCCAGGCGGTTGGGACCCCGTAAATTTCGGAGATTCCGATACGAGGACGGTCACCTGGAATTATGGAAATGTCTTGAGCGGCCACGACCCTAACTGGGCTGAGCTGATAATCAAAACGGTTTATGATGCTAATTTTACTACCGGCGGTATTTACTATTTGGATAATGCGCAACTATATACCAGGACTTACGATGCCGTTATCGGCGACTGGGAAGATGCTAACGATGTCTGGATCGACTGGGGTAATCAATTACTCGTTGACGACCCCACCAATATGCCCTCAAAGTACAACTACAGCACTGACTGGAGCTCGCTGGGCGATACAAGTCTAAAACTCACGCATGCGGGCTGGAACCAGAACCTCTCCATTAAGTTGCAGGATGCCGGTCATGTAGATGACTTTATGAATAACACGAAGTTTCTTATCGACCTGCATATACCTGCGACCACCGAGTCGGGCTGGCTGAAAATCGAGGAGATATTGCTAAATGCAGAGGGCGCCGACTGGGGCGATTATAAGGTGAGCGCACCTTTGTTCGTCGGCTGGGGCGGAGGCGGCGGCGGCGCAACAGACGTAACGCTGGAATTCGATTACAGTGCATACCTTTCTGACCCGGATGTCCTTGCGCTCGGAAGAAATCCCAACTGGGTCGAGTTTATCATTGCCACCAACAACGATGGAGAAGAAACAGGAGTCCATATGGACTTTTATTTCGACAACGCCCGGCTGGCTGGCGGACCAAAGGCGATGAATCCTAATCCGGATGACGAAGCGGTGGATGTAGAGGCCAATCCCGTGCTTAAATGGACTCCAAACGCGATGGCAACTTCGCATGAGATTTACATCGGAACAGATTTCAACGATGTCAGTGAAGCCAACTCGGTCAGTCATCCCAATGTTGACTACAATACTGTTGATGTCAACAGATATGAACCCGGAATGTTGGAATTTAATACAACATACTACTGGCGTGTCGATGAAGTAGGTGATGGCGAATTCTGGCAGGGACAGGTCTGGAGTTTTACGACAGGCGAGCATCTTGTTGTGGATAATATGGACGATTATGGTGATAACGTCGGTTCGCCCTGGGAGCCCGGCGACAGAATATATTACGTCTGGCGGGACGGCTGGGACATTAGTGTATCTCTGCCGGGAAACGACACCGGCTCGCAGGTATATCACTGGAATGATGAAGGCACCGGCCTGATGGAGAGTACAATTGTCCGCAGCGGTGTGTCGATGCCATACTACTACGAGAATGACGGCGACAATCAATCCAAGCCCTATCCCTATGACAATCCCGACAACCCGCTGCAGTATTATTCGGAGGCCTCGGCAAAAACTACCGGGCCTAACAGTCTCGAATTCACTGAAGACTGGACGATAATGGGTGTTGAGGGACTGGTGCTGTGGTTCTATGGTGACCCGAATAACGACGCTACCAGCGCCGAGCAGTTGTATGTTGCCCTGGAAGATGGGGACGGCCATATCGCTGTTGTGCCATACGATGGCGATATGAATGATATAACACAGCAGCAGTGGCACGAATGGGGTATTGCTCTGTCGGCGTTCGATGGTGTTGACCTAACCGATGTTCAGAAGCTCTATATCGGTTTCGGCAACAGGGACAATCCGCAGTTCGGCGGTTCCGGAATTGTATATTTTGACGACATTATGTTGTACACGTCAAAATGCTTTCTTTCGTCACGCTCGCCAGACTTTGCCAAGGCGGACTATGCCCCAGCCGGTAACCCAGGTGGTGATTGTATGATAAATTATCAGGAGATTGAGATGATGGGGCGTGACTGGCTTGTCGAGGATGACGTCGTTACTCCGACGCAGGACCCCGGCACAACCGGCTTGGTCGCATACTTCCCGTTTGATGAAGGCGAGGGCTCTGTTGCTAATGATGTGTCTGTCAACGACCACAATGGGACTCTCAGTGCGGCCGGAGTAACGTGGGTATTACCGGGCCTGATGGGCGATTCTGCCGTCAACATCGACCGCTCCGGAGGGGCCAGAATTAGTCTTGGAACCTGGGACCCAACAGAAGGAACAGGTGTTATGACTTTGTCTGCCTGGGTTAGGTGGTCCGGACCGATGCAGGCCGATGGTGAAGACAAGTCTCAGGGCATAATTAGCAAAAGGGATGGCTGGTCGTCCGACGGCTTGATGTTTATGTTCGAGATGGACACCCCGGGCACTGATGGCGCGCTTGCTTTGCGGCAATATTCGGCAAGTGTTTATACCGCACCCGGAACAATGCTGCCCCTTATTGGTAAATGGGCGCATGTGGCTGCGACTTTTGATGGGAGTGATGCCGTGATTTATCTTAATGGAAGAGCCATTGGTTCAGGTTCATTCTCCTTTGCTGACGGCACCGATGCCGGTCTGGTGATAGGCAATACCAACAGCGATTCCTGGCCCGGCTGCCCGGAATCCTTTAACGGCGACATAGACGAGGTCCGCATCTATAATCGCACCCTGTCGTCGGCTGAGGTAGCATACCTTGCCGATTTGACACCCGGAGACGACACGCTTTATATCCCGGTGCCGTCGCCCGCAGAGATATACGACGCCGAGGTGGAAGGTTCGAGGAAGGTCAACTTCAGAGACTTTGCTGTCCTGGCGGAGATGTGGCTTTTTGAGGAACAGTGGCCGTAACCTGTAATAACACAGGGTAGCTGATTGAGTTTATATTTTCAGCCCCCGTGCTTGCTTTCGTGAGAAAGCACGGGGGCTGTTTTTTTCATTGGTAATAGGCCGGATATTTTGCCATTCGGCCCACCATAACCTGGCAACCGGTGAGTCATTTGAGTTTTTGGGCGAGGGCCTTGCCGAATTCTTTTCCGAGTTTGCTGACGGTGTCTTGCTTTTTGTTATCGTAGGAAGCGGTAAGGAGGATTTGCCCGTCTCTGTCTCTGGCTGTAACAGAGATACTTTCGACTGCCTGGTTCGCAAAAGCCGAGCCACTGCCGATGACGGAAACTTTCGTCTGGCTTGCTTTAGACCTGACCGTCATAAATGTCGAGCCGGCGATTAGAACCGTGGCGGTATTAGGGTCGCCTAATTCAATCCTCTTCCTGATAAATTCTTTTTCAATGATATCTCTTAGAACCTGTCCAACCCGAGGATTTTCGCTTTGAATCGGCTCAATATGAATGCGTTTTTCAGCGAGCAATTTTAGGCGGGGTGTTGTTACAATGTCAGTATGACAGCTTGCAGATAATACCATCAATGATAGTGCAATGAGCCAATGTGAACTTTTCACTTTTTCTCCTGTTTATTTATATTTACGGCTAATACTGTTATTCGGCATATTCCTGGTCTTGCTGAAAACCTTTTAGTCATAAGTAGCCAAAAAACGGATTGCCAGACTTGAAAATAGGGATTGCAATTTTGTTAAATTGGTCTTACTATTATTTGTATAAATCGTCACTTTTGTTTTTAAGAAGCGAAAAAACAGTAATTTACATTTTGTGGGGCAGTGTATTATGGCAGAGGTGAAACCGACACGTGAAGAGGCATTTTCGTTACTGAATGAATATAACAGTAGTGAGGGATTGATTAAGCACGCCCTGGCGGTTGAGGCGGCAATGCGTTATTGTGCCCGAAAAAAAGGAGAAGATGAGGAAAAATGGGGCATCATCGGATTAATACACGACCTGGATTATGAAAAGTTTCCCCAGCAGCATTGTCGGAAGACCGAGGAGATTCTCAGAAGCCATAATTGGCCTGACGAGTATATTCGTGCTGTTCTTTCTCATGGCTGGGGTATATGCACCGATGTCGAGCCGAGAACCGACCTGGAGAAGACCCTTTATACTGTTGATGAACTTGTCGGGCTTATTGTGGCTTCGGCTTTGGTTAGGCCGAGCAAAAGTGTGTTGGATATGAAGGTCAAATCGGTCAAAAAGAAATGGAAAGACAAATCCTTCGCAGCGGGTGTAAACCGTGATGTAATTGAAAAAGGCGCCGGGATGCTTGGTATAGAGCTGGATAAGGTTATTGAAGATGCGATTATGGGTATGCGTGAGGTGGCTGAAGAAATCGGGTTAAAAGGCAGTCCCAACGAATCGGAATAGCTGTTTGATTTTGATGATTTTTTGAGTTTGAAAGTTTGATTTAAAATGTGTAAAGATAGAGATTATAAGTGGATAGAAATCGTTTCTGTTTGGTCTTTTTTCCTTTTATTTTTTATCGGCAGTTGTGCCGAGAGGGGCGGGTCAACTTTCACTGATGCTGAATTAGAACGTGTTTCTCTTGCGCAGAGGATAAAGCTTGTAGAGCAGGCGGGCGGCCTTGTCCTGATAGTGGGCGGTGAGCCGATAACAAGCGATGAGATAATTAATTATCCGGTTGAACAAGGTGAGGCAGTTGTGCCGCTGATAGACGTTCTCAGGCCGGCTGCGCAAATCAGTAATCTTGAGCAGTTCAAAAAGCAGGCCAGGGCGCGGATTGACGAAATAGTAACGAACAAAATATCGGATATCCTGCTTTATCATCTCGCTAAAACGCGGGTAGGTGAAAATATTGATGAAGCCCTGGAAAAAGCAGCGGAGGCGGAGATGAGAAGGTTTGTGCTTAGCTACGGAGGCGATGAGGCAAAGGCCGACGAAAAACTCGAACAGATGGGATTGGACAGAAAGAGCTTTAAAAAGCAGCAGAAGAGATTGATTCTTGCCCAGTCAGAGATAATGTCGAAGTTCTCCAATAACAGTCCTATTACTTATAGAGAGCTGACGGACTGCTACGACCGGATGAAGGATGAGTTTTTCGTTGTGCCGGGGACAGTGCAGTTTCGATTGATTGATATTCAGCCGGCCAAATTGAACATTACTGACCCGAACGAAGACCGCAGGGAGCTTGCGAGGGGGCTTGCCGACGAATTGCTCGAACGACTGCGGGGGGGGGAAGATTTCGGTGAGTTGGCAAAGCAGTATTCGCACGGACACAGACGCCAGTTCGGCGGATTATGGATGTCCCTGCAGCCGCAATCTTTGGCTGAACCTTATGATGTGCTTGTGAATGAGATTGAAAAGACCGAACCCGGTGAGATTACCGGCTTAATAGAAACTGAGGAACATATTTTTATAATGAAGCTGGAGGACAAGCGCCTTAAGAGCTATAAGCCGTTGGAAGATGTGCAAAGGCAGGTTGAACAGAAGATTATTTCCGACCGATGGGTTAATGTTGTTGATAAGCTGAACGCCGGACTTACAAAAAATGCGGCATTTGGCGAAAAGGACGAGTTTATAGATTTCTGCCTGGATAAAATTTACAGGCAGGAGTCAGGAGTCAGGATGTAGAAGACAGGAGATAATATTCTGTTTTCTGTATTCTGGAAAAATATGGAAATTGTGGCACACGGTATAGACCTTGTAGATTGTCCGAGGATAGAAAAGATGCTCAAGCAGCACGGGCAGCGGTTCACCGACAGGGTTTTTACCGCTGCTGAAAAGGCATACGCCGAGGCGAATAAAAATTCGATAGAGAAATTAGCCGGCCGATTTGCAGCTAAGGAAGCTGTTCTAAAACTGATGGGGACCGGCTGGCGCGGCAAAATCGCCTGGACGGATATCGAGATAATAAACAATCCTGCGGGTCAGCCGGAGGTTGCTCTTACGGGAGAGGTTAAAAAAATTGCCGACCAGCTCGGAATTAAACACATAAGCGTCAGTATTACACACACAGCAAACTTCGCAATCGCCTCGGCCGTCGCAATAGCGAAAAAAAAGCGGTGTCGGTAGAGAAGGACGACGGACGAGACAGAGCCGCGACCATTAGGGAGCGGTAAGTATCACAGACGAGGTTTGATGTTTAGCCGGCACACCTGTGGTGCCGGTTAGGTAATTTAGGCATAAGATAGTGTGTAGAAACTTAATTCCTGGGGATGGAAATTTTTAAGGGCTTCTTTATTTTCTTTTTCTTCGAGACACAAGTCGATTACTTCCCGAATGTTTTTAAGGGCTTCATCTACGGTTTTTCCCTGACTGTAGCATCCCGAAAATACAGGACATTCAACTACATAAAATCCATCTTCATCTTTTTCTATTAATATAGGTAACTGATGGTTCTTTCTCATTTTCTTATCACCTCTGTTATAAAGATACCATAAAGGGCTCTAAAAATCAAGTAAATTTTACCAATAATTTTGTTATATCTAACGCAGGTTTTGCTTGCTGGGTGGATTTCTCCACTTCAGGCGGAGCGGATTGTCTTCAATTTCAATCTTTCAAAGCACATAATGGAAAGCTCATCGGCGGCGTTTTCGTGACGTCCGCTGGAGCGACTGGTTAGGCAGTCTGCAACGCAGAAAGCGATCTGTCCATCATCTGTTCGCCTCGGATTAATCGATGACTACCCAGTCACCTTCCCACACCATTATCTCAATGATAATGGGGCGGTTCTTCACATGGTCAGGTACTCCAAAGGTTCCCTCATCATAATCTATACGACCCTCGTATGTTGGCTTGGAAATCCAACCCACAGTTAACCCATCACGGATGACGAAGTATTGGCCCTTGGGAACGTATTTCTCGCGCAGCAGAATGAAGCTCGATGTGTCTGGGCGTCCAATCGCGTCCCCACATGAAATCAACTTTGCGAGAACGGCTGTGGTGCCCAAGTACTTCGGGCCAATCTGCTTGATAACAGATGGCGGGATACTGATGCCAAATGCGCGTTCAACTCCTGATGAGACTGCCTCCGCCATGTTAAACTCTGCGATCTTTTCAAACTTCATGTAGTACTTCCCGAATCCAAAGCCGCTCTGGACAAAGGCAGCCTTGATGTTCTCAGGTTTGTTCTTCTCGTACCAGATAAAAGCGGCTGGAATTCCAACGAGGAGCATGAGAGCGATTAAACCGCCCAATCCTCCCTTGCCAGATTGTGAGGGAGCTTTCCTCAGTGGTGTCTGGGTGTTTGCACTTATCATAAAATTTCTCCATTCTTGTCTATGTCTAACAATTGCTTATATGGTTTCCGTATAAGAACCTGAACTTAGCGGATACCGCAATATAAACTACCTATAGTTAAACACCGGAAGGATATAACTATTTTTTCATCAAGATGTCACGGTAACGTAGCGGTCAGCCTGCCACTTGCAAGGCGTCTTGTGCTTCGATAGGAAGTTCGACAAGAATGAAGTAGGACTCAGGATACAGATAGTCCTGCCCAGACTCGTCAACGATTCTCAGGTATCCTTCCTTTGCTGCCTCATCGTCCGGCAGGACTTTGTAAATCTTACGCTTTTCCAAATCCTCACATTCCTTGTTCTCTATGCAAAGCGCAAATGACTGTTCTTTGCTTTCTTTAGCCATAATTTTAATCCAGTAATCTTTTGATTTTCAACTTCTTTCTGCCTATGCCATGGGCTTCATACCAGTGAATCTCGGCATTGCGGACACTTCCGCCCCGAAGGCGGACTTTAGCAACCCCTTTAAGTTTTCGCCATTTAGCGGAGCCATATTGTTTACGAAGCCGCATAATATCTTTGATTTTCCCACCGCTGGCTATCGTCTCAATACTCTCAATCTCACCTATTATCTCAAAATGCATACCAAATCCTTTATTCTGATACTATTATTGGAAAAATTACATCAATTGTCAAGACTTGATTAGACTCAGTATATTGAAGTAGAAAGCTTGCAGCTCTTTAAATGATTTAAGGGCTTGGAATTAGGCAATCCATCGCGCAGCGATTCCACAATTTTGCATTTCGATATTTAATTTTTGATTTTATTCTTAGATTTCTACTTGAAAAACGGGCCATATTTGATATGATACCGAATGTGCTCAGGCAGCACACGTTAGCGGAGGCCCGCAAGTCAGTAACCAATAACCAGTTACGAGTTACCAATGAACCATAAGTTCATTTACAATAAGGATTAGCCAACTATGAACTATAAACCATTATCAATGAACCACTTAACAATGAACTATGAACATTTCACTATGAACAATAAACAACAAACAATGAACTCTTTTATGCAAAACAAAGCCAATTTCCGAAATGACCAAATGAATGTAAACTATTGTTTCACAATGAACTATGAACAAAATACTATGAACAATGCCAACAAAAACAAACCCAAACAAAGCCAATTCAAACCCAATTTTGGACGTGACCTTGCTAAAATGGGTCATCGTGAGTTGATTAGGAAGTTCAAAAAGATATACTGACTAAATATGTTGAACACAACGAAGGCAAATCAGTTTGATTGCATTGTCATAGGGGCGGGTCACGCCGGTGTTGAGGCCGCTTTTGCCGCTGCTAAAATCGGTGCCAAAACTGCCCTCATAACCATAAGCAAAGACACGATAGCCAAGATGAGCTGCAATCCTGCTATCGGCGGTCTTGCCAAGGGACAGATTGTGCGCGAGATTGATGCGCTGGGCGGGTTGATGGCTCTGGCAATCGATGCGACAGGTATCCAGTTTCGAATGTTGAATCGCTCTAAAGGCCCGGCTGTCCAGTCACCGCGAGCGCAAGCCGACAGGCAAAAGTACCACGAGTTTATGAGGAATGTACTTGAGCAAACTGGAAATTTGACGATTATTGAGGCGATAGCAACAGAAATCGTAACAGAGAACAACAAGGTTCAAGCAGTAAGTTGCAAAGATGGGTCGGTTTACCAAACACAGACGGCTGTTGTAACGCCGGGGACATTTCTTGGCGGGGTGATGTATATTGGCAGCGAGCGATGGGCCGGCGGACGACTCGATGAGCCGCCCAGTATCGAACTTTCGCAGAGCTTAAAACGGCTTGGTTTGAAACTTGGGCGTATGGCAACTGATACCACACCAAGATTAGACGCCAAAACCGTGGATTTGGACAAATTGCAGGTCCAGCCCGGTGATGAACCGCCTGTACCATTTTCATTTATGACCGAAAAGATAAACCAGCCACAGGTGCCGTGCTGGATTACGTATACAAATGAAAAGATACACAAGCTGCTCCGTGATAACTTGCATCGTGCTCCCCTTTCTTCGGGCCAGATAAAGGGAACCGACCCGCGTTATTGTCCGAGCATAGAAGCTAAAGTTGTAAGATTTGCAGATAAAACCGAGCATAGAATCTTTTTGGAGCCGGAAGAGGACACGATAGAAACAATTTACTGCAACGGCATTTTCACCTCTATGCCGAGAGATGTTCAGGAGCAGTTGCTTAAATTGCTTCCGGGGACGGAAAATGCCCGGATTCTTTATTACGCATATGCGATTGAATACGATTATTGTCCGCCGGTTCAGCTAAAAACCAGCTTGGAAACCAAAAGGGTATCCGGCTTGTTTCTTGCGGGTCAGATAAACGGCACCAGCGGCTATGAAGAGGCGGCAGGGCAGGGTATTATGGCCGGTATCAACGCAGCCAGAAAGCTGCAGAACAAAGAGCCAGTCATTCTCGGCAGAGACCAGGCATATATAGGCGTGCTGATAGATGATTTACTGACCAAGGGTATTGACGAGCCGTATCGAATGTTCACCTCAAGAGCCGAGTATCGTTTATCTCTGAGGGCTGATAACGCAGACAGAAGATTAACGCAAATCGGTAAATCAGTCGGGCTGGTAGATGATAATCGCTGGCAAAAATTCCGGAACAAAATGCAGGGCATCGATAAGCTGAAAAATTATCTGCAAAGCAATAGCTCAGACGGAGTGAATTTGTGGCAGCTAATCAGACAACCAAATAGTGATATTGCAAAAACACTGGCTGATATTTCTTTTGTTAAACAAATGAAATTCACCGAAGATGTATTGCAGGCAGTAATAATTGATGCCAAGTATGAGGGTTATCTGGACAAACAAACTCGCTTGTTGGCCGGCTTTCGGGCCCTTGAGAACAAGAAGATTCCGCTGAATCTGGATTATAATGGTATCACCCATCTTCGTGCAGAGGCAAAGGAGAAATTATCTGCTTTCAGACCGGGCACACTCGGCCAGGCCGGCCGAATAAGCGGTATTACACCGGCTGATATTACTATAATTCAAATTCATCTAAAGAAGATGTCCAAATAATAGGCAGAGAAGGTATGAGTCTGGTCCGTCAATCCGGTAGTATTGACGGATTGCCGGATTGAAGGGTTGGGTTTTTCGCGGCGTTTATAGCGTCTGAAAGGTTAAGCGTTTTTTCGTATAGCGCCCG
>Ga0315538_1000834_pt1 | contig 18670 bp, 20 predicted proteins | sample SalMarSW160230MG_2_FD_203834 | JGI IMG/M metagenome (GOLD analysis project Ga0315538, IMG submission 203834) | Salt marsh sediment microbial communities from the Plum Island Ecosystem LTER, Massachusetts, United States - Salt Marsh Sediment SW1601-230 ...
TGCCCGACTACTCCCCATCCCACCAAGATTATCCTCATTATAGTTCACTCTGCGTTCTGTTTACGTTTGTATGTTGAATCTTCTCTATTACGGTTACGTTTTATATATAATAAGCTCGGCTCAAAAAATGCCGCGTCCTTTTCTTTCTTTTAAATCTTAAACAAACATTCCCCCTTTTTTTTCTACAGAAAACCTGAACCGCCAATATATTCTATGTGTTTGTTGTCAAGAAACATTGACTACTGTATCATTTAGCTGGTCAAGAAATCTTTACAAAAAACTTCTTAACTGAAACTTCTAAACTATATTTAGGGGAGAATAAATGCCGTCTAAAAAGCTGTTTCTTTCAAGCACAGTACTTATTGTTTTAATTACTTTACCCTTAATTAGTTCGGTTGGAGCCTCTTCGGAGATGTGGAGCCAAACTTATGGAGGAAGGTATGAGGACGTTGCTCAATCATTGGTTGAGACGTCTGATGGAGGATACGCCTTAGCTGGTGACACAATGTCCTTTGGCGGAGGCATTGATTTTTGGTTGGTCAAAACAGATGAACATGGAGTTATTCCAGAGTTTCCATCATGGGCTATTCTACCATTGCTTTTTATTGCATCCTTTGCGGCAATAATCTGTAAACAGAGATTACTGAGAAAATCAGCTAATAATTAGAATTGTTTGATAAACTTGTTCATTGAAGTCTGTGTGTGCCCGTTGTGACTATATGATCGTCCCCGAAAATTCTCATTTTTCACTGGGCAGCAACTTATGATTTGACCGTTTCTGCTGATTGACCGCGAAACCTGTGTGTCTGAAACACTTTGAATCCAAGAGCAAAGGCGATCATTACAAGAGCTGCGCTAAGAAGGAATGCCACATCTAATCCAACAAACTCGGCGATAAGACCTCCAACTAGCGGACCCGGAATCCGTGCGATGCTTCCCACAGATTGGGCAACCCCTAACATGCCTCCCTGTTCATCTGCGGGGGCTCTCTTCGAAATGAAGCTGGGCAGAACCGTGTTTAATATGCCGATGCCGGATGATATCATAGTAAGAGCGAAAAAAAAGGCTACAATGCTGGGAAACAGAGGCATAATGAACATCCCAACCGTCATTAGCAGAGACCCAAAAACTATGAGCGTTTTTTCTCCCCACCGTTTAGTCAATCTTCCAATCAGGATGCCCTGAAGAACAATCTGCACCACTCCAATATACATGAAAAAGTAGGACATCTCAAGTTCCTCAAAGCCGAAAAAGGCTATACCCAGCAGAGGCACTATGACAGGTATGGCTGAAAACGCGAAAGTTATGAAAAAAAGAATTACGAAAACCGTGCCTATCAATGGTTTCGTTAGAGCCGCTGCCAGCCTACGCCAATAACCATCAGAGTTAACGGACTTTTGCATACCGGAATTAGTGTGAGCATTCGACTCGGGCAGAAAAAAGAACGCAAAAAGAAAGTTTACTCCAGTTAAGGCAGCAGCTGCGAAGCCGGGTGCCGAGAACCCGTAGATGCTCAGGAACCCTCCTATGGCAGGTCCGACTATGAAGCCTGCCCCATGGGCTGCACCCACCTTTCCCAGTCCAGTTGTCCTCTCCTTTTCAGTAGTTATATCAGCAATGTAGGCTTGGGCTACGGCGGCTTCTGTAGCCATCCCCGCTGCGATTCGTGAAATAAGGAGCATAGTAAAGGAGTTTGCTAGGGCGAAGACAATGAAGCTTATGGCGGAAGAAAAAATGGATAAGAGGATAACGGGTCTCCTTCCCACCTTGTCTGACAACCGCCCTAGAAGAGGCGAGAATATGAACTGCATCAGGGAAAATGAGCCGATCAGAAGCCCTAGAGCCAAGGCTCCTGCCTCAACAGTTTCTGGGTGAAAGGGCAGAAGGGGAATGACCATGCCAAACCCAATCATGTCTATGAATGTTGTCATAAAGATTACAAAAGAAGGAGATATCCCTAACTTACGCTGTTTGCTCTGTTTTGGGTTAATGCTGCCGTCCATGGTAATAATTTCCGTAAAGCGCAAACACTTTACTTGCCTTTAAATATAGCTAAAAAACAGTTCACTGCTGATAAGAGACATTTACAGAAAAATCGCCTCTTCTTCCTCTAACCCAATCATCTAGCAGAGGCATCTTGATGAATAAAACAACAAATCTCAGTGTCAAAGCTAGCTCATTATCTCATTCTAACTTTCTTGAAAGCCCCCAAAATCAAAGGGGTTAACTGTCTCCGAGAGAGTTCAGCGTTTATCCTTTTAGCTATGAAATCTGTCAGGTCACCTAGCGTAACCCGTTGGGTTCCCCTTTCGTGACGGATCCGTAGCTCCAAGCCGCTTTCTTGGAATGTGAAGCGGAGCACATGATAATCAAATCTTAATGGAACCCGTTTACTACCTTCCCTGATAAGGTGATAACGGACAACAAAGAAAAAATCTAACGTCCGCAGTTCCTTTTCGGCAACGCTTCTCAGACACTGATCAAGTTCATTCTTATCCAAAAAATTGAAATCGAAGCCTTCAGCCACGCCGAACTCGAAGCTGACCTCGCACTTCTGTTTCAAATAGGGGGTTACAGCATCCAAATCATAGCGCTCATTATTCAAGTTGTGAAATGCACAGAAAATCGCCTTCTGGACCTCTTTCGCTGAGTCTTGATAGTTAAAAAGGGCTATACTGTGAACATTTTCGGGAAAATTTTCGTAACGTCCAAGCAACCCAAACGCCTTTCGTTCTGGATTAGGATGCCTTTTTCATCTTTCGTATCTTTTCAAGATTTTCGAGGAGCGTAAACAGAGTTGTTCCAAGGGTCCTCAATTTTTCTGCATCCTTTTCTTCGCCAAGTTCTTTCTCTATCGCCTGAATCTTAGCTAGGATTGTTGATTCTAGGCTGGCGAATAACGTGGGGTCAGTAGCCTCTGGTTCAGCTTCTCCCTCTCTAACAATTATGACACGCTTTTGGCAACTGGCACACCAGAGGTTTCCGCTTCTTAGTTTAAACAGAGGCGAAGAACAGGCTGGACAGGAATGTTCCGTTAGGGTGGCTCCCTGCCTAAGCAAATCTGCCATCATCTTGATGGCTTTTGAATCTTTAGTCACGTCAAACCCTTCCGAACAAGCTTTACAGTTTAGAGAATATATTTTTGCCGTCAGTTAATTAACTATCTATTCTCTGTTTCATGTTGAAGCTGAATTGTCATGAACTCAACATTCTGTCTTCAGGTTTATAGATGACAAAATTTTAGTATGAAGTTGTTTGCTGGGACTCTGGAAAGTGGGATGAAGAGGGAAAACAAAACAAAAACCCCACCACTCCGTCACCAGACGTGGACACTTTCCAAAGCCCTCTCAACCCTTCGCTCCAACCTCTTTATTATCGTCGGCGTATCCGTCTATTCGTGGAAGAAAGGGTTTGCTGAGGCTCCTGCACGGGTAGTTGAATATAGGAAAGAACAACAGATGAAAACCCTCTGCTATTACCGCTTTGGTTAGTTTCATCTTCCGTGCTTGAGCCGTCTCAGCCCCATTTCTTCCGATGTTTTACTCCCCAATAAAAAAGAGGGAGGGAAAATTTTGGGTTATTTTTGTTTTTTGATGATGGCGTATAGTCCTATGATGATGGCTATTGCAACTGCTGCTATGATGACTAGGTCTATTGTTAGGTATGCGGGTATTTCTGGCGATTCTGGCATTTCTGGGTATGCTGGAAGTTGGTTCACAGTCTCCTGAGCGACTTCTGAAGCTGTTGGAACGTCTGGGTACGCTGGAAGCATGTTGATAGTCCTCTGAGCAGTTGCCGCAGCAATATCGTCAGCGCTAGGACCTTGATAGCTTGGGACAGGCGCTTGGTCTACAGTAAATGTGGTTGTTGCTTCTGACTTGTAGTAGGATTTGGAGCCTTCGAACATCGCAGTGACATGGTAATCGCCAACAATGGCGGGAGCCCAGCTGTGGCTGAACACTCCATTTTTATCGACTGTAACAGTGGCTGAGTACCATTCGCCATTGGGGTCTTGGATACGCAAGAATACTTCAACACCTTCAACGTCAGCTGGACACTCAAACTGGTTATACACGTAAAGCATCCAGTCGGTCATGTCGGCATCAGACATTGCGGGAACACCATTCGGGAATCTAATTGCTATTTTTGGGTCTGTTGTGCCCGGCGAAACATCCATCACTGTGCCTCGAATTATGACGCTTGATCCTTGCGTTATTGCCGTAAGCGGTGCTTCAACAGTGGTTTTACTTGGTCCCGGACCTATAGCATATATTCGTTGGTCGTAATTGTTGTACATTGCTATTATGCTGTCTCCAATAATAGGAGTAGAGCTCCATTCACTTCCACGATAAGGTATTCTCCAGATTTCCTCGCCAGACTCTATATCAATGCAAATGAATGGTGTACCACGGTGTTGTGGATCAAAGGGATTGTGTTCAGTGTTCTCAAGATACAATTTCCCGTCGGCAAAGAAAGCAGGTCTAAAACGCCATTTATTGTTATGTAGATTCTCGTGGTAATAGTCGGTCGCATTATATATCCACAGAGTTTGACCAGTCTGAACATCTCGGCACCATAATTCTCCACCATAGTTGCCTGAGAAATATTTTCCATCATAAATATTATCCCAACTATTGCTTGATGCATAACCCCACTTATCAGTGTACTGTTGTGCTTCAGTCGGTCCCCAAATCTGTTCTCCGGTACTAAGACGGAAACCATAATGAGTTCGACTTTCTGCTACAGATACACAAAATACATCGTCTTCTGCACTTGCATCTTGGACGTCGTAATGTCCGATACTGATCGGTGTAGACCAAGTTTTGTTGTATAGTAGTGTTCCTTCTTCTCCTAGCTTGGTGCTTAACGCCCACATAGAAAGGGTGTCATATGAGAAACTGTACTTGTCAAAATTCGTTCCGAGTATTATTCCTTCACGAACTTTGTCGACACTTCCAGGCAAACCTGTAGATATGCTCACGTTCCATTCAATGCCATCTGTGACGTCTTCAGCGGTGTATACGTGGCCTTGTGGATTAAAGCTTCCACCTCCGACACCCCCTCCAGGTGTGACTACTACGTCCGAGACCCACTTAGTCATCCAACCGTTTCTCTGGTTAACTGTGTAGATGATGATTTCACCGTTGGGACCGTATACGCGGGTACCAGAAGGCACACCCTCCATGGAATAAACCCATCGTCCACTAAAGGGATCAAAGGCGTGCCAGGTTCCCCCACTGGTGCCCCATAAGAAATCAAAGACACCGTGTAGGTTGTAACCACCAAAATAGTATACTTGACCAAATGACAGAGTAACCACGGTTCCATCTTTGCTTGTGAGAATTTTGTTCCAAAGTTCTTCACCGGTATGTAGATCTACAGCGACAACTCTCTGCTCGAGACTTGTGCTGCCAGTAGTTTCAAATTGGTTATAGAAGAGTATTCCGCCGATGATTACTGCGCCTGTCCATTTGGGCTCATATGCGTCTCCTTGTTCAAAGCCTTGGTTTCCCATTTGTCCTCCAGCGAGGCCTCCCATCGTTAGCTGTTTTGCCCATAGCACATGGCCGCTCTCTGGGGCATAGTCGTTGTAGTCAGCATAAAGTGTTTGTGCGGGAGGAGATGCATCCATTGATACCTGATCTCCCAGCCAGTTTCCTGCAATCGACGACCACCCCCATGCCTGATCATCGATGGGACGTGTCCAATACTCGTCAGGAAGGGGTATTCCCGGGAAAGTGGCAATTGGCTCTTCTTGGACCACCAACTCAACCATTTCGCTCCAAGCTTCCTCCAGTATTGCTCCGGAAGGAGGCGCTACTTGAAACCAACCGCCTTGATATTCAGGAGTAACTTGTTCGGGGAAGTAAGTTCGAAAATAGTATATACCAACCTCGGTAGGCGTGAAAGGAGCACCTGTTCCGCCAGTCGCGTCAGTTTTATAAGGACCTAACATTTCTATTGTCCCATCAGGTTTTGTGAGTTCTACCTTTAGATCTTCCCAACCATATTGAGTGAGTGGGAGGGCCCATTCACACCCTACGTGGATCAGTACTTGATGGTTGACTTGTTGCAGATTTGGCATAACATTGCAATAGGGATATGGATCTATTCTAATTTCTTGGGCAATAGCAACTGGCAAAGCAACCAACATAACAGATGCTGTTAACACCAGAATTAAAGTGATAGTAGAAAGTTTTGTTTTATTTTTTAGGTTTGTCATTTTTTATGTTTTTCTCCTTATTTCTTTGTTTTACTTGTGTACATCATGTGGTTAAGTTAAGTTTTTGTGCCTGTCACTAGCAGATACAGGTTAGGCATATAAAAGCATTATATCGCGGTAAGCGTTACATTTTTATTTAAAAAAGATGCAGGCTGTGGGTACATTGATGTCGAAATTCAAAAAGGAATTTGAGCTACTAACTGGATTAGGGCTTACTTCTCGTCAATCAAAGATTTACCTTGCTATTGCTCTGTTGGAAATGGCTACAGCAAAAGCAATTTCAAAATTATCAGGTGTGAGGCGCGAAAATATATATCGAATAATTCCCCAGCTACAAGAAGTTGGTTTGATTGAAAAAATAATTGATACACCAATAAAGTTTAAAGCAATTGAGATAGAAGATGCTGTCTCTATTTTGCTGGATCGAAGAATTAGGCAGACGGAAAAAATGCAGAAAGAGGCAGAAACAGTAATTGAGAATTTCAAAAAAGGTGTGTACACAAGGGGATTAAGGATAGAAGAGAAAACAGAATTCATTTTGATACCTAAAAAAATTGCTCTTACACATAGAAAAATTCAATCCATCAACAATGCTGAAAAGAGCATTGACATCATTACCACGCTTAAAAGATTGTCTCAGGCAGGTCCTAACTACTTCATCCCTGCCGATAAAGCCTTGAAGAGAGACGTAAAAATTCGAGTTATAACAGAAAAACCCACAAAAAAACTAGAATTACCGATTAGCAGAGAATCAACACAAAAATCAAAGAACATTACTACAAAATTCAGATGTTCCAAACAACCAATCAAGAACGTGATAGCCATTATCGACACAAAAGAAGTGTACATTGTTACAATCCCACATTCGAGGTTGGAAGAATCACCTGCCTTATGGTCAAACAACCCTAGCCTGATAGACATAATCCAAAACTACTTTGAAAAATTGTGGAATGACTCGCTGGAACTTAAACAGCAAGAATAATATTGACTACAACAACTTCTTTCCTTCACGCCTAGACTGCTAGATGCTCCACCACACCCTTCAAATCTACAAGCATATTTTCAAGTTGGGATATTAGCCGTTTCCACTCTTAGTTGACCTCTCTGATTATTGAATGATTGACTCCGTAAACGGTATAAATCGCCGCCTATGTATAGGATAAGAATAAATAGGTTACATCTCGTTTAAGCAATGTTAATGGAGGCTTCTATATGGTGAGAAAAAAGAAACTACAGGAATACGAGGAAAGAATAGAAGAAGCCATGAATGTTCTCGGCATGGTTTCCGAAGACACCACAACTCCACGAAACATACGAAGAGCCGCGAAACAGTCCATCGCAGCCCTCCAAATCTCAGAAAACACCCCCGCAGTCAGAGCAGCCAACGCTATATCCATTCTCGACGAAATCTTGCAGGACCCCAACATGCCCCCTTACACCAGAGTGAAACTCTGGAACGTCATGAGCCTACTCGAAGCCATCAAAGACTAAAACCCCACAGGACCATCAATGCATGTTTCCTTTTATCCCCAACTCGTTATCGGCGCCATAACAGCGGAAGCTTCATCCTTTCCATTCGAATCTTGTTTAGGTTTTTTGGATTTTTGTATGCCTAAAAGCTTTTGACAGACTTGTATCCACATTATTAGCTGAAAATCAGGTATTGCAAAATTTCTGAAAGGATGAGAGCATGAATAAGTTCGACAGAGACATAGAAATTCTAGCTACGAGGCTAAACAGAAACGCCGATAAAGAGACTAAAAAAAAGCTGAATGTTCTAAGAGATAAGCTGACTCGCTTGCATGAAGAGAATGTTGTCAAAATCAACCACTCAGTTATGGAGCTCGTATGCGCCAAACACCTGATTCTTAAGGGTTACGAAGTGGACCTTGAGCGACCAGTAGATGGATTGATATGTGATCTGTACGGCGTGAAGGGATTAGGCTCACATATTGTTGAGGTGGAGACCGGATTCATTCCCCCAAGTCACGCCCTTGACCCCGCAAACTACCGCAAATCGAGGATAGCCAGCAAAATAATCAGATATGGTAACCACTCAGACAAGTTTGCCTTAGGCGTACCACCATACTATATGCTACAGATTCCCGACAGCCTAGTCAAACCTCCTCGGGACAGAACCCCAGAAGATCTGAGGTATCTCAAAACTCTTTGTGACCTCTACTACAAGAACCCGCCCGTTAGTTTCGACGAAATCAGAAACGCTCGCATCCACGTGATCTACATAATAAACGTGGACGAGGTAGCCATAAGGGAAGTTGACCCTGCAACCTACCTAAAGAAAAGGGCTATCTTTTCATCGGCAACATAAAACATGAAAGCTAAGTTTTGCCCTGAGGCTTGCGCTGCTTAAGCTTCTTATATGCTACATCCATAGTTTAACCGTGGTGAACTGAGAATGGTGACAGTTTCCGCAAATCTGATAAAGTCTCATCTGAGCGAACCGAAGGTTGAGCAGATGTTTCGATTGCTGGAAACCGATTTGGAGGTCCAGAGCACTCTTCGTATGTCGAACGTGATGGCTGTGGAGCGGCTGAAATATAATGACCATGGTCCGGTTCACTCCAAAATTGTTTCTGGAAGCGCCCTAGAAATTTTTAACCTCTTAATTCAGGAAGTCTCGCCTACGACTGTCAAGAACAAAGTTTGCTCCCTCGAGGATGCTAAGGTTGTTGTCCTTTGCGGTTCCTATCTTCACGACTTGGGGAACAGCATTCATCGTGTTGACCATCACATCCATAGCTGTATAATAGCCAACCCCATTTTGGATAGGCTTCTCAAGAAGGTTTACCCCGAAGACGCGGGTCTGGCGGTGAGAATAAAGTCTGAGGTACTGCACACTATTTTTTCTCATGAAGAGAAAATTGAGTGTTTAAGTGTGGAGGCGGGAGCGGCAAAGATAGCTGATGGAACTGACATGGCTTCGGGAAGGACCAGAATTCCTTACAGAACAGGAAAGGTGGACATTCACTCGCTCTCTGCGTTATCTATCACCAAGGTGGAAATTGAGAAGGGAAAACGGAAACCTGTTCAAATCTTTGTAAGCATGAACAATCCAGCGGGTGTCTTCCAAATAGAAGAGGTGCTGGAGAGAAAACTGAAGACTTCAGGCATACAGGATTTGGTTGACGTTATAGCCTTGGAGAAGGGAATACAGATCAGAAGAAGCAAAACTGACTGACTAACAGTTTTCAAACTGTTGCACCGTTTGCTTTTTCAACTATTTTTTTCGTCTATTAACAAACATTATTCCGACAACAATCACAGCAAATACAACTAAACCAATTATTCCGAGGTAAACAAAAAGCATATTTGTTGTTTGTTCAGTTTCGTATGGTGTCATGAGAGGGTAACGGTCAATGTTGTTTTCGTCAATTACATATGATGTGTCGCCTACTCCATCTCCGTTATCGTCTGTGCCATGGTAGTCGCTCCAATAGTTTCCTTCTGAACCATTATCCCAATAGTTTTGATGGCTAGGAGATTCAACTTGAATAGTCTTGGTGTTATTTATGAAATTGTTGCGATAAAATGTGTTGTTCTCAACAATAGATGTGTCTTCGTAGTTGCGAAATATTATGGCGCATTCGCTGTGTGATACCTTATTTTCGTAAATGCTGCTGTTTGTACCCGAATTAATCGTCATGCCTGATTCAGAAAAGTTTGATATGATGTTACGGTAAATGGTGCGGTATGATCCAGTAACCATTATGCCGTCAATTCCGTTTACTATTCTGTTTTTTGAAATTGTTGTTTGGTTGCCAGTTACTCCAATTGGAATATAGATGTTTGCAAGATTGTTTTCAGTAATTGTGCTAAAAGAGCCACCAATTGTAAGTCCCAGTGCAGCATTAGTTATGACATTTCTGGCAACTGTGCTGTTTACGGAAAAACCACTTATTGAAGTAATTTCGATGGCAGTCCCTACAGAGTTTATTTTGTTGTCTGAGATAATGCTGTTGTTACAAGAATCGATTATAATTGCTCTTGAGCCAATGTTCGTTATCGTATTTGCAGTAATAGTCATGTTTGAACAATTTGTTAAAGATGTCCCGTACCAAAATTGTGTAACTTCCATGTTCATTAGTGTAACGTTACTTATGTTCTGCAGAACTATTCCTTCAGGGGCGTTTCTCACACCTTGAATTTTATGTCCGTCACCATCAATAACAATATTGTCTCGTTGAATCCTAAGAGTATAATTAACAATATCCTCAGTTAAACTATAGGTGTTCCCTGTCCACTGAATAGGAGCATCTGTAGGGTCTACAGTTCCATCTGCTCTAATGGTAATATTTGGTAGATTTATGGGTATCATAACAGTGTACGTGGGTATTTTTCCCTCAATTTCTTCGATGAACAAATCTGGAACCACTATTGTCTCCTCTTGGATCGACGGAAAATAGTAACTTATTCCAGTTAGTGAAAGTGCTAAAATTGAAGCAAGGGCTATTCCTATTCCAATTTTTATTCTTTCGCTCAACGTTGAACAAACTCTAGCAGGTTTATATTTTTACTTTAGTTACAGCGGTTATTTAATGCTATTTCCATACACTTTGTTCTAATCTTTAGAACAAACGTACTAAAACGTAGAACTAAATATCGCTTTATTGATCGTGTAATTGAAAGTCTTTCAAAAAATAAAATATTATGGTGGAAAAAGATGAATAAACATGGAAAAAGAATTAATTTACTGTTAACTCTTACTTTGCTAGCAATCTTGGCATTACCCTTAATCCAAGTAAATGCTTCTGATTCACTTACAGCAAATGAAGTAAACTTAGGACAGAAAATTCCGTTGACAAACAGTGAAATTGAGGCTGCTTGGCCAAATCTTCCAACAGCACAAGAATTATACAATGAGGGATGCGTGGTAATTGACCTTCGTTATTGTGGAAAGCGTGTTTCGTCGATGAACGATGATTTTCCTGATCCAGACGCTCCAACGGTAATAGATATTGAATCCGTGATTGTAAATGGCACCATTGATGTCCCAGATTACCTGCACGGCGGAATAATACACGATTGTCCAAAAATCTGGCTGCAGTATAACAGTAGCATATGGGTATCAGTGCCTTCAAAATACCTTACAAATACAAAACAACCAACTCAAGTTCGTCAAGTGTCCACTTGGGCAATAGATATGTACAATGACCCAACGGAAATTGCGGGTGCAGCTGATGTTTGGGGTGCATGCACTTACGGTCAGTTTCCTGCAAACTCTTTTGGTTCTGGGGACAGCTATCTTGGTACTAGTGTTCTAACGATATCAAGCAGCACAACAGTCTATCAACTTGTTATGCAACAGTCTATCAACTTGTTATGCAATTGAGTCCTTATGGCAAGCATCTTGTGTATAACCGTTTTGACAGAGCAACTGGTCAATTAATTGATATTGACTATTGTTCTGTAGCTGGTGCATCAACTGGTCACCTCTACAACCAATACATGAGGTACAACGCTACTGGTGTAGGTCGTTGGGAGATGTGGTGGGATCAAACATTGTATTGGTACTTTACAGGTGACGCGGGTACTAGAATCCTAAAAGGGTATCAAGCCAATGTCGTTGTTGAATCCAATGATTATACAGAGGAACATTTCGAAGACTTCTCAACAAGAATTGGTGGTTTGTTCTATTATCAAGGTGTTTTTTATCCACTAGCGGCAACATCTTTTCTCTTTAACGGCAACTGGGTTCCTTCGCTTCCGGGACAAAATGCACCAGCTGGAAGAGCATACATGGGCGGCACGGTACTTGGAACATGGGGCGGTGTGGGTGGTGAACCCCCTCCAAGTGACTGGGAAAATCCCATCGGATTAACAAGCTCTGCACGAGAAAGATTCGCTGTTGGCGTTGGTTTCCCGCGACCTGCCCATGGGAACATACTTTGGACCTACGGACCAGTTTAGGGCAACTGCTATCTAAAATGTTGGATCCAACCAACATTTTCCTCTCTTTTTTGTTGGGGAAAGAATCATATGATCTTAATTTCCTGATTTTACATGTAGTTAACCAAGGCTAGCTCTTAAATTCTCAATTATCTTTTAGTAATGAGAGTGGATGTGGGTTGACTACTGAAGATGCAGGAGATGTGTTGAGGGGGACTACTCTTGAGATTTACAGGTTTTTGCTCAAGGCCAATAAGCCTGTTGGAATCCGAGAAGTCCAAAGAGCCCTAAACTTAAGTAGCCCCTCAGTAGTTGCCTATCACTTTTCTAAATTAGAAGAAGCAGCTCTTGTGAGCCGAGAAAAAGGCGACTACGTTGTCAGCAAGGTCATCCTAGAGCACAGCATAAGAATCAGACGCTTCATAATTCCAAGACACCTTTTTTACTCTGTGTGCGCTATCGCAGTGCTACTAATCGAACTCACCATTTTCAGACCAAACATCATCAACCGAGAATACTTCTTTTCTACACTTGCAACACTAATATTCGCTATCGTCTTCGGCTATGAAGCTGTAAAAGCATGGCACAGAGGCGACTTGTAGACTGAAAAAGCCAACTTTTTTATGGGCACAACTAGGTTCTATTCCTTTGATGTCCGGCAAAGAATTCTTTGTTAATCGCTACAAGAATCTCGGGTGGACCTACAAGCAAGCCAAGCTTAAGCAAGCAATCAGAATAAACGCCATGAACAGCAGCAGGGACACTGTTGCGTCTAGGCTGGAGTCTTTGGGGATAGTGCTGGAAAAGATTCCTTTTCTCGAAGATGGTTACTGGATTTGCAAAAGCAAGTTTTCTGTTGGCGCAACAGCAGAGTACCTTTTGGGTTTATACTCTATTCAAGAAGCAGCCGCCCAAATCCCCGTCACATTATTCACTGAACTGGAAGACAAAACGGTTCTTGATGCCTGTGCATCTCCAGGCGGAAAAACTGTCCAGTTTGCTAATCGGATGAATAACAGTGGCGTAATAGTTGCTCTTGAGCTTAAACAGCGAAAAATGTTTGCACTAGCAAACCAGCTGGAACGCAGCCGCGTAACAAACACGGCAGTTTACAATATGGACGCAAAAGAAGCCACAAATCTAAACATTGAATTTGATTGTGTTCTTCTGGATGTTCCCTGTTCAGGTAATTATGTAACCGATAAGGGTTGGTTCAGCAAAAGAACGATTGAAGATGTGAAGAGGAATGCTCGCCGGCAGAGGCAAATCTTAACCGAAGCTGCTAAAGTCACAAAAGATGGCGGAGAACTGGTTTATGCTACCTGTTCGCTGGAGCCGGAAGAGAACGAATTGAACATCGACTGGGCGATAGGAGCTTTGAATGTTAAAGTTGAAGAAATCAATTGCCATGGAGAAAAAGGGTTAACAAATGTTTTCGGCAAAGAACTTGACCGCTCCATGGAAAAGTGCAGGAGAATCTGGCCAGACCAAACTCAAGGTTTCTTTGTCTGCAAACTCAGGAAGCAGGCGTGATGACAATGAAGGAAATTAACGATTTTGTGGCGCAATTTAATGCAAGCATCCCCTTAGATGAGAGCCGTATTGTCAGGAACAGAAACAGGTATTACCTGTTATCTAAAAAACTGAAACAGCAGGTTCCAAAAGGTTTCTTTTATGCTGGCGCGTATCTTGGAGCAGTGAAGGGCGCCAGTTTCTTTCCTAGTTTTCTTTTGTTAGCAATGATTGCGGAGAGAAAAGCAAACAAGCTGGTGATTGACAAAAAGACTGCATGGCTTTTCATCTGTGGAAGAGACATATTCAAAAAGGGGATACTCAAGGTAAATGGCTCAAGAAAAGGTAATTATACCCTGATTCTGAACGAACACAATGAATGTTTGGGATTCGGCAAAATAATGCACAATCTTCGTGAAGAGCCTGATGCGAATAAAGTTGCTGTAAAGAATATTCTGGACATAGGCGACTTCCTACGAAGAGAAAAACGGCAGTCCAGACGGCAACCACGTTCCAGCAGGTTGCAGGGCAGAGACAGTAAGCCTCACAAGCCTACTCGCAAATAATATCGCAAGTCGAATTGCTTCAAGACTTTTTGTGTACCCTATCTTCTAAACTAGCAACTCTTTTTCTCAGGCGTTCAACCTCGTCCTCTAAAGCATTCATTCTTGCTGCACTCATTTTGCCGAGCATCTTAGGCATAATCTTAAGGTCTATCTTGGATTGGAACTCGGATTCCGAGATTTTTCCCTGAGAAAACTCCAGCCATAAACTGAAAGCTTTTCTTTCGTCCTCTGTTAGAATCTTCGTGAACTCTTTTGTCCACCTTTCCCTAAAGTTCATTTTATTCTTCCTCCGAAACCAATGAGAGAAGTCTTCTCAGCTCTGGCCATATGGTAGCCTCTTCTGCGGATTTGATGAACCTTTCCAAACTTTTGTTTGCTGATCCAAATTTTTTGTATTCCTTGGCTTGTAGAGCCATCTCAATCTTCTCAAGCTGCCGCACGGCTTTCGCCTCTCTCGTTTTTCCTTCTTGGTATTCGTTCCAAACTGCCATGTATGTTTCCCTTTGCCTCTTTGGCAGAAGGCTTAATATCTGGCTTATGGCGGTTTCTTCCTTCTCTTTGGTTTCCGTTGTCTTTTGTGAGGGCGTCAAGTCCCCTATTATGGCTTCGGGGAGGTCGTGAATCAATGCCATTCTCAATAACTTTAATGGGTCTAAGGCTTCCATGTCAGAGTATAGCATGCAAAGCAATGCTGTTCTGAAGGTGTGGTCTGCAACGGATTCGGGTTGATACACTCCAACTTCGACCCATCCTGCTCTTGGTGTTCGTTTTAAAATACCTGTTATCTCCAAGAATTTGACTAGGTTCTGGAGGCTTGACTCGGTCATCTTCTCCAACACAGAATCACCTTCTTTGCTCAACTAGGACGGCGACTAAGATATTTCTTGTGAAGTCAAAGTATGTAGTAGCGTAAAGCTTTTTGTTGCAAACCCAGATTGCTGCTTCAGCCTGTCTTGTAGACGATGTCGTTCTCTCTTACGCGGGCATTTACTTTCATTCCGATGCTTTGACCCGCTTCTGCCTGCTTAACCTTCGTGTGTTCTATCTCCATGGAATCTATAGTCTGTTCAATGTCTGTGGTAGGTCCCTTGATGAGAATTCGATCCCCAACCGAAATAATGTCCTTCACCTCTATAATCGCCACATTTATCCTCCCGAAAAAATGTGACACCCTTCCAACTTCCCGAAGTTCCTCCATCAAAATCTACCCCCAACAACAACTGTTTAATACTAAAGCGGTTTGCCTAGATATAATTTGTCACACCCCCACACATTCACAGCGTATTATGCCCTAGCAAGTTTTTTATTTGAGACGCCGTCCAGTTAGTTTTGGGGATTTTAAATGAAATTGAAGAGTGAAGATTTTGTAGATAACAGCAGCATCCCCTCCGAATTCACCTGTGACGGAAGAAATGTCTCTCCACAGCTTTCATGGGAAGACGTTCCTGAGGAAACGAAGAGTTTTGCGTTAAGCGTCACGGACCCGGATGCGCCAGGAGGATCATGGATTCACTGGCTTGTCTACGACATCTCTAACGAGTTGAGAAAAATTGAGCGTGCAAGTTTACCTGAGGGAGCTAAAGAGGTTGTGAATGACTTCGGCAAAAGATCCTATGGCGGACCCAGCCCGCCTTCAGGAACTCATAGGTACTTCTTTACCATCTATGCCCTCGACACCGAGCACCTAGAGGGTCTCAACAAACGCAACTTCTTAGACAAAGTCGAAAAACACACTATCGAAAAAGCTGCAATCAAAGGGTTATACAAAAGACGATGATGAACACTTTCTCTCTTTTTCTTTTCTCATGTCATCTATTTTGAAAGTGGCATCTGATATAAAAAATAATGATTAAAAAAATCAGTTTAGGTTACTTTACGCCAGTTCTATGATTCTTTGTTCTTTTTCTTTCCTTTCTTTCCCTTCTTGGGCATCCAGCGCACATCCCTTTAAGGGTTAGTGGCTAGCTGTGGAGTACTTACCAATCTTCCTCCTCTTCAGTCTCGTCTTCGTCTTCCCAATCCCATTCTTCTGATCCAACCATAAGTTTCCACCTCCTGTTGACTTATCCTTGATAGAGCGACCCCACAAAAATCAAATAAGATTTACGCGCCTGAAAAATGGAGCTAAAATCGGTTTTCTCAAGATATAGAACGGAATATTAGGGTATTACACTAAAAAAACCGATATTCAACGCCTTAAATTTAAATAAACCATTTTTATTCGTTTATTTCTCCATATAGAACCAATTTTGGCTTATTAACCGAATTACTTGTGAATTTAGGAGGAAATCACATGATTGAACGTTATTAAGCGCTTAAAAATAAGCGCCAAGAGATAATGGACTCGAATATGACCTAAACCGTGAATAACATCTTTTGGATGTTATACGTGTTCTGAATGTTCGTGTTTTGGTGGCGGATAAAGATGCCGAAATATTTCTTTGCAAGTTGCCTCACTTTGCTTTCATTATCCTCATATTTCAAGTGAAGCAGTTCATGTATCAAAGCGGCCATGGCTCTGCTTTTGAGATAAAAACGAACTTTCTCTTTTTTGTAATCCTGCATCTTTTCCTGAAGAAAGCTCCGTCTTCTGGGAAAAATGAGGATTACACCCTTATCTGTGCATCTTCCGGCAAGGGACTTCCCATTTTCTTTTTGAAACGGAAAAACCCTAACCTGAATATCCTTGACAGCCATGTTCTCAATTTTTTCCCTCTTGATTATCCAGTCAAGGAATCTCTGGAATATAGGTCTTCTTAAAGTCTCAGAAACTACTGACGCATAATTTGTGTAAAAATCTAGGCGTTTTTCTGGGCAACTCTCAACTTTTTTAGGATTTGAAACCACTCTAATTTTGTTTGACAGTTTCGACTTATTCATTTTCATCCGGCACAGGCAACTGATTCCGCGGGAAGCTAAAAGATATAGAATTCCCGATGTCTTTGACAATTATATATGTAATATGCTCACTACTGCATTTAACCATTATGTAACTGATTTGAGGCGCCAATAATTATGCTCATCTTCATTTCTGTTGGATAAGAGAGTTAACTTTTCTTAGAGCGTGATATGCTCTCATTAGGCTCTTTGAAAAGTCTATTTTAAGCCACCCTTCATAAACGGCGGCTACCTTCTTTAGAGTTAAGAATCTCTTTTTGATTCTCGAAAAACGGTCACGTAATATCCCTAAATCGTTTCCATTAAGGGCTTTTACGTAGAGTTCTTTGCAGGACCCAATAATCTTAACGGCTTCTTTTTCAACGTGTTCTCTAGTTTCTTGCAGAAGTCTTTCAACAGATTCCCTGTTTATGATTACTGCTCGTGAAATAATTTTGACGTCACCTTGCATCTCTCTAATGAAATTAACGAATTTCAAAGCATCAACAAGTTTCGGTTCTTTGTCATAAAAGGAATGTTTCTGGGAAAAAGCGTAAACAGAACGACGTAAACGTATACAGGGTGCCCTTCTAAGAAAATTTTTCACTTTCTCCCTGTTAGCTCCTTTTGGAAGCTTAAACATCACTACTACTAGGCTTCCGAGCCCAGCGAATTCCTTCTTTTTAGCCAACTGTGGATTCTTGATCTCTCTTAACCGCTTCAGAAGTATCGGCTGATTATTCTCAAGCACTTTTAGGACTCTATGAGCTTTCTTTTCATCGATTTTCCAGAATGCCCTATGCAACTGCTGACAGCCAAGTGCCTTTAAACGATTAGGAAGAGTACTTCTACCCTTAGATTCTGTTGGAGCTCTATATACCACATATAGTACCATGGTTCTCGTAGCCCTCACAGCTTCTCCACTTTTTATGTTTTTTCAACATCATTGACATTTTATAGGTTTATTCATGTTACTGCTTTGGTTAACAGGCACCCGATTTGTTATTGTTGTTTATTAGTTGTTGTTTTTTGTTGTGGCTGAGCGTTTTGATTCGTCGTTCTCTTCTCATAGCCTCGCCTCGGTTCTCAAACTGTTCGATGTACACCAGTTTTTCAGGTTCATGCATTCGGGTGTATCTTGCTCCTCGTCCTTTCTTGTGCATTTCAAATCGCTTTTCCACGTCTTTTGCGTGTCCAGTGTAGTAGCTGCCATCCTTACAGCGAAGAATGTAAACATAGTAGGACAATCGTATCCCTCATGAGCTAACAAACAACTCTCTGTTCTCTCTTAAAAAAATTGCACCTAACAAAAAGCTAGGTCACACTTATTATTGGGTAATATTGTCCTTTCCCAACCGAGTTCCTAGAATAAACAATGATACAGACCTTTTTACCGTCAGTGTACCGTACATAGAAAATCTTTTAATCACAACATCACAATACTATCCAAAGACGAATAAAACAGGAAGAGGAAAATGAACATCAGACAAACTAACAACGATGTTGATGACGATAATTCTGGCGACTCAAAATGACGCTTAAGATAGATGTTGAGAAACTGCCTAGAAAGGTTTTGGAGACCGCA
>Ga0315538_1000835_pt1 | contig 18663 bp, 21 predicted proteins | sample SalMarSW160230MG_2_FD_203834 | JGI IMG/M metagenome (GOLD analysis project Ga0315538, IMG submission 203834) | Salt marsh sediment microbial communities from the Plum Island Ecosystem LTER, Massachusetts, United States - Salt Marsh Sediment SW1601-230 ...
ATCAGTGGGTCAAACATTGTCACTGTCTCATTTCACTATTATCTGCTTAACGATCTTAGTGCAAACTGCACTAATCTCTTTAGCTTCAGCTACTCTTGCTGGGTTGTTTCTCCTTTTCAGTGCTACCTGCACTGGGCTTATCGCTTCAGCTGCTTTTGCCCGCTGTTTGGCAACTTGTGACCGTAAGCGTAGTGCCCACCAGGAGACTTGCGATCGTGAACCCAGCCAGGATCTTCTTGATATCCTTGAGATCCATGATCCACCTCCTTTTAGCTAATTATCGAAAACCCGTCTTTCCGCCCAGGACAGGAAAGACAGCCTTTAAAGAATATTATCTTTGGCAAATACCCTTGTCAACAGTTTAATAAAGGCTTGGTTTTTTTAGAATGTGTCACATTTTGTAGGTGACTGACTGCACGGATAAAGCGGGTCAACCATAATATACCCACTGGGCTTCCTCAAGGACAGTCTTTGGGAATCTTAAACCTTGGCTATTCCCCCATTTTTGAACTTTGGTTAGCATTCTATCCTTCTCCTTTAAACCTGATGATTATACAGAATATATACATTGTGGTAAATTAAGCCAAAAGATATCTCTAATAATACGTGGACCACTTAACCAAGAGATGAGTGACGTGTAGCGATATTATACTGCTGAAAAAGCGAACTAATATTGCGTTTCATGAAGACCTTTACACGGTCATTGCGAGGAGCGAAGCGGTTGCGAGGCATAGCCGAAGCAAACTCTGAGAAGGGTGTTCATAAAAGCCACGGTCCATGGTCAAACCTCAGGGCAAAAGAGATTCCTCGCTGCGCTCGGAACAGGCTCCGCAATCTCAACAAGGCTCACAAACTACGCCACGAGATTGCTTCGCTAACGCTCGCAATGACAACTTTTTAATCAAAAGAATTCCTCGATGCTCTGCATCGGGGTTAATAAAAATTCCTTTTGATACCTCGCAGCTCTACTGCGGGGTAGTTCATTGAAACGCTATACGAGGACACGACTGTTGATAAGGCAAAGGCTTTAAAAGCAAATTAGTTCAATATAGTAAGGGCTGTCTTTGGAAAATTGGTTGGTTGAATGGCGCGATCTGATCCCAATTTCTCTAATCCGTCCAAATGTAAATAGTAAAAGTATGATACCCCATTTACTTTCCCACTGGGCAGGCAAGTTCACAGGCACGGCAATATTTAATCACCATTATGGGTTTCCCGTTTTCGTCAATTTCTCCTCCGGGAACTTTGTTGGCTGCGTCCGCATTAAGCTGGGTGATGCAGCTCGGCCGGCGGTATGCTCCGGATGAGAAGGCGTTCTGCGGACATACTTTGTGGCAAAGCACATCGCAGGTTTCACAGGGGGAAAATCCCTCAATCGGCTCGTTAGGCTGTAGATCTCCTTCAATCAAGATGGAACGAAGTCGTATTTGTGAGCCCCATTCTGGATGGAGCAACAGATTGCTTTGGCCGATGATGCCCAGTCCGGCTAACACAGCAGCATCTTTAAGAAATAGGCCACCCCATTCCACATGGTAGGGGAGGGGATGAGCCCTTAGGTCGTGCTCCTTTCGGAGCCATTGTTTTAAAGATTCGGATATCTCCATAAGCCGGCGGTTGCCGTTGGTGTTGCCGCGGTCCCACCAATCCAATCGAGGGTCGTTTTTCGGATGGTATAGACCCAGAACCAGCACGGAACGAGTCCCCGGTGGCCATTCAGTCAGGGTGCCCTCCTGAGATGATGATAGGCTCGTGGACCATTCTGCCTCCGGAACGACCTGGTATGAAGGAGTCCTCAAAACGTCTTTAAGCCGGGCAATTCCAGCCCGGATTCCCGGATAGGATCGAGCACGAGCGATGATTTCATTAGAAAGTGAAGGATCCACGGACACGATCACCATCCTTATCTAAACCTATGATTTCACATGGATTCACTGAGGCCACACAACAGCCGCGACCGCCCCTACTTCTTCTCCGTTATGATTTCTGCGGCAATCCTCACCGCGATCTTTACCACAGCCATGCACTTGTCAAGGGCCCCGGCCCCTTGCCACTCCGCAACCTGAGCCGGGTCTGCCAGGTTGTATCTTTTCCCGAACTTTGCTTCGAGGATGTCCCCACACATGGTGCTGCCGAGCTCCTTCTCAAATCGATAACAAAATGTTCTCGCGGGCGAAAGGGAAGCGAGAAACCCTTGCTGATCATCCAGCGTTTCCCGCCCGTAGAGAAGACCCAGGGCCATCATGCTGCCGATGACAGCTCCGCAGGTTTCTCCCCTGAGCGCAATGCCCGGAAAAGGGGTGAGCGCTTTGAGAATCGCGCCATCATCGAGGTTAAACTGCTCTTTCAGCACGATAAAGCTCGTCTGGGCGCAGTTCATCGAGATGGCAAGGTACTTCGCTACCTTCTCATCGAGCTCATCGAGCACCTCTCTGGAGGGTTGTATGGCCATTTCTCGTTCTCCTTTCCAAAACCGGGCGAACGCCGCGCAAGGATCGATTCGTCACTTGTCCGGAATCTATATCCAGACAGTATCTTCTGCCGTGAGATCACCCCCTGCATTTTTATGGTTCCATCACTTTTCTAAATCTAAAATCAATCACCTGATGGAGCGTTTCAAAATCGGAACTGTTCACTGTTACCACCACTGCCCCGATCTGCCGGGCCAGTAATGCGATGGAGACGTCGTTGTAAATACGAGGATATATCGGCTCCAGCTTCCCTGATGAACGAAGCTTGTGACATACCTGACCTATCAAGACCTGCGTTGACGATGAGGGAACCACGAGCCTGCGCAGCTTGATAAACCTCGCGCCAAAGTTGATCAGATGGTTTATTTCCTTTTCCCCTTTGGCCCCAATCCATAATTCATGGAGCACCGGATGGACCAGGTACATCACCTTGTTGAATCCATTGATCTCATCTTGAAAAAGGCCGTGATTGAAAACCCCGATATAGACGCTCGTGTCAAAGACGACTTTTTCCTGCACTCTTTAGACCTCCTCAAAATCAAAACTTCCAGCGTCTTTCAGGGTCGCCTCTGCAAGCTGAAGATCTGAGTCAAATTGCTTGAGTACAGCGTTTATGGCCTCCTTTTCCGATTTTGCCTGCAGGGCAGTTTTGATACGATTGATCTGATCCTGGTCCAATTCAATGGTCTTTTTTACAAGTGTCATTTTATTCCTCCATTCGATACAGCTAAATTGTCTGGTTTTTATGGTTAAATGATACAACAGGATATGGTATCTGTCAAAGATTTTTCCGGCAGGCCAGTCAAGACTTTTTTATTCTAAGGCTGAACGTAATGCCATACGGCCTAAAGGCATATTAGTTTGCGGCTGCTAAAAGGGTAAAGCCTTTAAAAGCAAATCAATTCAATATAGTAAGGGCTTCCCTTGAGAGATTGGTTGGTTAAACGGTGCAAGCTGATCCCTCTATCTTAAGCTTTTCTTCACAGCCTGCCATATCAATTGCCCCATAGCTTTTTAGTGATAATCGCATAAAGCATGGCTAGCAGTATTGAGATAAGATTACCCACAAGGAAGTAGCTGTTCGAAATCTCACTTTCCTTTTCTTCATGGAGTCGTGTACCAAGCTTCAGTGCACCAAACGCAATGAGGATTTGCGGGAATCCATGAAGAAGCCCTGTAAACATGACGGCTCGCTCAAGTATGCCCTTTATTACCGATGCCTTGGCAGCAGGACTGGTCTTCGCTGGTCCAATTGTCCTCTTTACGGCAGCAAAGATGAGCAAGCCCACAAGCTCGCCGATGACGAAGATAGCCGCAGCCGTTAGGTACCTCATCTTCTATGTTTTCCCTGGTTAGCACCTGCAAGGTCTAAAACAACAGCTTTAATCAGCGTGTATTCCTCTATGAGTAAATGTTTTCTCCTTTTCCAGATCTGCGATCTGTTCTTGCCGTGTTTGGCCGCCACCTCCTCATTGTTTTGCTCTGAGAGCATGTCAAAAATGAGTGAGTAATCCCCTCGATCCCACCGTTCAGTAAGCCCGTCAATAACACTGCATAGTCGAGCCAGATTTCCTGCAAGCCTCTTGTCGGGAAGATCAAAGTAAAACCGCGGCTGACCTCGGCGCCTATCTGTTAATAGAGATCTTGCCCTGGTCAAACCCGGTCCCATCATTCCATAAGCGATTTCTGTGTTGATGGAGGTCTGGATTTCACCATAATGGGCAACGTAACGGACCTCAAAATCGTACTGATTTTTAATTCGAGTCTCCTCCAGGTAGAAGATGCACTTAGCGGCTGCGTGCAAAGACCTTGCGATTCCCTGGAACTCGTCACCTAGTGTTGTTGTATATGGGGATAGAATCTCAGTTTTCAGATCTCCATTGCAGGCCGATAAAAGACTATTGAGTTGCTGCTGCAGCTTTATTGCATCAAACCCTCGGCTTCCGATGACATCACCCATCAATATGAAGTATTCGGCCATTCCAGCACACTCCCGTGAAACAGATGTTCATGTATCAGTAATAATGATACATAACTATATATTTCAGAAAAAGTGAAACATATTGTGCCCAGAATGTCAACCTAGTTTATTGATTCTAAGGCCAAACAGGATGCCCTACGGCCTAAAGGCACATTAGTTTGCGGCTGCTAAAAAAGTAAAGCCTTTAAAAGCAAATCAATTCAATATAGTAAGGGCTGCCTTTGAGAAAGTGGGTAGTTGAATGATGCGACCTGATACCCTCAGTCTTTTATTGCATCTCGGCGATATACCTCATTCGATCCTCAAGGATCTTTGTGCGTCGTTGGCTTGCCTGATCTGGCGGCAGGTGACCCGGGAGGGCATCGAGGAATTCATCATTTTCGAGAAGTTGCTTAAATTGGTGTGCGAGGTACATCTTGATTTCCTTATCTGATTCTTGGACATCCTTAATGATTTCCAAGCGGCCATCAAGTACGGCGATGAAATCCTCAATGTCATGGCTAGCCATATAGTCGCCTTTCCCCCTACCATAGAATGCCTCGAGTTTGGTGCCAAGGAAGTAGGGAGCTTTGATCAGCCTGATAGCTATTCCTTTGATGACCATATCCTGAGCATCACGAAAAGCGTCAGCATACCAGCGGTTGGAAAAACCAAGAATCCGTTTCTCGGTCGGCATAACATCGAGCAATATTTCTTTGTACCTCCATCGACAGATGACTCTTTCCTCCATGGATTCCTGAAATCCCTTCTCACGGAGGCGTTGTTGCAACCGGTAGTAATCCGTAAGAGTAATTACCTCAACGATGACGTCGATATCAATGGTAGGCCGGACATCTGGAATGGCAGGGTCCGTTATAAGAAGTCCAGTCGCAGCTCCGCCCGCAAAGACTACCACCTGCGTGAGCTCTTCAAGCTGGCGGGCAACAGCTAGCACTCTTTCGACGTTCTGAAATTTATGGCTATGCATTGTAGCTCAACATGTCGGTAAGGAGTTTCTCTGCGAGTTGGTTCTCCCTGGCTCTGCCCAGCCTGAGAGCATCGACGAGGGCCAAGGCTTGATAGAGCCTTTCGTCTTTCATGGCTATGTCTGGCACGGATTTGTAAAGAGGTGAAAAGCTAATCCCTCTGTCATTCCCCTCAGGGTAAGGCCAGACGTAGATCTCCTCCGAGTTGTATGAAAGGTGGCCGCGGATGGCTGGAGAAGCAAATCCGGTTGGGATGCCTCGAGTCATAGTCCCAATGTCAGGTGGAAACGCGTATTTCACGCCGTGGATCAAGAACTCCTCCAATGCCTTGCGCCGGGGCCGGTTACGATTGGAATCGAAAAGGCGGGCTTTTGTTGCACGCTTAACACCGTTGAACACCATGGATGGGCTCATACCAAGCTCGTAGGCAATTGTGTTATACGTCCAGCCTACAGGAGAGGAGACAGCCAACTTAATCGTGATCAGGACATCTTGAGGCAACAGGTTCATGGCTGTTCTATATTCTAGAATCTAGAATAAAGCAAGGAAAACATGTTCCAAGTAAAACAAAGCCTGTCAAATAATCCAATCCCCAGAGCCCCACAACTTACCCCACACTGAGAAAGCTTTCTTCAACGACACACCCCAAACTGGGCACTATCGCTGCCGTTCAACATAATTCTGTTGCGCCGAAAGGGCCAATTAATTTGCAGATGCTAATAAGGCAAAGGTTTTAAAGTAAATCAATAGAGTAAGGGCTATATTTGAGAAATTGGGTAGTTGAATGTTGCGCCCTGACAGCCCCTTTTTTTAAGTGAAGTTCCCCGCGCTTCCGTGCGGGGCATCTGTGGTAAAGTAAAGCCAAGCGGAACTGCGCCGAAACCAACCCGCCTTCGCTCTACGAGCTACGGCGCGGTCGCCTGTCGCCATTCCTCCCCGCGCGTCCGTGCGGGGCATCCTGGCGAAGGCGAGTGATCATAGAATATCCCACCCTACCGTCTGCACTGCCACGATGATGGATATGATGAAAATGAAGTATTTTTTTGGAAGCAAGGGATTATTTGATAAAGAGGTATTCATGTGTTCCGCCATAGAATGGATAAGGTCAGATTAGACAGAAATAATACTTGACGCACATAATAGTATACCGCTGAAAAAGTGAAATTAGTCCGCCGTTATTGTTAAGGCAAAAGGCTTAAAAAGCACAACAATTCGGTATATTAAGGGCTGTCTTTGAAAATTGGTTAGTTGAATGTTGCGACCTGACACCCTATCCCCTGTTTAGTTTTCCGGGCATTGGAGCTCATGCGCTAAAGGTAAGAATTTAGTCATATACTTACTATATTGGGCATAGTAAGTATCCCAGTCTGCATCCTCGTATTCTCCAGGGTTTGCTTGAACATGTCGTCTTAAAAGTAACGCGCAAACTGCATCCGCCACTACTTCAGCTACCAGCACTCGGAAGTGTCGAGACTCTTGTCCTGGGAAATTATGCTGCTTATCTCCGAGATAGCGTATGAGTGAAGGATGACGAGCAGCAATTTCCAGCACATTTTGCCGCCATCGGTATCTCTGGTTCACCAAGTCGATATCTTCTAATTTAATTGCGAGATCAGCACCTAGAGGGACGTGGGATGAAATGCTAGCTTTTGCTATATCATCGCCAAGTTCAGCAAATAGGGTGCCAGATGCTTCCTTCCCGTCACATCTTATGCCAAGCTCGCAAGTAGCAACATTAAGCTCAGCATATGGATGCAGAACTTTATGCCCTGTCACTTCGAAATGTTTTGAGTCAGTGTTAACGTCGATAGACGTTGATTCAGGCACAAGAATTAGTGGGGCAAGGATGCGTATTTTCTTCCTCTTCTGATCAGTGCGCATACTGTACCGCTTCGCGCTAAAGCACAACTTACTAACATCACGATACTTATCAGCTTCACTTTCCAGTATCTCAATGATCGACTCATCAGTGATTGGGCCTACTCGCACTCGAATTGCTGTGGCTTGAGTAGGATGAATAGCTTTAACTTTCCAAATCGCGCGGAGTACATTTTCCCTAGTAGGGTGAGGCTCGAGACCGCAATAACGCTTATCGGAACTTAAATCTTGGGAGAGACATTCGATCTGAACCGTCGATCCTACCTCCAACTCAGGAAATATGTCTTGACGGACGTTTAACCAGAATAACCTCGAGTGGCCAACAATCATTTGCGTAAAAGGAGGGGAGAGGGCATAGCCACGCTCCAAGAAGTGGCTTTCGGGATGTTTGCCATTTGGATCCCTAGCTGGTTCCTCCTCTTCTCCAAAGTCCTGCATGAAATTGAGTACGGCCTTCCCGAGTGCATTGAGTCGTTTTCGAGTAGCCTCGCTTTCGATCCTCGATTTCTCATGCTCCTCACGCTTTCGTTCCTCTTCAACGAGTGGCCTGAGCCGTTTGAGTGCTTCTCCAAAAAGAGCTCTGACAAATGGATGCTCCCGGGTTAATCCGGACCTTCTAGCTGGATCAAGAAGATAAGTGGGATTATGCTCTTCTGGTGGTAGTTTGGCTTCAAACCGATCATCGAATTGATTGCAAAGTTCATCGATGTAAGGACAAACGAGCCTTCCGTAAAACCAAAAAGCATGCGGGTTTGATTCTAGCCCACTATCCAAAAGCGTTGCCTCATGGATCGCGCGCTTTGACTCAACCAATATGCCGCCAAGCCTAAACCTCTGGGGTTCCTTATCAAACCGTTTCTTGGCGCGGCAGATGATAAGCTTTGCCTTTGCATCTGGGTAATTGGGTATTATCAACTGCTCCTTCAGTCGGACAATGCTTTCTACAAATGGAGCACTAAGGACATCCTTACGATTTTTTCCGATGTCCCGAAGTACGACCTTACGTCTATTATCTGCTAGAACGCCTCTTAAGCTCGTAAGCCTGCATATTTGATCCTTCAGGTTGTCGTATTGGGGAACTCTTTGGGTATGATCGAGTTCAATCTTGACGAGTGTCCCGGTACCTTTTGGGATGCCGAGAGCTCTTCGGATCTTGGGAGTGATTTCTTGAGACTCATGAAGAATGAACTCAAAATATGGAGTGATTTCGCAAGAGTGGAATTTGCCATCGCCCGCAATGGATTGGAACACGATCCGACCGAGGGCTGCGACATCTTTTGCGCCTCTCGAGTGAGTTCCCCGAACAGCCTCTCCCTTGTCCAATCCGCTATCCCGCCCCCCAATAAAAGAAAGCTTCTTTTCCATTATAGCCGCATTCATCCCATCGGCGAAGTCCCGAACGATTAGTACGCTAGGTGTCTTACCACGTCGACGTTCTATCTCAATATCGATCACACCTTCTGTACCAAGAATTTGATAACGATCGTCTGAATTAGTTACTAGCTCAACGATTGCATCAAAGATGTCTCGGACAGAGTGCTTTGCTGCCTGAATCAGTGCACGCCTATGAGCACTAATAGAACGAACCTGTTTCTCTGCCATGATACTACCTCCGTAGCAAGCTTTAGTGTTGTTCACGATATGCTTGCTCACACTTGTTTATGAAATCGAGGACATCATCCTGCCCAGCGGACTCAGCCTGGCGTCGGATTCTATCGAATCGGCTTTGCCAGATCTCGGGCTCGGCGTCAACACGGCATCGAAGAAGGTCAGCAATATCTCCAATCATTGGATAGAATAGTTCGATACTGTCTGCATATTGGATAAATAATCGATGTTCGCGAATTTTTTTGAGTTGTATGAGTAATTTTTGCCGATGCTCTTTCAATCGGCTTGAACCAGCAATGCGTTCAAGGTCTTTAAGGTTTTCGCGAACCCACTCGATACCACGTGACGTAAGTATCCAACCATCTTCTATAGGCTCGCGATTAGTTTTGGCGGAGAGACCGCGCTTTGTTCCCGCGCGGCCTTCAACACGTCCACCATAGCTTTCTTTCCGAGCGTCAGTAAGGGCGACACGTACAATGTCCTTGTCTGGATAATCGGGGTACTTCACCCAAGAGAATGAGCTTGGAAAAAGCTCGAAGCATTTCAAAGCGATATCCTCAGTGTGAACGCGCTTCGTGTCACCCCCGAGTAAATAAAGGATGTATACTACGAACTCCCGATTTGGATAAATTCTAGCTCCAGTAGCGATGGTAAACCTCGTCATTAGGTTTGTTTATAGTTCATGGTAGGCGATAGTGTACCAGCTAATGCCTTTACGTCATTGCCTACGTGAAAGAGCATTTTCAAAATCCTTAGGAGATGGTGCTCCGTGAGCAAGCCAGTCGAAAGAAAAAACTTCCATTTGTGTCTTAGGGATATATTGAACTGCGATAAATCCCTCGCCCGGCATTCCAGTGCTTTCGCTAACAACAAGGATAGTGAGAGGTGGCAATTTATTATTTAAACAGTATGATTGGATTGGCTCGAGAAGTTGACCGAGGCCGTGTCTAGGAACGCCAATCAGTTTTGAAAGAATATCATAGGTTAGCACCTGTCGATTCTTTGAGGCGAGAGCAAGTACCGCCCATATTTGTGCTGCTCGCTCAGAAGCTTCCATGATCTACCTCCCCGAGAGCTAAATAAATATTACCGCCTATAAAGGCTAATTATTTACGGCTGTTGATAAGGTAAAGCGTTTAAAGCAAGAGTAAGGGTTACCTTATTAAAATTGGTTAGTTGATTGTTGCGACCTGATCCCCATTTATGACTTGTTTTGACCACCTAATTACTGTCTTCCTTTTCAACTTTTAACGGCTTTCGCCCGATTGCCTTCATAAGATCCTGGGACAACTTATCCACCCCTAGGAACTCCCGGACTGCATTCTGTGTTTCGAACAGTAAGTTGATGCAAGTATATGTCTTGTCTAGGTCAGGCCTGTTGGATAAGGACCAACACTCGCTTTCGAGCCTGTTCAGGCGGTCCAGAAGTTCGGAAGGGAGATACAGGTAGTATCGTTGGATAAGCTGCTGCAAATTCCCCAAGCAAGAAGTGTTTTTAACTGCTTGCTCTACCTCGGCTTTTGCCTTCTCACCTTTTTCCCACAGCCAAACATCAATCCTCGTGATGTAGCCGTTGAGCTCGTCAAAAAGGGGGGACAGGGCATCAAGGAACTCAATTTGTTTATCGTAAAGAATATGAGACGGGTGTAGCTTTGATTCGTGCAACATTCTCCGCATATTTAAGACGTACTGAAGAATGATTCCAATTATAGCAGAAATAAGGGAAATGAGGCTGCCAATAAGCAGAAGTTTTAGTGGTGATTCCATGTAATTTTCCGTGGATCAGATTACTTTTTTAAGATGTGTCCACAATATTGACAAACTCGTAAAAAGTCGTATCCCTTGAATTTGTAATTTCGACTGCAAGGAGAAATCTTGTATTTTCAGCATGTTATATTGATAAGATTTCTCGCTTCGCTCGAAATGACATGCTATTGAGACTTTTTACGAGTCCATCAATATTGCACTGCTGAAAAGGCGTATCGTCATGAAGATGTTGATAGGGTAAATGGTTTAAAGGTAAATCAATTCAATATATTAAGGGCTGTCTTTGAGAAATTGGTTAGTTGATGTTGAGATCTGATTCCTTTTCTTTATCTCTTGCGTGTCGATGGTTTTAAAATATTTCCCTTATTATCCATGACACCGATCGTCGTTTTAGATGTTATTTCAAGAGCCTTATTGATGGCTTCTTGATTTGTGCCAGCAATATAGACTGGTCCACGGTAGCCTCGTAACTGGCTAGGGGCACCGGGCACCGTTTCCGGTGTCTCTACTTCCACCGTTGCTTTAGGGGACTTGATGTCAACACCCTCTCCAGAGTTATATTCAGCATTCAACTTCTTCGCAATGCGGTTAGCTGCAGTTTTATGGGAGCGACTTTCAGGCATTTTTTTCCTCCTTTTTTAAGAAAAATGGACTGTCTTTGAGAAATTGGATAGATGCATGTTGTGACCTAGCCCTTTTTAATTAAGGCATCAGCCTGTTCTCTATTTCACTCATAAAGTTAACTTTTAAGATAACTCTCTGGTTTTTTAAAATAATATAATCTATCAATACCAGCAAGATCGACATATCTTTGAAATACCTCTGGGGTTGGATCTATGACGCTAAATTCCTTAAGGTTTTGGTTCAAATGAACTGTTCTTCTGATCAAGTTAGCACTTTCAAAATCGTTAGCTGGACAAGAATAACCAAAGACCACGATTTCAATGGCATATTTAAGTGCTGTTTCAGCCATATTCCAGATTGGATGCAAATCTTGGTGTAATATACCTGCTTTATGAGTAACAGGTGGAATTACTAAAGGAAATGTATATCGCTTACGTTTGGCGGTGAAAGTCATGTCAGGTTCTATTGTAGCTCTCGGAGTGATCTGAAATTTGCGAGAGGAGTTCAAAATAGAGTTCTTCGGAATCTTTTTGCTATTGTGGATAGAATACCAATTAAGGGAGCCATGAAGCTTTAACAAACGTATTCCTGCTTCATACTGGTCTCCTTTTTCGAATTTCCCTATTCTTTTTGGAGGGCTGCTTAGGCGGCCAGAGGCATTTGATATATTGTAACAGAATGGGAAATTGAAAATGCGACCACAGCGCTTTTTCCGGCCTGTGGCTTGTAATTTCTGAAGAATTTTTTCAATTTGGATATCTTGATTGAAAGTTATGATGGTTATTTCCTCTGGCGATATTCCATAATCTAAAGCTCCTGCTAATATTCTATAAAGTTTAAAACGGTTTGTAGGATAAAGATTATTTGTAGTCTGGGCAATTCTTCGGTTAAAAAGCGTTATCAATCCGCGAAAAGTTTCTAAAGCTTGCTCTGCCAAAGTAGGATTATGAAGATCAGCATATATGATAGCCATAACTGACTCAAGGCTATCTCGATCTCGTTCTGTTGGATCAAAATCATAATTAGTTCGTAAATAATTTCTTATTATATCGAATTCTGTGTAATTTGTGCGAGAAACATCTCTGAAAAAGCCGCGATCCAAAGGAGGGCGATTGCTAATTGGTTGATTCATTGCATCACTCAGTGTGCATCCAGCTCCTGCGATAATCAGAAGTTTTGTTTGCATATCATCCTCTATTGCAGGGAGGATCATAATCATTGACCAGCTTCTGCTCGATTTTTCTTCTCTCCTCAGAAGTTGAATTTGGCATTAGATACACCGCGATGTTTAGATTCGATTCTGAGGCAGCCTCTGAGATGAAGCAGCGATATCTGTGATGCCCTTTCCAGAATCCACGATCCGACATGTTCTCACTCTCACCAAAGTAGAGTACCCGATAGGGCTTTGGTTTGATGGATGAGTCTGGTGTGAGGATCGCGTATATTCCCGACCTGTAAGGCGGATCCCATGACGCAGCACTGACAGGGTCTGTGAAGTGGTAACTGCTGTAGTTGATCGACATATTCTCCTCCTTTCATCCAATTATTAAGATAGGGGAATTAATTCAAATATATTGGATAATTTTTAAATAATTCCAATACACCTGATCTGTTTTCGATTTACGATTCTCTTCTCCATTCCTCTAGCCTAATGATTTTTCTTTTTAGGTAGTAGTGCTGCCAGAGGCGGGTGGCACTGTCTTTGATGGCCTTGAGGAGGGCGAGGTCATCGAATTGCCACCCGGGGATCCGGTGCATATTTTTAAATATTGTGTAAAGTACGGCCTGGTTATTTTGTGCGTCGTGAGCGGAAGGAGTAGGGAGGAGAGAGGCGAAATCTGCGGAGAAGGGGAGGGGAGTGAGAAGCAGGCCGCTATAGAAATGAGATTTTTTCATATTTTGGCTGCTGATGTATAAAGGTAATTTAATGGTAATTGTAACTACCTCTCAGTAAAGGGTTTTGTCAAGGTTTTTATGGTTTTTTCTGTTTCACCGCCCGTCCCGCTGGAAGCGGGACTAGAGCCGCAAAGAACGCAAAGGCTGAGAATTCTTTTGCCCTTCTGCTGACCCCGGAGGAATAGGCTCCGAACCGGTAGAATAAACCATGCTCTTTATAAAGACAGCTTCAAATGTAAGAGTGAGTTTTATATATAAGAATCATTCCACGGGGCGGAGGACGCCAGAAGGGCAAAAACCAGCATCTCTTTGGGAGGTTTAAACCGTGGGGGTATTGTTTCTATTGGATATGTGCGTGGTCAATCCCGTTAGATACAAGCATGGTTCCGCAGTTGAATATTCCCCTCTGCTGAATAATTCTGGCCCAGACATGATTGGCAGGAGCTGATTTATGCTTCCTTCAACATCTTCAAATATTCATCCCTTTATATTCCTGCCGTTTTCAAATTGTGCCTGATGAGTGCCACCGGCACCTCATCATAGGTAGGGATGATAACTGGCCTGAAAATGCCCGGTTTGGTGTACGCACGATGACTTCCGCGCTGTCGAGCGAAACTGAACCCTGCACTCAAAAATACTTTCTCTAATTTTTTCCAGTAAACGGGAGTTATCCTGGGCATGCTTAGATCCCTATGGCCATGGAGTGCCGTTCAATAGCTACCCATGGTGGGCTTACCCATTCATTCCCCCTTATTTCATAACCGCATTCATTGAGCACCTCTTCCAAGGTACCCATCTCCTGAATGGTTTCCAGAAACAGATGTACGGCTTCCTGGAGGGCATTCTTTGCATCCTCCGGGCTAAGACCAGAACTGACTACATCCAGAGGCATGGCGTGTGCTATATATTGATTACCTTCTTTCCAGATATTACCGGTATATTCAATGTTCATGGGCTCCTCCAAAATCCTCCTTTTTCCATAGGAGATTCGTTGAAATGGCTATTCACTGATAATAAGTTAAAGATAGCTTAATATCATCCATGAGGCAAATTCTTTTGGAAGTGGGTTCGGTGCTGAATCAGGGATGGGGATCTAGTAAGAAGGGTTATTCAAACCATTTTTCTGGTGGGGTTAATAGAAAATCCTTAATGTGAATTCCTTGAGCTCCGACTAACAATTTCTTCTTTACCTTAAATTCTTTCGAAAAGGCTCCAATGCCCGGCAAACCGCTTCTCATCCTCACACTTTTCACTTCGATGGCAACCAGTTCCCTACCTCGACATAACACAAAAACCAAAGAGACGAGTAAAATATGCCTTTTAAATATAAGTGATATCAATAGGTTAAAAATTATCTCAGAATAATGAGTAAACTTACTCAATGATTTGGGTTATTGCCAAGCTTTTTAATCGACGCCCCGGCTAAACATAACTTGCAATGTAAAAGACAGAATAGCGAAAGAGTCATATGATCGTATTTTTCGGCCCTTGCCCGCTAGGCTTCGCCTCCAGGCGAGGGGGACGTGCCTCAGCGACGTTGAGATGAAATGTAAAAAAAAGAGCATTTTTTTGTTGACATACAACATGTAGGGTTTATACTGGCTAACGTCACAATATGTTATGGTAGACGCAGGAGTTTGGGTCTTTAAGCGTAAAGGGGGAGTCATGCTGGCAGAAACGGTGCTGGTTATGAGAGACGGGAACCTGATCCCGAATGCCGTGAAATGGAGCGATGATATCATTAGCGACATTCTGGTTACCCAGAACGAGCTTAACAGCGAAAAAGCGAAGGAGATCACGGTGTCCTTACGGGCAGACATTGAGAAGATGGGCTTAAACGAGATAAAGCTCCCCCTACTTGCCAAGATTATCGATGCCAAGATGCTGGAGTACGGCTTCACCTCTACCAAGCCTATTCACCTCAGCCAGGATTCATTTGACCGGGGAATCGAGAGCAGTCTCTCCCCAAACGCGCTCACCGTGCTGAAACGGCGCTACCTGCGAAAAGACGAAAATGGAAGGGCGATCGAAACCCCTGAGGAGATGTTCAGGAGGGTAGCTCACCATGTATCACTGGCCGAGATGAACTACCAGAGCGTTGATCGCGCGCAGGAGATAGAGCAAGCCTTCTACAAGGTGATGACCGAGCTCAAGTTCCTGCCCAACTCGCCGACCCTGATGAATGCGGGCACGGAGCTGGGTCAGCTCGCTGCATGCTTTGTGCTGCCCGTTGAGGACAGCATGGAGGGGATCTTCGATTCGCTGAAGAGCGCCGCCTTGATTCACAAATCGGGAGGGGGAACGGGGTTTGCCTTCTCCAGGCTCAGGCCCAAGAACAGCCGGGTGGGGTCAACGGGCGGCGTGGCATCCGGACCGGTATCCTTTATGAAGATATTCAACACCGCCACTGAGCAGGTGAAGCAGGGCGGCACAAGAAGGGGCGCCAACATGGCGATACTCCGCGTGGATCACCCGGATATACTGGAGTTTATCGACAGCAAACGGGATGACAGGGAGCTCACCAACTTCAACATCTCAGTGGCGCTCACCGAGGAGTTTCTGGAGGCACTAAAAAATAATACCGCCTATGCGCTTATCGATCCTCTCACGAAAAAGGAGACTGCTCGCTTGGGAGCAGCAGAGGTGTATGAAAAGATTGTACACCAGGCGTGGGAGACTGGAGATCCCGGCATCATCTTCCTCAATAGAATAAATGCCGACAACGTAACCCCCGAGATAGGTGAGATAGAGAGCACCAACCCGTGCGGGGAGCAGCCGCTTCTTCCCTACGAGGCATGCAACCTCGGCTCCATAAACTTAGCGAAATTCGTGATCAACGAGGAGGATGGTCCCCGGATCGATAAAAAGGCCCTGGGGGAGGTGGTGGCCATCACCGTACGGTTCCTGGATAACGCAATCGATATGTCCCGGTATCCCCTTGATGAAATCACGGAGTTGGCCCACGGCAATCGCAAGATCGGCCTGGGGGTGATGGGCTTTGCCGATATGCTGTATCAGATGGGGATCCCTTACAACAGCGAGAGGGCCCTGGATGTGGCCGAGGAGGTGATGTCCTTTGTCCAGGCGGAGTCGAAGAAGGCGAGCACTTGGCTTGCAAAGGAGCGAGGGCTATTTCCGAACTTCGAGAGGAGCATCTTCAAGCATAAGCCAGGGTGCCGGTACAGGAATGCCACCACCACTACCATTGCGCCAACGGGGACACTCAGCATCATCGCAGGATGCTCCAGCGGCATCGAGCCGCTCTTCGGATTAAGCTTCGCCAGAAACGTGATGGACAACGATACCTTGATCGAGGTGAACCCGTACTTTGCGACCGTAGCAAAGGAACGGAATTTTTACTCTGAGGAACTCATGGCAAGGCTTGCCAGGCAGGGATCACTCAAGGGTATCAAGGAGATACCGGATGATGTGAAGGAGGTCTTCGTCACCGCCCATGATATAGACCCTGAGTGGCACGTGAGGATGCAGGCTGCCTTCCAGAAACACACGGATAATGCGGTCTCTAAAACCGTGAATCTCCCCCGCAATGCAACACCGGATGATGTGCTAAGCATTTATAACCTGGCCTATGGGCTCGGATGCAAGGGGGTCACTATTTACAGGGACGGGAGCAAGAAAGGGCAGGTACTGAGCTTCAATAAAAAGAAGGATGAGGATACCTTTTATGCTGCCGTGAAGGATCGACCTGAAACGGTACAGGGGTTTACTACCAAGATAAAGACGGGGCTGGGCAATCTCTACATAAACGTCACCGAATATGAAGGGAGGCCTTTTGAGGTCTTTCCCATCATCGGAAAATCCGGAAAATCAACCACAGCAAAGACCGAGGCCATTGGTAGGTTGGTCTCCCTGGCCTTGCGGTCCGGTGTGAAGGTAGATGATATTGTGGCGCAGCTTAAGGGGATCAGCGGTGAGCATCCCGTGTTTCAAAAGGATGGATTGGTGCTTTCCATACCGGATGCCATCGGTAAGTTGCTTGAAAAGCGCTACCTCAAAAAGGAAGGCGGCAAGGTCTTGGATAAAGGAGAGACCCTCAAGGGGGAGAAATGCCCTGAATGCGGCCAGCCCATTGCCTTTGAGGAGGGGTGCCTGACCTGCCATTTCTGTGGTTATACGAGGTGTAACTAGACGTCTCTAAAAAAAAGGAAACCCTCATGGCATTCTTTACTATAAAAGAAAAGGCGAAGATCATCACGATAGTCAATTACCTGATTTCTGAGGGCCTGGATATAACGGTGGAGATTCAGGGAAAGGATGAGAGGTTCGCCACAAGGGCGATTGCTATAGAGGAGTTTTTCGGGGTAGATAGTCTCATCGTGGAGAAGCTCAGCCCGGAGGAGGGCAACTCCTTTATTCTATCCGCCCCCGTGGTAGTTTTATCCTTTGACCTGAAGGGAAGGAGGGCAAGTTGCATTACCAAATATGTGGGCGTACCTAGAGAAAATCCCAACTACGGGCTCTTTTTTGAGCTTCCCCCCGCTGTTGAATTGGATGAGATGAGGAGGGAGCAGCGAATAACCGATGTAATTACAAAGATCCTTTCAGTAGAATTTAGCCTGGAAGATGAGGGCAAGAAGTACCAGTTGAGTGTCGTCAACCTCGGATCTGCGGGGCTCGGCTTAATCGTGGAGAAGAGGGATTTCGATCTCTTTGAGAAGATTAACGTGGGAGATAGGATACAGGATATAACGGTCTTTCTTCCGCTGGCAACCATGACCACCGATGCGACGGTAAAACATACGACCCTCATAAAAGAGGGCCAATTCAGGGGATGCTATCTCGTGGGTATTGAGTCGAGTTCTCTTATGGAGATCGGAGAACTGCAAGAGGAGCAAGAAAAGGTAGAATGAAAACTGAAGAGCAATCTGCTACGCAGGAATGTTAATTTCGAAATTGAAAATTAGTAACTGCTCAGGTAGCCACAAAGGCACCAAGACCCGCCTGCCTCGCCTGCGCGAGAGCAATGGCGGGCAGGCACAAAGGATAACTATGAGTTTATCAACCTTATCTGACAATAAACAAGACATTCCAATAACACAGGAGATAATGTACCCCCATAAAAAATGGTAGTAAAAGAATAATTTTCTAATCTTGATGGTTTCGTAAAAAGTCATTTTTTCCATTTTTCTGTCATTCCGGCGGAAGCCGGAATCCAGTAAATTCAATAGGTTCTGGATGCCGGATCAAGTCCGGCATGACGATTAGAAGACTTTTTACGACTTTGTCAATCTTAGTGCCTTGGTGTGGCTGAATAGTTACGAAAAATTTACTATAACGCCGTTTATCGGCTCTATGATTTTGCAATTTTCAATTTGATATTTTCAGTTTAACGTACGACGTTCTACCTCCCCTCCCTCCGGTAGCACAGAAGCCCGCACCTCAGACACCGCTCTGCCTCAGCCCTGGCCATCTCCTCGGCTAAGCCCACCTCCACCTCCTTGAAGCTTCCCCTCCG
>Ga0315538_1000839_pt1 | contig 18632 bp, 9 predicted proteins | sample SalMarSW160230MG_2_FD_203834 | JGI IMG/M metagenome (GOLD analysis project Ga0315538, IMG submission 203834) | Salt marsh sediment microbial communities from the Plum Island Ecosystem LTER, Massachusetts, United States - Salt Marsh Sediment SW1601-230 ...
CCAATGGCTGACCAGGAACTTCCCATACCATTGTAGATATGCTGTGATTTTGTCGTTGAACTTATGGTCGATGCGCGTGAAAGTCCGTGTTAAACTTGACATGTCATCGCTTTGTGGGAAGTATCCCACAAATTCGTTACTTCCAGATTTAAAGTATGAGTGTGCTGCACCGAATGACCACTTCGTCCGGTCGGAATACCTATAGGTCGCTTCCGAATCGAATCGCCAGTTCCGCATAACATCCTGTGTGGTATATGAGCTATAATCAATGAGAGAATTCAAAGCAGCAGGCACGCCCGATTCATATTTTCCTGCACCGGCGGCATCAGAGTCTTCAATATCCTCATACCCTGCAGACAAACGCCAGCTCCATTTTCCTCGTTTTTTTGCCCAGCGAATGTGTGTGTAGCTGTCTCCGAATTCATTGATGGTTGTCGAGCCGAAGTAACCAAGAATATCTTCCGGCTTTTTTGTTATTATGTTGATTAAACCGGTGCAGGCATTTGCGCCCCATGCGGCGCCGCTGGGGCCGCGAACAACTTCTATTCGTTCGATATCCTCCATTAGAATCGGCAGAGTAGACCAATCGGGCGCTCCGAAGATAAAATCATTGGCAGCCCGACCGTTAATCAGTACCAGGGTGCGGTCGGAAATACGACTGAGTAATCCACGGACTCCTACACCATAACGACTTCGGTCGAACCGTCTCACATCCACGCCGGGGGTAAACTGCAAAATCTCCGGGATGGTTGTTATGCCGCTATAGTGAATATCCTCAGCCGTAATTACACTTACAGGCACCGATAATTCGGTAATCTTTTGCGTCTGACGGGAGGCCGAAACGACAACCGGTAGCTCCATTAATTCTTCAAGGGACATTTCGAAAAAATCATCTTTGCTGTTAGGGTCCGGTTGCTCTGCGAACACCTTTGGGGTAGGGCTAAGTGCGAGCAATGATATTAGCAGAAACGTCAACTTTTTTGCTAAAGATTTTTTTTGCGAAGCCATAAATGCCCGATAATCAATAAAGTGAAAATTTCGCATTTAAAACACAGTTTTTCTCCAGCATTATTTGCAGGTTGCAGTGCATTATCTTGATTCGCGAGAAGCGAATGAGAAGCACTTATTTCTCACATTTTTTTAACCCTTACACTCCATTACACCCCAAAGTGTGAAAGATTACGTTCGTTTATACCCCAGGGTTATCGTCATAAAATTAGGGTAATTTCAGAAGAAATGCTTTTTTCCCACAGCGGTTGGATGTTCCTCTTGCATTTTCGGAGGTAAAAGCTTTATTAATAGATGGTTGCTGTGGGGCCGGATTCCGGCCCTGTTAAGTAATATGAAGCGGTCAGGGGCGTTTTTATATTGACAATGGTGTTTGAAGTTGCTATAATGATTTATAGTTAGGAGTGCATTGTGACCGTCCAGGGAGTATTTGTGCAGGCGACCGATAATAGAAGAACCGTCTTATAACTATAGTCGGCTTGATGGTTTTGAGAAAAGGAAGAATGATGAAGAGCTTTTCTTTATGTAAAGTGATTTTAGCCGTTATTTTCTGCGTTTTGATTTTCCTGCCTTACGGATGTGCCTGGAACCAGCTTGGTGAAACTACCGCCGAAGGCCACAGAAGACACAAACGTGCTCTTCGTATTAATCAGCAGGAATTTTGGTCGGATGTAGATACAGTTCTAATGCTTGATGAGCCGAGCAAACTCACCGACAAGAGAGTGCCTTGATTCGTTTCTCCTGTCCCCCGAAATACGCCTGAAGGGATTCGAACCCCCAACTTTCGGCTCCGTAGGCCGACGCTCTATCCAATTGAGCTACAGGCGCTTAATTCTCATTCATTATAATATAGCATCTTCCCTGAGATTCTGTCAATTCTTATTGCCTCCGCAGAAAAATAAATTGACACCCCCTGTGAGGATATATAAATACGAGTATCCGGTTCTGCTTTCATACTGACTTGGATGAAATATTTGAGATGGTTGAATTATCAAAGTTTGCTAAGAGAATTGCTGTTGTCTCCGGCATAGGCCGGCTGATGGATGACCTCGGCGATGCCCTTACGCAGGGTAAGGATGTCTTGATGCTCGGTGGTGGAAATCCTGCTCATATACCGGAAGTTCAGCAGTATTTTCGCGAGAGTTTGCAGAAAATGCTTGCCGACGGCCGGCAGTTTGAACGGGCCGTTGGTGATTACGACCCCTCACAGGGCAATAAGGATTTTATTGAAGCGATTGCCTCTTTGCTGGCAAAAGAGTTTGGCTGGAAAATTAGGCCGGGAAACATCGCATTGACAAACGGCAGCCAATCTGCCTTTTTTATCCTTTTTAACATATTTGCAGGAGAGTTTGAGAACGGCCCCAATAAAAAGATTCTTCTTCCAATTGCGCCGGAGTATATCGGTTATTGCGACGTCGGCTTGACATCTAATTTGTTTGTGGCGAACAAGCCGGAAATTACTCATATCGATGACCATTTCTTCAAATATCATATTAAATTCGACCGGCTCACTATCAGCAAAGAAATCGGGGCTATTTGTGTATCACGTCCTACCAATCCAACTGGAAATGTATTAACCGATTCTGAAATTGAAAAAATCAGTGAAGTTGCCGGTGCAAACAATATTCCCTTAATTATTGATAATGCTTACGGCACGCCATTTCCCAATATTATATTTACCGAGGCCAAGCCCGTTTGGAACGAGAACACGATTGTCATTATGTCGCTTTCCAAGCTCGGTCTGCCGGGAACACGAACAGGTATTGTTATCGCAAATGAGGAAGTTATCTCTCTGGTTTCGCGGGTAAATGCTGTAGTGAATCTTGCCCCGGGCAGTATGGGTGCAGCTATTGCAACAGATTTGGTTCGTAGCGGAAAGATAATCGAGTTAAGCCGTGATGTCATTAGACCTTTCTATCAGAAAAAGTCAGCCGAGGCCGTGGAGCAATTGTTGGATGAGCTTAATGGAATTGATTTTTACATACACAAACCGGAAGGTGCTTTTTTCTTATGGCTCTGGTTTGAAGGTTTGCCCATTTCTAACGCAGAGCTTTATCAACGTCTGAAAGATAGGGGTGTGCTCGTTGTCCCTGGCCACTATTTCTTCCCGGGCTTAAAGGAAAAATGGCAGCACAAATACGAATGTATCCGCGTAAATTACTCACGTGACAGGGAAACTGTCACAAAGGGCCTGAAGATTATAGCCGAGGAAGTCAAAAGTGCATACAAGTGTATTTAGACCTGCCGGCACTATAGCTTACCGTGATTACACCTGCTTCGCCGGGGGCATATTCTTTCTTATCGAGTTTAAACACCGTGCAGCCGCAGGTTCGTTTGATATTTTCTATCTTTAACAGGCCCTGGCCGGTATTTATGAACTTAAACTCGCAGGTATTTTTCGTGCCCTGGCCGACTTCGCCCAAATCGCAAACCGTATTCTCAAAGGAAATCTTCGGCAGCAAATTCTCAGCCGCAGGAACGGGTGGTAACAAAACTTTTCTTGTTGCTGCGGGCTGGATTGACTTTGTAGCTTGTTTATTGGTTGTCTCAATATCTGTAACTGTTGTTTGCTGTTCCTGATGGCCTATAGCCAACGAAAAAATCAGGCCTAATAAAGCAAATATAAAAATTAACTTATTTCTCCTCATATCAACACTTATCTGTTTCAATCAAAATAATATCTGCTTGCCACAGTGGAGAATCCAACTTCTCTATCCTTTTACATCAATTCGGTTTTCTGAATCTTTTATGGTAGCTCTATGACTACACGAAAACCGTAGATACCTCCTAAAACTTCATCCCCGAACTCTCTAGGACCAACGAAAGAGGCCCGACCGCGGAATACGTGATACGTCTTATCATAAGGATAAGGATTGAGCGATCTGTCTCCTAAGAGGCGTTCTTCTGTGGGGCCTTGGGGATCAATAACATCATCTTTCAAATAATGGACTCCGTAAAAATCAGAACACCATTCACCGGTCCAGCTTATCATTCCAACCACACCATCTGGCGTCACATTCTCCGGAAATGCATCCACCGGAGCGCAACTCCAGGGATGCGGATATTTCTCTTTATTCTGCCGTTCCTGTACAGGCGACTGGTCTGTCCATACTACTTTGCCTTTCCCCCAAGGCTTAGGTCTGCCCTCACTACCACGAACAGTAAATTCCCATTCCGCCTCGGTCGGCAGACGAACGATAAAGCCTGTCTCATGGCTAAGCCACTCACAGAATGCCACGGCCCCTTTCCACGGGACAACATTGATAGCGCAGTTCTCACAGCCTAGCCTGGGAACATAATCCTTGTCTTTTATTTCAATGCGGGCAAATTCGTTCAATTCGACATAATCCTCCGGATTGGGAACCGCGTTTAGAAACTTACAAAACTGTGAACTTGTTATCTTATATTTGCCAATATAGAATCCTTTTGTAATCTTTACCTTACGTGCTGGCCAATCATCGGGATACTTCCCAACCATAAACATAGAAGAGATCCGTGCAAAAGCTCTCTCTACCAATCCTACATTTCTACCCATAATAAAAGTTCCGGGTTTAATATAGACAAGGTCTATACTTGTTTCATTATCTATATCAAGTTGCATTGTCTTATCGGGGGGCTTGGCAGGCCGTGAAGAAGAAGTGTCTGCCACTTTATCTACAGTCTTATCTAAATACCCAAAGAGAAACGACAGAGATAGGACTATAACAATAATAAATATAACTATGTAGTATGAATACTCTTTTATTTTCTTTATCTTCATAATCCTAATAGTACTGGCCCGGGTTCCGGATCGAGTGCCTCTTGATACCGATCCCTGCACCGTGGACTGTATGGTCTTTCCCCATCTGATTCTCTCCCTTCCGGAGTGCGAGGCCCTATATTTTTTTCGTTCTCGCAGCAATCTCCACAATCCGGATACTTACAAATAAGGCACTGATCTGTTCCACAATCTCTTCCGGCGGCGTTATCCCGAAGGTCTGAACGTTGATAAGCGCTACACACCCAAGCTGCTATCATGCTTTTTACAGAGTCGGGCAAAAGATTATTCCAACAGGAATCGCTTATTGAATCTGCTAAATTAGCTATAGCCCAGTCCACATATTCCTTTAGCCGCCCACATCTTCTTGCTTGATCTTCCCCGTACTTCTTTGCCACTTCACAACTCCAGACACAATGCTTATAAGGATTACCTCCACCGGTAAATGCGCCAGGAAGACATCGATAATCACCAGCCCTTATTAGCGCTAGCTCGACTTGAATCAACATGTATGGACCGTCGGTCCAATCTGTGCAATGCAAAGCGATTGCCTCCACTATAATAGATATTATTGATAATCCTGATGGATCTACAATTCCTAACGGATTAGAAGAAGCATATTCATAAAGACTTAGGCCATCTTTATATTGGGAAATTGCGGCAAAGTAGTTTGGCTGTTGTGGGTTTGGTGTAATACCCAGCGGGTCGTGAGTTAGCCATCGGCCGGTGTGCTGGTCGTAGTAACGATTGCGATTGTATTGGATTTTCAAAGAGCCGGAATCCAGTATATCCACCCTCCGGCCGGTAAACAAATACGGATTGTCAAAGTCGCTCTGGCCGTCAGGGTCATCGGCAAAGTTCGGCTCAAGGACGTGGCAATTGCCGTATGCGTCATACTCGTAGCGTTCGAACACTGCGTAGTTGTTGCTGGCGCCCATGTAAAGGACGACCGGGCTGTATAAATGGTCGTGCAGGTAGTAAAAATTGCCACCCATCCTCAATACCTCATCGATGTAGTTGCCATAGACATAGTAGTTTTTCCTGTTATTTTGACTGTCGTATTCCTCTAATACCTGCCAGTTGTAGTTGTAATAGTAACGCCTTGTATTGTTGGAGTCAATAAGGTCTTTTTTCTCAATCCTCCGGCCAAGCGCATCATAGGCAAATTCCGCTATATCGTTGCCGTCTTTGATGATTTTGACAATGCGATTTTCATAGTCATATTCGTATTCATAGCTATCCTTATCCTTTACCAAATCTCCTGCTGCATTGTAGCTTAAGCTGCTTCCTCCCACACTGTCATAGCGATTGGTCAGGCTGTCAATAACATAAGCTTCATTGCTGTTGATTCTTGTGGGCATCCGGCCGCCAACTCTGTGGCATTATCGTTGTCGCTTCTATCGTTGCCCCGGATGAAATGGCGATGGTGATATGAAAAAACAGATAAAATAAGTAGATATACTTGATTTTCCGGCTCTTTTACCCATACTATTCATACTGCGTTTATCTTCAATGATTTCACAGTAGTCCCATAATTATATTGACTGATAAGTCTAAATATGGTAAATTTATGTGGTTATCATAAAGCGACGGAAAATATTGCGAGATGGCCCTTACTTTGTTTCCGCCATTTTAGTTAAAAAATGTGTTTTTATTGCGAAAGAATAGCAAGAAGAAATGAGAGGATATATATTCTTGAAATTTAAAATTTTGCAGAAAAAGTGTAACAATCAGTAGCTCATCTGGACTGTATTTATTAGAACCGTATTAGCCACGAATTAACACGAAAGAAGTTAGAGCGAATTCGTGAAAATTAGTGGTTGAAAGCGAAAATTTGGTGCCTTTGTGGCAAAAATATAAGGAGGTACAGAAGTGTTATCCAAAAAGTCATTTGCTATTTTATCACTAATTATGCTCATCACGAGCATTTGCGGTACAGCTATAGCAGCGGATCCAAATGAAATTGAGGAGGCAATCGAAAAAGGTGTTGCTTGGTTAGCGGCTCAACAAAATCCATCCGTGGGATATTGGCAAGATGGTGGGGGTAATGTGGCTGGAGCTACAGGACTTGCTCTGGTGAAATTACAGGAGCGAGCGTTTGAATTGGGATACACACCATTTGACCCCTGCTATCCCTACAAGGAAAACGTGGAAAAAGGATTGAAATATCTGTTCAGTCAGATAAGTGTCATCAGTATTTCTACTCAACCCCATGGTAATCCTGACAGTGATGGAGATGGTAATGGAGTGTTCGTGAACGCTGGTCGTCCAACATACGAGACGGGTATTGCCTTAATGGCCATCGCGTCCAGTCGGGCTCCTGACAGGGAAGTTAACTCGCCTGGTTCGCCGGTACACGGCTGGACTTACAAAGAAGTATTGGTTGATATGGTCGACTATATGGCCTTCGGCCAGTCCGATAGTGGAAGTGGCCGAGGCGGATGGGGATATGCTGATAATGAAGGATGGGCGGACAATTCGAATTCGGGTTATGCGGTTTCCGGATTGGGTTATGCGGAGTTGCCACGTTATGGTTTCAACTGTGTCATCCCTCAGTTCGTAAAAGACGAACTAAATATCTGGATAGATTACATACAATCTGCTGATGGCGGTTCTGGTTATTCGTCTCCAGGAACTTCTAATATCCTGAGGACCGGAAATCTAATCTTCCAAATGACTTTCTATGGAGATAACCAGGATTCCACACGTTTGCAAGATGCACTGGACTATCTGGGTAGCACCTGGATCAACCCTTCTAAAGATCCCGGTTGGGGTAATCCAGCTTATGGTGGTTCCCCTCACTATCAGGCGATGTATTGTACATCCAATGGTTTGCAGCACAGCGGTATAGATGCGATTGTGGTCGATAGTAATGAAAGGGACTGGTATTCCGATTTCGCCGATGCGCTCGTAAATGCTCAGAAAGCAAATGGTTCCTGACCTAGCGACCTTCATGGCGGGAACGTGTTGGCCACCGAGTGGGCCCTGTTGACATTGGAAAAGGTGCCTCCAGAAACGTGCAAGCTGAGGCTTACCAAGGTTGACGACATCAATGACGGTAATTGTGTCGGGCCGGGGGATGAAATAAACTACACGATTTGTTACAGTTATCTTGGTGATGCGAACTGCTGCCTGGATATTAATGATGTGAATCTCATTGATGAACTGTCGCCAGAAGTCGAGCCTAATAATCTTTTTGATCCCAACTACAATCCTTACGACAACACCTATACATGGCACATCGGGACACTGAAGCCCGGGGATGCAAATTGTTTTACGCTGACGGTCAAGGTGAAGGAATGCGTTGAACCAGGCATTACAATCAAAAACACGTGCAAATTAATAAGAGATGGTAACGAGGTTTTAGTCAGCGCTGAAGAGAACACGCCTGTATATTGCAATTGCATTATTGTTGATGATATGGATGATTACGGCGACAACGCTGAAACTCCCGGTGAGCCCGGCGGATGCATATATTATGTCTGGCGGGACGGCTGGGACGTCAGCGGGGCCATACAGGGTAACGATACCGGCTCTCAGGTATATCACTGGAATGATTACGGCACCGACCTGATGGAGAGTACGATTGTTCGCAGTGGTGTGTCGATGCCGTTTTATTATGAGAACGACGGCTACGTGGATTCCAAGCCAGCCGGCGGCCCAAATCCTGATAATCCGCTGTATTTATATTCTGAGGCCTCAGTGAGCACTTCTGATTTGGCTATCGGCTCAAACTGGACCTTAGGCGGTGCCAAATCGTTGGTCATATGGTTCTATGGCGACCCAAATAATGATGCCGGCGCCACCGAGCAGATGTATGTGGCTCTCGAAGGTGGCGACAGCGTTACAGTTGTGCCATACGATGGCGATATGGATGATATAACGAAGCCACACTGGCAGAAGTGGAGTATTCCCTTGTCCGAGTTCACCGACGTGAATCTGGCCAATGTCCAGAGGCTCTATATCGGTTTTGGTAATAGAGACGATCCGCAATCGGGCGGGGCTGGTATCGTTTACTTTGATGATATCCAGCTTCCCCTTGACAGCAGATGTGAGCTTGCAATCGACGAAGTAATGGCCTCATTCGATGGTAATTGTGCCGGGCCGGGTGAAATAATAACCTACACGATTTGTTACAGTTATCTCGGTGATGCGAACTGCTGCCCGGATATTAATGATGTGAATCTCATTGATGAACTGCCGGATGAGGTCGAGCCTAATAATCCTTTTGATCCCAACTACAATCCTTACGACAACACCTATACATGGCACATCGGGACACTGAAGCCCGGGGATGTAAACTGCGTTACGCTGAAAGTTAATGTGAAGGAATGCGTCGTACCGGGCAGTACAATCACAAACGAGTGCAAATTAATAAGAGATGGTAACGAGGTTTTAGTCAGCGCTGAAGAGAACACGCCTGTTTGCTGCCCGACGCTTACAAAGGTTGATGATGTCAATGACTGGGATTGTGTCGTCCCAGATGCTAACATAACCTACAGCATCTGCTACGCTGCTAATGGCTATGGCGATACGAATGTCGAAATTACTGATGAGTTACCGCCCGAAGTGAACTTTATATGGGCCAGCGATAGAGGGATTCATAAATACGGCATAGTCACCTGGGATATCGGCACATTGGGACCTAATGATTCTAATTGTATTACGCTAATAGTTAAGGTAAATGAAAATGCTGAGTCGCTTGGTACGATTACAAACTGTTGCGGAATGACAGGCGATTGCATTGACATCAACGACTGCGAAGACACTAATGTATGCTGGTGGCCCTGCTGCTATCCGATTTATGTTGATGCAAATGCTACTGGGGCCAATAATGGCTGCTCGTGGCTTAATGCTTTCACAAACCTGCAAGACGCCCTCGTAACTGTACAGTACTGCGACTGTAATGAGATTCGGGTGGCTGCGGGAACGTATAAGCCTGACCAGGGCTACACAGTTACGCCCGGCGACCGCGAGGCGACATTCGGACTAATCAACAATGTTGCTATTTACGGCGGGTTTCCACCCGGCGGCGGGCCGTGGGAGGTCCGTGACCCGAATGACCCGAACAACGAAACCATCCTCAGTGGTGACCTTGAAGGAAATGACCGCCTGGGCGTTGACCCATGTGACTTACTTAACGACCCCTGCCGGGCTGACAACAGCTATCACGTTGTAACCGGCAGCGGAACAGATGCAACGGCCGTCCTTGACGGCTTTACCATCACCGCCGGCAATGCAAACGGCCCTTGGGAAAACGTGGACGACCGCGGCGGCGGGATGTACAACTCCGGCGGCAATCCGACGATTACCAACTGCACATTCACCGGCAACTCGGCTGACTATAGCGGCAGCGGGATGTGCAATAGTGGAAGTCCAAATATTATCAACTGCACATTTGATAGAAACTCGGCGAAATGGGGCGCCGGCGGCGGGATGTATAATGGCGGCTTTGGGGCTTCATCAGATCCAAATATCATCAACTGCATATTCATTGAGAACTGGGCAAAATACGGCGGTGGGATGTCCAGCGGCGGATACGAGGTTTTGTCAGCTCCAAATATCATCAACTGCATATTCATTGGGAACTCGGCAGAATACGGCGGCGGGATGTACAATGTTGGGGCAGATGCGAATCTCATAAACTGTACGTTTTCCGGAAACTGGGCTGATGGCCTAGGCGGTGGAATATATAGTATCTTGAGTGGAACAACAATAACGAACTGTATCCTCTGGGGCAATGTTGGCGAACAAATTGGTCCGAACAGCGATGGTGTTTCAGTTACTTATAGCGATATCCAGGGTGGCTGGCCGGGCATCGGCAACATCAATGATGACCCGATGCTGGAGCCGGACGGCTATCACCTGACACCTTGCTCACCCTGCATCGATGCCGGCGACCCAAACTACATAGCCGGGCCTAATGAAACCGATATTGATGGTGAGCCGAGAATAATAGACGGCGACTTTTATGGTAAAGCTATCGTCGATATGGGTGCGGATGAATATTATATCGAAGATTGTAATGCTCTGCTATATGCGCATTGTCCAAGGCCGCCTAACGACGCAACGGTTGTTTTGCATAGCGATGAGTTTAAGCTCGAATGGACTCCAGGACTTTATGTGGATGATGTTAATGGCCATAAGGTTTATTACAGCGAAGATTTCAATGATGTTAATGACCGTACGGCTCTGATAGATACCGTGAACGAACCATATCTTGTTATCACGGATTACTTCGGCCCACTTCAATTGAACACGACTTACTACTGGGCTGTCGATGAGGTTAATACTACCGACCTTAACGAGTGGACGGGTGAAGTCTGGCACTTTACGACAGAAAACTATCTTGTTGTGGACGATATGGATTCATACGGAGACAATTATACGCCCGGAGAGCCAGGCGGCAGGATATGGTACGTCTGGTTAGACGGCTGGTTTACTGATGTACGTGCTCACGGCAACTACACCGGCTCACAGGTCTATCACTGGAATGACTATGGAACAGACTCTATGGAAAGTTCGATTTTTCATAGCTCGCCACACTCGATGCCATATTACTACGAGAATGACGGCACCACTGATTCCAAGCCCATGCCGATTGACCCCCCATATCCTAATCCTGACAACCCATATATGCGGTGTTATTCGGAGGCCTCAGCAAAGACGGTTGGACCGAACAGTCTTAACTTCACCGAGGACTGGACTGTGGCAGGTGTTAAGGTGTTGTCGCTATGGTTCTATGGTGACCCGAATAACGATGCTAATGCTACTGAGCAGATGTATGTGGCTCTGGAAGATGGTGACAACCCAAGCCATATTGCGGTTGTACCATACGATGGTAATATGACTGATATAAAAGAGGGACAATGGCATAGATGGAATATTTTCCTGTCGTCAGAGTTTAACGACGTTAATCTAACCAATGTCCAGAAGCTCTATATCGGTTTTGGTGACAGAGATAATCCGCAAACCGGTGGTATGGGTATCGTATATTTTGACGATATCCGGCTGTATCAAAGCGTGTGTATCCTCTCGGAGCGTTCAGCTGATTTTGCTAAAGCTGACTTCACCGATGATTGTGTGGTTAATTACCAAGACCTGAAAATAATGACATATGAGTGGCTTGATACGAATTCTCTCAAGACAGACCTGTATTGGGATAATATTATCAATTTCAGGGATTTTGCTATTCTGGCGGAACATTGGCTTGAGGAGCAGTTCTCAGTGCCTGAATAATCGGCCTTGATGTGCAACATAAAGACTTGTACTAATTCGGGGCCTATACGGATTTTTTCCGTATAGGCCCTATTTGTTCATATCATTGAGCTATCTGACCGCGGCAAGCTCAAACGTATCAAGATATAAGCTCTTACTACCCACCTTATAAATTTTCTTATTTGACAGCCCGGGCAATATGTAGTTTAATTTGCCGCAAAGTACCACGGCCATCCTGGCCGTGGTATCACGGGCTGGAAGCCCGTGATACGTACCAAGCATAAAACAGGAGAATCTTGAATGCCGAAGCGAAACGACATAAAGAAAGTTATGATTATTGGTTCCGGCCCCATCATAATCGGCCAGGCCTGTGAATTTGACTACTCCGGCACCCAGGCCTGCAAAGCGCTTCGAAAGCTGGGCTACGAGATACTGCTGGTCAATTCCAACCCGGCGACGATTATGACCGACCCGGGTATGGCTGATGTAACCTACATCGAACCGCTCGACCTGCAGACTATGACTGAAATCATTGAGAAGGAAAGGCCGGATGCCCTTTTGCCTAATCTTGGCGGCCAAAGCGGACTTAACTTGTCATCGGAGCTTGCCCGCGCCGGCGTGCTCGAAAAGTATGGCGTAAAGGTTATTGGTGTCGAGATTGATGCTATTGAGCGGGGTGAAGACAGGGGTGTTTTCAAAGAGACAATGAATGAGCTGGGCATTGAGATGCCGAAAAGCGAGCTTGCCTTTACGGTTGAGCAAGCTGAAAAAGTCGCTGATGAAATCGGCTACCCCGTTATTATTCGTCCGGCTTACACACTGGGTGGGACCGGAGGCGGGGCGGTCTTTAACATCGAGGAGCTGCGGACGGTTGCTGCTCGTGGCCTCTCGGCAAGTCTTGTGGGACAAATTCTGGTCGAAGAATCCGTGCTTGGCTGGGAAGAGCTGGAGCTGGAGGTTGTCCGGGATGCAAAAGGGCAGAAGATAACCGTTTGCTTTATTGAGAACGTGGACCCTATGGGCGTTCATACGGGGGATTCCTACTGCACTGCTCCAATGCTTACTATCGATGAGAAATTGCAAAAAAAGCTCCGGAATTACTCTTACGACATTGTAGATGCCATTAAGGTCATAGGCGGCACGAACATCCAGTTTGCCCACGACCCTGATACCGGCCGGGTGGTTGTTATTGAAATAAATCCGAGAACATCACGTTCATCGGCACTTGCCTCGAAGGCAACTGGCTTCCCGATTGCCTTCGTTTCCTCACTGCTTGCTGGTGGGCTGACTCTCGATGAGATACCGTACTGGAGAGACGGAACGCTGGAAAAATATACGCCTTCCGGAGACTACGTTGTGGTTAAATTTTCTCGCTGGGGCTTTGAAAAGTTCAAGGGAGTCGAGGATAAGCTCGGCACACAGATGCGTGCCGTCGGCGAGGTGATGAGCATCGGCAAAAATTATAAGGAGGCATTTCAAAAGGCCATTCGCTCTCTTGAGATAGGTCGCTATGGCCTGGGTTTTGCAAAGAATTTCAACACTCTTTCCCTTGAGCAGCTATTAAATCTTTTAATTTTTCCGACCAGCGAGCGGCAGTTCATTATGTATGAAGCCCTGCGTAAAGGGGCCGATATAGAAGCGCTTTACGAAAAGACCCGCATCAAGCGATACTTTATTGAGCAAATGGCTGAACTCGTCGAGCTTGAGGAAAATCTTCTGAAATACAAAGGCAAGATGCCTCCTGATAAAATGCTGATTCAGGCCAAGAAGGATGGTTTCGCCGACAAGTACCTCTCTAAAATTCTTGGTATTGATGAGCCGAAAATCCGCAAAAAGCGCATTTCGCTTGGCGTAGTAGAGGGCTGGGAGCCGGTGCCGGTAAGCGGCGTCGAAAATGCGGCTTATTATTTCTCAACGTATAATGCACCCGACCAGGTTGCGACCTCGAGCAAGCGAAAGATTATGGTTCTTGGCGGAGGTCCTAATCGTATCGGCCAGGGTATCGAATTTGACTATTGCTGTGTTCACGCCGCATTTACCCTCCGTGATGAGGGATATGAATCGATTATGGTCAACTGCAACCCAGAGACGGTCTCCACGGATTATGATACTTCCGACAAGCTTTACTTTGAGCCGCTTACTGTTGAGGATGTCCTTAGTATTTATGAGAAGGAGAAACCCGATGGCGTTATCGTCCAGTTTGGTGGCCAGACGCCGCTGAATATAGCTAACGAGTTAGCCCGGGCGGGTGTAAAGATAATCGGCACTTCAACCGAGACCATCGATTTGGCTGAAGACAGGGACCGTTTCCGTGAGGTGATGAGAGACCTCGGTATCCCTCAGCCCGAATCCGGTATGGCAAGCAGTGAAGAGCAGGCTCTTGCTATTGCTAAACGAATTGGTTATCCGCTGATGGTAAGACCATCCTATGTCCTCGGCGGTCGTGCTATGGAGGTGGTCCATGATGAGGAGATGTTAAGACATTATGTCGCAAAAGCTGTTGAGGTATCGCCTGAAAGACCGATTTTGATTGATAAGTTCCTTGAAAATGCTATTGAAACCGAGGCAGACGCAATTGCCGACGGCACTGATGTCTTTGTCCCTGCTGTTATGGAGCACATCGAGCTTGCCGGTATTCACTCCGGCGATTCTGCCTGCGTCATTCCGCCGGTCAGCATACCGCAGAAACACATTGACACTATTTGTGAATACACGCGGAAAATTGCCACTGAGCTTAACGTTATTGGCCTGATGAATATTCAGTATGCCATAGCCAACGATGTAGTTTATATTCTCGAAGCCAATCCACGGGCCTCACGAACCGTTCCATTGGTCTCGAAGGTCTGTGGAATCTCGATGGCTCGGCTGGCAACTCAGATTATGCTTGGAAAGAAACTTTCTGACCTTAATATTGAGCATCGAAAAATTCCGCACTTTGGTGTAAAGGAAGCCGTCTTTCCTTTCAATATGTTCCCGGAGGTTGACCCGATTCTGGGGCCGGAGATGCGTTCGACCGGTGAAGTGCTCGGAATGGCTGATTCGTTCGGCCTTGCATTCTTTAAGTCTCAGCAGGCCGCAAAGCAGCAGTTGCCTTCTGAGGGAACTGTCTTGATGACTGTAACTGACAGCGACAAAAAAGCCGCTCTCGAAGTTGCAAAACAATTCCGAAAGCTCGGCTTCAAAATCAGGGCAACTGAAGGCACGCACAAGTTCCTGACAGATAATGGTGTCGAAAGTGAGCACATCTTAAAAATGCACGAGGGCAGGCCAAATATAGTGGACGCAATTAAGAACAATGAGATTCATCTGATTATCAATACTCCCTCAGGCAGGATAAGTAAACACGATGATTCGTATATCCGCAAAGCCGCCATTAAGTATAGAGTTCCTTATATCACTACCACTGCCGCAGCCGCAGCCGCTGCAAAGGGAATCGCTGCTCGCAGAAATGGCGCAGCTCCTGTCCGGTCGCTGCAGGCATATCATGCCGGAATAAAATAACTTTTATATCAGTTGCCTAACAGAACCGAACCTTTTGTTGTAAAAAATGTCCCTGCAACACAGCCGGTCATCAGGCAGGCCAGCGTCGCTGCGATTAACGCCCGAAATGCTGCGCCTGTTATGTTTCGTGCCTTATCGGGTGCCAGAGCACACACCCCTCCAACGAAAATCGCCATCGAGGCAAGATGAGCGAATCCGCATAATGCGTATGTGGTGATTACTGCCGAACGTGGATGCTCCAGTCCATTTTGCTCCAGAGCAGTTGCCAGGTCCTGGTAAGCTACGACCTCAGTAACAATCAGACGCTCTCCGATAATTTTGGAAACTGTCCCTGCATCATCCAGCGGAACGCCCAGAATTATCGTAAACGGGTAGAATATATAACCGAATACTGCTTTCAAAGATAATTCGTTCTCCAGGCCGAAAATCTTTTCTCCCATAGTGGACATAAGTAAATCAGCCAGCGCAACCAAGCCCAAAACCGCTATCAGTAACGCCGCAATTCCAACAATCATTTTGACTCCGGCATTTGCTCCGTTGATTACCGCTTCGAAGACGCTGTTGTCTTTTTCATAAAAGGGTTGTACGTTGATACCTAATGTCTCCGGCTGTTCTTTCTCAGGAAAGATTATTTTTGACATTACAACTGCCGCCGGTGCGGAAAGCAGAGATGCCGAAACCAGGTGACCGGCTATTGTTGGAAATACCTCCTGCAAGCTGAACACATACAGCACCAGAACATTTGAAGCTACAGTCGCCATCCCTGCGGTTAAAATAGTGCATATCTCTGAGTTGGTCATTCGGCCAAGATACGGCTTGACGGTAAGGGCCGATTCAATCCCTACAAAAATATTGCTCGCTGCAACCAGGGATTCCGCGCCCGATATTCTCATCAGCTTCGTAAATACGTAAGCGAATCCTCTTACAATCAACGGCATAATTTTCAAGTAGTATAAAATTGCTATAAGTGCCGAGAAGAAGATAATCGTTGGAAATGCCTGAAAAGCTAAGATAAACCCAAGCGACTCTTCACCCGCCTCGTTTACTTGCCCCGGTGCAAGTGCTAATCTGCCGAACACAAACTTTGACCCTGCCGACGCTGAATCCAGAACTTTTATGACAGCGTCATTAACTACCAGAAAGACCTTGCTTCCTGCAGGTATGCGAAATATAAAAACCGCAATTAGTAACTGTAAGCCAATCCCCCAGCCGATTACCCTCCAGTTCATATTTCTTTTGTCATTCGACAAAAGCCACGCAACGCCAATCAGAACAAATATCCCTGCAAAACTTATAAGATTATAGATATCCATATCTTGCTCTTTTCCTCTTGCTTGCGCTGCGTCATTGCGAGTCTGCCGGAGGCAGGCGAAGCAATCTCAAAATGCTTATCCCCCAAATGAATTGGGGTTTTTGTTCATTACCAAAGTGTATCCGGTGATGTATCAGATTGCGATGCTATCTTTGCAAGATTGGGATATGCTTTCACAAGCCCTTCAGGCACCGGCTGCTTTTCGCCGCTTAGCAGCGCCTTCAATTCAATCGCATTGGCAAGCTCGGCCCCTCGATAATGATTGTTCGCGATAACTGTTAACGTCTCGAAAGACAGTGCCAGTTTGTCTATTCTTTGTTTTATTTCCGCAATTTCATCTTTGTCGTAGTAATAATCGTATGTCTCATCTCTTCCTGCATTTTTGTCGAACCATTTTTCCTCGTTTCTGCCGTGCATTCTAAAATATCCGTTTTTGCCGATTGTGCAGTTCTGCAAATCGAATGAGTTACAGGTCGTCGGGTAGTCGAGATTACAAACCGATACTTTCAAGCCATCCAAAAATTCCAGTGCATCTTTTTCTTCCCACGATTTATGTCTCACCTCCACAGCTATATTAAACATATCGGAGAAGTTCTTTACTATTTTAGCCAGATACTGCCGGTTTTCTTTGTTATCATCAAAGTCGTATCTGAATTGTGCAAGCAGATGTTTCAACTTTTTTGCCTCTAATATTGGCTCAAATCCTTTATGAAACTGTTTCACTATTTCAGCGTCGATTATGCCTTCGTGCGTAATATCCCGATGCAACTTAGCCGTAAAGAAAAAATCCTGTTTTTCGGAGGTTCTTTCAAGCCAGGATTTTGTATTTTTCTCGAATGGTGGCCGATAGAAAGTGCTGTTAATCTCGATACAATCGACGAATCTGCTGACATATTCGAGCTTGTCCGCCTTGTGTCTGGCGGACTGGTCCATCTTCGCCCGCTTGTATACAATCCCTTTCCAATCCGGATACGACCACCCTGCTATTCCAATATAAACCTTCCCTGCCATACATTATACGTTTACCAGCTTACTGTAATAGTTTAATAGTCAATCGAAAATCTTTTTATATTTGCTTTGTGTTTGCTTTTTGCTCATCAAAGCAGCGTATGCCTTATCGCAGATGTTTTGCTCTAACGGGCAGGCCAAATCCGCACCGCTGACAATGCTCAAAAACCGCTCCTTGTGCTTTTCGGCAAAATCTTTTCCCTGTTTCAGGACATCGTAAACCTCGTATAACGCAATAATGTATATCACCGCTAATCTGACTGCCTCTTCGTAGAATTTGACATAATTTACGTCTTCTATATACTCTCGATACATTAGCGAATCATGTCCATACGTCTCATATTCCTCCTGTGTCTTCCTGTAAGGTCCGAGCGTCTTACATGCCTTGAGCGTCAGCAGCAGGTTATCAACCGAATCTTCTATTTTCTCTTCCTCCGGAAACGTCCCGTATGTCTCAGCAAAGCCGCGCTGCAAGAAGTAACGGAACCAGTCTTCGGTATTTATAGTGGTAAATCCCTGTATGCAATCCACCCATTTATTAAAATCCTGCTCAAAGAAGTCGTATGTGTCCCTTTTTTTCCCCCGCAGGGCCTGTCTTTTGTCGCGATAGACCTCTTCGTAGAGAAAATAATCCTGAAAAACCTCACACTCACGGTGTTTTCTGCGGTTCTCACCGCTGCGGTAGTAGGGCTTGGCAATCTGGTTCACGACCGGATGGATAATCTGGTCGGCTGCGATGTGGGTCAGGTGTCCTGCGATGTAAGCTAATTTACGGATGTCGTCTGCTTCGAGCGTTATCCGGCTGTCTTTGTGGATGGCGTCCTTGAA
>Ga0315538_1000844_pt1 | contig 18601 bp, 20 predicted proteins | sample SalMarSW160230MG_2_FD_203834 | JGI IMG/M metagenome (GOLD analysis project Ga0315538, IMG submission 203834) | Salt marsh sediment microbial communities from the Plum Island Ecosystem LTER, Massachusetts, United States - Salt Marsh Sediment SW1601-230 ...
GCTGTCGAGGAGACCGTTGAAGAGACAATCGAAGCTCCAGTCGAAGTGCCCGTTGAGGCGCCAATTGAAGAGACTATCGAAACTCCAGTTGAGGTACCAGTTGAGGCTCCTGTTGATGTGCCTGTTGAGGCTGCTGTTGAGGTTCCTGAGGCTACTGTCGAAGTGCCAGTCGAGACGCCCGTTGAGGTGCCGGTTGAGGAAGCAGTTGAGGAAACAATCATTCCTTCTGTTGAGGTTCCTGTTGAGGCTGTTGTTGAGGCTCCTGTTGAAGAGGCAATCGAAGTTGAACCCATGTTTGACGAGTTAACGATCGAAGAAACCCTAGAAACGCCGGAAGCTGAAATATCCGAAGAAGTTGTTGAGGTAACCGCTGAAGAGACTGTTGAAATGCCTTCCACCGAAGAAGTAACCGAGGTTGAAACCGTGCCTGAAGCACCAGTAGAAGAGATATTGACTGTAGAAGAGGCACCTTCTGAGGAAGTCGAGTCCGCTATTGCAGAGAATACAGCCGAAACAGATAGTGAGGAAGCTCTAACTGAAGAAGAGGCTCCAATGGAAGAAGAGGTTGCAGACGAAGAATCAACTGCCGAAGAAACATACGAAAGCTACTAAGCAGCTAAAGAACCATCACTCTTTTTTCCAAATCCTAACCCTTTCTTTATCCCTTTTTTCTTCCACAGAAAACCTGAATCACTTATACATTAATTTCAGACACCTAAAGAGCACCCAAAAAATGCCAAGCTTATTGGTGTTGCTTCGGATGTTTGCTCTGTTTCTGTTGTTGTGTGGTTGGTGTGGGGGAGACGTAACCTTTATGAATGGTGTTGGAGGCTAGAAATCAGCAGATAAGCCTAGTAAATAAGGAAGGATATGTGTGCCCATTCAGAAAAGTGACTTCATTCTTGTTGATTACACTGGTAAAGTTAAGGAGACAGGAGAGGTTTTCGACACAACCTCCGAAGAAACTGCGAAGGAGAACAAACTCTACAAAGAGGGAGAAATCTACGAGCCAAGACTCGTGGTAGTCGGAGAAAGATGGGTGCTAAAAGCCCTAGATGAAGCCCTCCTCACATTCAAAATCAGAAAAAAAGAATCTGTTGAAATTCCGCCAGAGAATGCCTTCGGAAACAGGGATCCAGAAAAAGTGAAGCTTGTTCCCCTCAGGCGGCTGGCAGCCCGCGGAATAACCCCTAAACTGGGAGCACAGGTTGAATATGACAAGAGACTCGCCACTGTGAGAACAATGGGGTCTGGACGAGTAACACTTGATTTTAATCCGCCGTTGGCTGGTAAGACTCTAGTTTACGAGGTTTCTGTCAAGAAGAAACTTAAAACTGATGAGGAAAAAATTTCTGCTCTTATTCATCGTCGAATACCTGCGGTTGAGGATGAAAAGTTCGCCTTTAAAGTTGGAAAGGCAAACGTTACGGTGAATATGCCTGAAGAAGCCTTTTACGTGGAGGGAATACAGCTGGCAAAAAGAGGCATTGCCCTAGATATTCAGAGGTTTCTTCCGGAAATAACAACCGTCAAATTCGTCGAAGCCTTCAAAAAACGCGAAACCAAACCACAAACCAAACAAAAAACCAGCTAACCCGCAACAATCAATTGCCCAAATAGAGAGTAAGCCTAGTCACGTTTCGTTTTGGGATTCTATCTTCTAAGCTTGTCATTTAAGGGGCAGACTATACATTTCCTGCTGTCTATGGTTGGGTCAGAGAGTGCACATAGTTTACACATAAGTCCTCTCTTTCTGATTATTTCGCAGACTATGCAAAGCTTTTTCGCAAGTTCATATTTATTCATTTGACCATTAGCCAACGAGAAAACCGTTTCCTTGAGAACAGGCTGAGCATCCTCCACTTCTTTGACCTCAAGAACTGCGCCTCTGCGGTGTCTCGTGTATTTGCTCACAGCGGTTTGGGTGACACCTAAAAGTTGAGCCACCTCCTTTTGTTTAAGCCCATAAGACTGCGTCAGTTCTCTTGCTATGGCTGATCGAATGGCTGGAATCACCGATTTAACTGCAACTTCGCAGGGGAGAATCATGCTTCTTTTCACCCACCATATTGTTGCTGTGCCAATGTATATAAGAATGACGTATGTCATATTAACGTGGCACTAACACATCACCAGTTCCATAATTCGCTGGAACCAATCACTGCATCACATACTGCCAAAAATGAAATGCAGAATCCTCTCTTTTTCGGTTAAAGCATCAACAATTATGTCCGGTTTTTCTTTTCGAAGTTCAACTCTAGAGTAAGCTCCGGAAGACACCGCTATACACTTCATCTCTGCTGCTTTAGCGGCTCTTACCCCAAAAACGGAATCCTCCACAACTACACAATCTTCCGGGTCCACCCCCAACCTTGCTGCAGAAACAAAAAAAACTTCAGGGTCAGGTTTCGGCTTAACAATCTCATCTGCCGTGACCACAACATCAAAATACCCTCCGATTCTCTTCTCCGAAAGTAACTTGCCAACAACCTTTCGGCTGCTCATTGTTGCTAAAGCAATCTTGATTCTCCCCTGCAGATTCTGTAAAAGTTCGATGGCTCCCTCAAAGAGGCTTACAATATTGGTGAGGTTTGCCTGAATTCTAATTTTTTCTCTAGTAAGCTTTTCCAGCATCTCATCATCAAATCTTACGTTACACTCTTCCAGTACTTCCTCTAAGGTCCTCTTTGTTCCAATACCCACCCGCCTCTCTATAAACTCGTCACTAACCACACAACCAGCCTCCACCAAGACCTTCTGGAAGGACCGCACTACCGCCTTCTTCGTGTCCGCGAGGGTTCCGTCCCAGTCAAAGATAACTGCTTTAACCATCAACATCCCAATTCATGAAATCAAGTTGCTTACCGTTCCAGAATGAAAGGCTTCTCATGGGAAATCTTCTTTGTTGGGATGCGGTCAATCAGCATTTTTTCGCCAAACTTCCCAGTTATTCCTATGGGGTTAAGGTTCTCAGCTAACAGAACTGATGACTCAAGTTTTTGTGCACTTCTAGAAAAAATCTTGTATAATATGTCTCCTTTTGTAACCTTGTCTCCAAGTTTCTTACTCAACAGAACTCCTGCGCCCCGATTTTTGGGAGCCCCAGCCTCTCTTGCTATCTGCGCCATAGCCCTGTTGTTGATCCATTGAACCCTCCCCTTCTCCTCTGAACGAATCTCCACTGTTTCGTTTCCAACATCTATGTCCTCAGGTTGTACATCAGGGTCACCGCCTTGAGCAGCAATTATCTCTCTGAGCTTTTTCTCGGCTTCACCCGATTTGAGGATATCTTTTGCTTTTTGCGTGCCATCGTTGACTCCCATCATTTCAAACAGTAACCCCGCCAAACTAACAGCCTTATTCACCAAGTCTATGGGACCTTCACCCATCAGCGCCAAAAGCGCCTCCTTCGCCTCAAGAGCCGGTCCTATAGCGTATCCGATGGGCTGTTCACCAAAAGTCACTGCACACTGAATATGCATATCCAATCTTTTACCTAATTCTATGAACTCTTGTGCTAGGGCATGGGCTTCTCCGATAGTCTTGATCTTTGCGCCTCTACCAGCAGGTATGTCCACCACAACATAGTCCGCACCTATCGCCTTCTTCTTACTCATAATCGAAGGCAAAAGAAGCGGATCAATAGAAAGAGGATACTCAACTTGGATAAAAAGGTCGTCCGCCGGAGCAAGATCAAGCGCCCCACCCCAAGTTAAGCAAGCATTAGTTTTTTCAACCACACTGCTCATCTCTTCACATGTCAAGTCAACAGGACACAAAACCTCAACTCGATCCGCTGTTCCCGCTGGAGAAGTTATCGCCCGAGAAGATGTTTTGGGAATCGTGAAACCAGCAGCTGAAACTATGGGAACCACAAGCAGGGTAGTTTTGTCTCCTGGCACTCCGCCTATGCTATGTTTGTCCAAGATGGGGCTTTTACCGAAATCTATGGTTCGTCCTGTTTCCACCATAGCTTTTATCAATGCCTCGGCTTCGTCCATGCTGGTTCCGTGAATGTAGAGGCTTGTGACGAATGATGCTAGTTCAATGTCGCTCAGGTGCCTTTCAACTACATCCATGATTATCATCTTGATTTCTGGAGCTCTAAGTCTTCGTCCACTAAGCTTGTCGCGGATGTATCCGAGGGATTCAGGTCTTTCAGCTGGCCGAACTTGCACCATTTCTCCCTCTTGGGCTTTCAGTTTGTGCTGAACCTCTTCGTAGATGCCCAGTGTTTTTTTAGGAAAGTCTGTGGCTACGTTAGCGATGGCGATTACGTTTTGTTGCTTGTATGTGATTTCCACTCTGTCAGAGGAGTGAATCCCTAGGCGGCTTGCATACTCGTCATCTACAACTATTATCTGTTTTCCGCCCGCCCTTATTCCCAAAAGCTTAACCCTCAACTTCATAACCCATCCAACCATTAACCTATAACTCTTCTACTGTTTGACCGAAAATAAGTATTTGGAACACATTATTTTTGGGTGCCTGACGTAACAGATCATAGCCAACAAGTTGTCTTTGTGTTAGTGTCAGAATATTTATAAATACCGTCATCGTACCGCATTGGTACAGTAACAAGTTACTTTTATTTCATCAAAATAACTAGAAGCAAAACCCAATGAAGCGGATATCCGTCAAAGAAGCATGCATCGGGTGCGGTTTCTGCGAAGTCCACTGCATATTAAAACACTCCAAATCCAAAGATCCACTATTCTCTCCCCCTCTTTCTCCCTGTCATGTTTCAGATTTTCGGGATATCCTCTACGGTTATAGTCTTAGCGTTTTGGAGAATAAATAAAAAGTGAACCGAAACCTAGTAGCAACTGGAATATTCTCCTTCTCTGTCTTATTGCTGACTAGATTAGATTTTCTCATAAACAACATTCTCTACATTTTTGGTCTAACTTTTTCTGAAGGATGGTATCAAGAATACACTGTCCTCTACTTTCTAGCCTATCAACTAGTCGTTTTCATTCTTCTAGCCTACACAAGAAACTTGAAACTGTTCGCATTCTTTCAGGTTTTCGTCCTGACCTCTACACAAGATTTAGTTTACTTTGGTATCTGGGAAGGTAGTTTTCCATCACATGAATGGGTCTGGATGGTATACTACAGGATTTTTGGATTCTGGAATACGGCAAGCCAGATTCTGTTGAGCATCTCCAGCCTTTCATCAATCATTATTCTCTTTCGAGTCAATAGGATTCAAGTCTGGATACGGACGAGCTCGATTGTGAAACACTTCTCCCGTAAGGATGTAAAGCCACTTTAACGGTAAAACCACATGTGGTTCCGAATAATCCGAAAGGTTACGGTTTGACCGCAGAAGAGCTTTAACTTGTCACAAGCATAATATTAGCTAGTGAGGAGTTGTAGACTTTGAAATACGTCGATTTTGTTGACCGCTCTTACAAACCAAAAACAACTGATGTAATCTGCGACTTCTACGTTGAACCAGACGGCATCAGTTTGATAGAGGCAGCTGGAGGAGTTGCCGCCGAAAGCTCCATAGGAACCTGGACAGAACTTACCACCACAAAACCTTATGTGGAAAAGCTTGCTGCCCGCGTCTTCAACATTGACGGAAACAACTTCCAAGTAGCCTATCCAATTGAGCTGTTTGAACCCGGCAACATGCCTAACATCTTGAGTAGCGTGGCTGGAAACGTCTTTGGTTTACGTGCACTCAAGAACCTGAGACTCAACAACATTCATTTGCCCCGAGAACTTGTTCAAAGCTTCATTGGTCCCAAGTATGGTGTAACTGGAATCCGGAGGCTGTTGAATGTTCAGGGCAGACCCTTAGTTGGGACAATTATCAAGCCGAAACTAGGATTGAAAACGAAAGATCATGCGAAGGTAGCCTATGACGCTTGGGCTGGCGGATGCGACATCGTGAAAGACGATGAGAACCTTAGCAGTCAACGCTTCAATCCCTTTGATAATCGGATTGTGGCGACTCTTGAGATGCGGGATCAAGCTGAAGAGGAAACTGGGGAAAAGAAGGTGTACATGGCTAACATCACTTCAGAAACAAAAGAGATGCTGAAGAGAGCACAGTTTGTTAAAGACCACGGCGGAAAATACATGATGATTGACATTCTGACCTGCGGTTTCTCTGCGTTGCAAACATTACGCGAACAGGATTTTGATCTGGTGATTCATGCCCACAGAGCCGGACATGCAGCATTCACCAAAAACCCTAAACACGGAATCTCGATGAGGGTTATCGCAAAAACCGCGAGAATCATTGGTGTGGATCAACTTCACGTTGGCACAGTTGTGGGGAAAATGTCTGAGACTAGACAAGAGGTTTCGGAGAACTGCGAGGCACTCAGAACCGAATTGGATGGTTTGAAGAGGGTGTTACCTGTTGCGTCGGGTGGTCTCCATCCTGGTCTAGTTCCCTCTTTAATGGAGTTCTTTGGGAAAGATTTTGTGATTCAGGCGGGAGGAGGGATTCATGGGCATACTGAAGGAACAATCTCTGGGGCTAAGGCTATGAGGCAAGCTGTGGACGCGACAATGCAAGGCGTATCCCTGAAAGAATATGCTGAGACTCACAAAGAATTGCGGGCAGCTCTAGAAATCTGGAAGTAGGCAAGTTCTTCTCCAATTTTGGTTTATGTTTTTTCGTTTTCTTCAATGCATATACTCAAAATTTATAACGTGTTAACGAACATACCTGTGCTTTTGGGATAAAAATGGAAATACAGGAAATTGCACGATGGGCTTACATCATCTTCGTTGTGGTAGCAGTGTTGGCTGGACTTATTCTCGGCTACTCAGCATATGCCTCATATGTATTAACGCCAACTGACCCTCCAGCTAACTGGGCTGAGAAAATAAAAACGAACGATGGATATGTCCTGTTTGCCATGCTGATCTTGGGAATTGTTGTTGGGCTTACAAGCATCACTAGAAAGGAAGTGACTCCCTTCCTTATATCAACGATTGCTCTGTTAGTGGCGTCTGCTGCAAACGTGTGGGCAGGCGTATGGTACCTTCATCCTCTGCTTTTCTTCTGGGCTTCAGCCATTCTATCCTATATTGTGGCTTTCGCGGCGCCGGCAGCTGTGCTAATATCAATCAAATCGGTTCTTGTCATGGCAAAAGAGAAGTAGCAAATGCTTCTCTTTCCCAATTTTTTCTAAGATTTCAAGCGTAAAAGATGGAAAAATTTGCTGTGGATATGTCACATGAATTTTTAATGGTAAAATGTTGGTTGAGGTTAGGGTGCAAAGGTTTTCGGGACGTGAATTTCTTCGGCTTTCTTGTCTGTGAAAATCCCTAAGCTTGCGTATCTGTCTTGGCTGTCAGGTAAGACTGTGACAACGTTTTGTCCCTTTTTCATTCTTCTTGCAAGTTGGACAGCTGCGTCTACATTAGCGCCTGAGGATATGCCTGCGAAGAGTCCCTTCTCTCTTGCCAGTAGTCGGCTCCAACTCACTGCATCTTCGTCTTTAACGTTTATCACCTCATCAATAAGGGACTGGTCCACGATGCTTGGAATGAAACCGTCCCCGATACCATCTATTCTATGCTCACCCGCTTTTCCACCCGTAAGTTCTTGAGAGCATGCTGGCTGAGCCGCCACTATTTTCACATCAGGATTTACTTCCTTCAAGGCTTTACCCACTCCCATTAGGGTGCCTCCTGTGCCTACCCCCGCCACGAAGGCGTCAACCCATCCGTCCGGAACCTGCTCAATGATTTCCTTGCCCATTATTAGCCTGTGAGCCTCCACGTTGTCGTAGTTGTCGAACTGAGCTGGCATCCACCAACCTGACTGTTTAGCCAGTTCCTTTGTTTTGTTGACAGCCCCTTTTAGTCCCTGATCTGCGGGGGTCGATACAACTTTTGCGCCATAGGCGCGCATAAAATTGCGTCTTTCCTCGGTCATGCTTTCACACATGACAATGACTACTTTGTATCCTTTAGCTGCTCCTGCCATGGAGAAGGCTATGCCCGTGTTGCCGCTTGTGCCTTCGACAATCGTGTATCCGCGTTTTAGGTCGCCTCGTTTTTCGGCTTGTTCAATCATGTATTTGGCTATTCTGTCTTTGATGCTTCCACTTGGGTTCACGTATTCTACTTTTGCGAAGAGGTTTGATTTGAAAGTGCTGAATACGCCTTCTGGGCTGTTCAGTTGAATAAGTGGCGTGTTTCCCACGAAATCTAGAACTGACTTTGCCGTCACTGTGAAACCACTCTTTTGAAACGCTGAAAATTCACTGCTCTATTAAAACTTTCGGTTTTTGGTTCTAGTAACTTGTTACTTCTAATCCCGACATATAATCCACCGAAACTTAGAGATTCCAGTAGAGCCTAAATAGTTGGTACATCAACTAAAGAGCCGAGTGAAAAGTTTGGTTAGGTCCAGTAAATTATTGGTTTTAGAGAGGATGCACAGACGAAAGATAAGTTTCGCTGGTTTTCCAACGCCCCTACAAAAGATGCCTAACCTGTCTAGGGTTCTGGGTGGTCCAAGCCTCTTCGTTAAAAGGGATGATATGACTGACTTAGCCTTTGGAGGCAACAAAGCAAGAAAACTGGAGTTTCTTTTCGCCGACGCCAAAGATCAGGGCGCTGATGTGCTTATTGCAACGGGTGCGGTTCAGTCAAACTGTGCATGCATGGTTGCCTCTGCTGCTAGACGCCTAGGCATGAAGCCTGTGCTGGTTCTTGTTGGAAAAGAACCTGATGTATACGATGGGAATCTGCTTTTGGATAAGCTGTTATCCGCGGAGATCAAGTTTGTAGACGGTTATGGTCCGCATGTTGAAGATTTGATGAACAATTTAGCTGAAGAATTTAATGCAAAAGGGAATAAACCATACATTATCCCTATGGGCGCCTCAGTTCCCCTAACTGTTCCCGGATACGTCCTTGCAATGGAAGAACTGGTTAACCAATTCCATGAAATCGGAGAAAATTTTGACTCTATTGTCTGCGCTTGTGGAACCGGCGGAACCCAAGCTGGCTTGATTCTGGGAGCCAAATTGCTGGATGTTGAAGCAAAAATTCTGGGAGTAAACGTTTTTGCAAGCAAGGCTGATGCCTCCAGAACTATTGCTCAACTGGTTAATGGCTCAGCAGAATTTCTTGACGTTGACTTATCCATTGTTCCTGAAGAGGTGACTGTCTTTGACGAATACATCAAGGAAGGCTACGGAGTGCTAAATAAAGAGGTGACTGAAGCCATCAAACTGGTGTCAGAGACCGAAGGAATCTTCTTGGACCCCGTATACACAGGTAAAGCAATGGTGGCACTTATCGACTTGATCAAGAAAGGCTACTTCAAAGAAGATGACAACGTCGTTTTCTTTCACACAGGCGGTCTTCCAGCGCTATTCCTGTACAGAAATGAACTGGGTAAGGCTTAATTTAGCTTCAAACCCACAAGATGTGTTTCGGTCAAAGTTTCTTGACAAAAATCCTTTTCAGTTCAGTTAACATAGTTGTTATTAGGTAAATAAAATGGGGGAGCAAAGAACAGTTCTTATATTATCAGTGATTCTCTGTTTTGCTGTTGTTTCTATTTCAGAAATTGGGATAGTGAAAGCAGAAAGCACAATTTACATTACAGCTGATGGAAGTGTTGAGGGAACAGACAAGATTCAGCGTAATGGAGATTTCTATACATTCACAGGTAACATTTCTGATGAAAGAATTTTGGTTGAGAAAGACAACATTGTGATTGATGGAGCAGGTTACACTCTCCAAGGAGATGCTAGAGGGATAGTACTATCAGAAAGAAACAATGTAACCGTAAAAAACGTGAAAATAGAGATGGAAGGCGGATATGGAATCTACCTTGTTGACACATCAAATTGCATAATTTCTGATAACACAGTAACTGGTGACGCCTACAATATCTACTTGTGGAGGTCATTCAACAATACCATCGAAGGAAACACGGTAACAAATGCTTTTCGTGGAATCTTAATCTACGACTCTTATGACAACACTATTACTGGAAACGTCGTAACAGACGGCGTAGTAGGCATCGAGCTGCATGATTGCATCAACAATGTGTTCAGAAACAACCAAATGAGAAACAACAGCCACAATTTTGGAGTCCGCGCTTACCCAACATATAGGGTCGTCAATGATGTTGACACTTCAAACACCGTGGATGGTTCGCCAATCTATTACTGGGTTGGTGAAGAAGACAGAACTGTTCCATCGGACGCAGGTTACGTAGTTCTCGTAAATTGTACACGCATAACACTTCAAAACCTGCACCTCTCAAAGAATGGGCAAGGCATACTACTATTTTCCACAACCAACTCGACAATAACCCTAAACACAATAATAAGCACTAGAAGCGGTAGAGGAATAGAACTTGTTCACTCCTCAAACAACAGCATCACTGAAAACAATGTACAAGACTTTTCAACTGGAATTCAACTCGAAGAATCTTCCTACAACACTATTGTTGAGAACACAGTAGTCTACAATGACCGCGGCATAACAACTCAATCTAACTCAAAACACAACATGATTTTGGAAAATGAAATTACCTCAAACGATTATGGCATCAGCGAAAGGGGAGGAGATAACATCATTTCCGATAACAAAATAAGAGCAAATGATTATGGCATCTCTGTTCATTCGTCAAACAACATTATTTCTAAAAACATTATAACCGGAAACAAGGAGATGGGCATCATTTTGGATGCTGGTTCAAACACCCTTAACGGCAATAACGTGACAGACAATAGTAATTATGGAATCTACATCTCTAGCGATAACACACTTAGAAACAATAGAATGAGTAACAACCGTTACAATTTCGATGTTCGTGGAACCAACTTTGAAAATGATGTAGATATTTCAAACCTTGTTGAAGGTAAACCAATAATTTACTGGATTAATCAGCAAGACAAGATTGTGCCTTATGACGCTGGATATGTTGCCCTCGTTAAGTGTGAAAACATAACAGTTCAAAACTTGAAGATTACAAACAACGGCGATGGCATATTTCTGGCTTTCACAAATCAATCGACAATAATCGGAAACACAATTACAAAAAATAATAACGGCGTCAAATTCTGGAGTTCTTCAAATAATCATGTCCTTGGAAACAATATAAGAGAAAACGGAAATGGCATATTCTTCAGTGGAGCCTCTTTCTTGGATGTATTCCATTATCCCTCTCCGAACAACACTATTTACCATAATAATTTCATTGATAACGGAAATAACGTCGGCGACGTTGCAGGTTCTTGGTGGATTCAAGGATCGACTCCTGCAGTGAACATTTGGGATAACGGAAGTGAAGGGAACTTCTGGAGCAATTACAATGGTACAGACCAAGACAGCAACGGACTAGGAGAAACACCCTACATTGTCGACGAGAAAAACCAAGACCACTACCCGCTTATGGCTCCAATCAATATTTTTGATGCTGGAATATGGGAATGGATCCAATACAACGTCTTTGTATTCTCCAACTCCACTATATCGGTTTTCAGTTTCAAGCCAGAGGACACTATGATACAGTTTAATGTGATAGGCGAAACCGGAACAACAGGCTTCTGTAATGTAACAATTCCAAAAGGCTTGTTACGTGCTGAAGGAACATGGACAGTTCTTGTAGATGACAATCCTATAATTCCGGTAGTCAACGAAGACGCAAGCAACACATACCTATACTTCACCTACAACCACAGCACCAAAACAGTAGAAATAATTGGAACATATGCAATTCCAGAGTTTCCATCATGGATTATTCTGCCCTTATTTCTGACTGCAACTTTGGTGGTCATATTTTATAGTAAAAGACTGCGTGCGCGTCTAAGGCATTTTTAGTTGATTGCATGATATCTTGGTTAACTAGTTACCCGTTCGCTAAACTATTCTAGAGGCTGAAAGGTTTAATATCCTCTTTTTCTTGTTTTACCTTTAGGTGTAAAAGTTGAAGTTGTTCACGGTCGGTCCTGTTGCTTGCTACCCCGAAGTTCTTGAAGAGATGGGACATCAAATGGTTAGTCACCGCAGCGAAGAATACAAGAACCTGCATGTCGAAACCGTGGAGATGCTGCAGCGGTTCTTGGGGACAGAGAATGAGGTTTTCCTGTTTTCAAGCACTGGGTCAGGTTTCATGGAGGCGTCGGTGAGGAACTGCGTAAATAAGAAGATGCTCTGTTGTGTATGTGGAAGCTTCGGCAAGAGATTTGCAGAGGTCGGGGCTTCAAACGGGAAACAAGTTGAAACAATCGAGATGCCTTTAGGTGAACCTGTTACTGCAGATTTGCTGGATCAAAAATTGTCTGAGAGTCCAGACGTTGAAGCTGTTTCCATCACCCACAACGAAACAAGCGTGGGACTGATAAACCCCTTAGAGAAACTCGCTGAAGTAGTAAAAAAGCATGATAAGCTATTGCTTGTTGACGCCGTGAGTTCCATGGGCGGAACCGAAATAGAAGTTGACAAGTGGGGCTTGGATGTCTGCTTTTCAAGTTCCCAGAAATGCTTTGGCGTTCCTCCGGGTCTAGGCATGGGAAGCGTAAGCAAAGAGGCGCTGAAAAAATCGGAGGCTGTCAAGAATAAGGGCTGGTACTTCGATTTCAAGGTGTGGGAAAAATATCAGAAACGGAAGGGCACACCCATGACTTCTGTTATTCCTCAGATAGCTGGTTTGAACCGGATTCTTAAGATGATCGACGGGAAAGGGGGGAAAGAATGGTTCTTTGATCTTTATGCAGAACGGAACCGTCGGATTCGAGAAGGCGTCCAGAAACTGGGGCTAACAATGTTTCCCAAGAGCGGATACGAAAGCCCAACAGTGAACTGTGTAAACGCTCCAGCTAACCTTGCTGGTCTTGAGATTTACGGGAAGATGCGTGAAGAAGGGTTTGAGCTTGCGAAGGGCTACGGAAGCGTACAAAACGTCACCTTTAGGATAGGGAACATGGGCTACATCGAATCTGCGGACATAGACTCTATGTTGGATGCTCTTGGATCAGTGTTGGTTGACCTTGGATGGAAACGTTAGCTAACGATTTAAACATGCCATAAATGCTTAAATAATGCGTTGAGTTTTCTCCCTGAGCTAAAGAGCTGTTCGGCATGAGGGACAATTTCAGCTATAATCGATGGTTTTCCCAAAATTTTTTGCCTAAGAACAGTAGATGTTAGTGTGTGATGGAACAATGCATGAGCATACGATTTTAGTGTGTGACAACTTCGGCGAAGAGTTTCTTGATCATCTGTCCAAGTTTGGAAAGGTGTTTCAAGCCAGCGACATCGATTACAGTTTGCCTTTAGATGAAGTCACAATACTTGTTGTCCGAAGCAAAACAAAGGTTAACAAAAAACTAGTTGACATCATGAAAAGCCTTGAATGCGTGATAACTGCCACTCACGGTGTTGACCATATCGACTTGAACTGTCTAGCTGAAAAGGAAATAAAGTTCTATAATGTTCCAGCTCAATCCTATGATGTTGCCCAAGGCGTTATTGCATACATTTTGGCGCATTGCACAAACCTTGTTGAAGGAGACAGGTCGATGAAGCGCGGAGAATGGAAGAAAAAAGTCTTGATTGGATGCCGGGTTACTGGGAAAACTTTGGGTATAGTTGGATGCGGCAAAATAGGACGGGAAGTTGCTAGGCTAGGCTCCGCTCTTGGCATGAAAGTTATTGTGTCTGATCCATGCATTCAAGATGACAACATTACCATAGTTTCCTTGGATGAGCTTTTGAGATCATCCGATTTTATAACCGTCAACTGTCCCTTGACTGAAGCGACTAGAGATTTGATTGGAAGAGAAGAAATCGCCAAAATGAAGGATGGCGCATTTTTGGTGAACACGGCGAGAGGCGGCATCATAAATGAAGAAGCATTGTTAGAGGCAGTGCAGGCTGGAAAAGTTGGGGCAGCCTTAGATGTTTTTGTTTCTAAAACGCCCTTCGAAGATGAAGTGAGTAATGGCTTGATTATGAGTGAACGAGTGATTGCCACGCCGCACAGTATTGGTCAGAGCCACGAAGCAATCGACGAGAAAGGTGAAGGCGTAATAAATGCTATCGAAAACCATGTAAAGCGGCAAAAAGCGTAACTCAAAAGTATAGAAACCGTTTGTGAACCAGCTAATTGTTTAGCTGGCTTATGTTGCGTGTTCTTCGTTATCCCGTGTTTCCGCTCTTTTTTTGTTCTTATTTATTCAGGCGGTCTTAGATAGATGTGAAGTTGTGCTTTTGAGACCTCTAGCTTTATTCCCTTGTCGGTACACCAATCACTTCCTTGTCCTAAGGCTGAAATAGACAGTGAATTCCGAATTGATACTTTTGCACCAAGTATTTCGCTGGCTGCCTCCTTCGTCAACTGTATCTCAAAATGCGTCACTTCCCATTTATCGGCATCTACATAAGCATCTTTGACTTGCCCAATTTTCTCGCCTTCAACATAAACTTCTTGATTCAATATTTTATTAATCTTCATTCCATGTTTTCCCCTATGAAGGACTATTTGATGTAAATTCGCTTTATAGATTTTTCTGAAAGAGGATACTGTTAAGTTATTTGTGATGACAAGCCTGTTAGCGTCTATGTTCACCAAGCTTCTCCGATTCGTCTTTTAATTTCCTCACGCATTTCTTCATTGTTTCTTCCTATTACGGGTTCAACGTACGGTTTTGCTTCTGAACTATATTTGACGTTAAAATTTCCGTCAGGATGAAACACCACTTTTATGGTTTTTTGGAGTCCTTCCTCAGGGCATGCGTCTTTCGCTTCTTGCTCAATCTTTCGTCCATACTTAGCTAAGATTTCCCTACGTACTCTTTCAATTTCATCAGGAAATTGTCTCAACTTTCTTTGCAATTCTTCTAAGCCTTTTACATTGATGTTAATATGAACCAAACTCACCAACCCAATAAGTATGAGATAATTTGAGAAAATAACGTTTTCCTAAAAAATATAGGTGAGGAAGGATTAGCCTTCCTTTTCAGGTGATTCCTTCTTTTTTGATTTTATGAAGTCAATGAAGTTTTTGGCTATATCGTATGCTCCTTCTTTCATAAGGTCTGCCACTATGTTTGCTTGGCGGTCTAAAGTGGGTGAATTTGCTTTAGAACTGTCAATTTTTCCAGTTTCCATTTTATCATCCTCTTTTTTAGGCTTAATATCACGCTTAAAGTATCTAAGGTCTTCAAAATAAGCTTTTCTAACGATTTTAGCCTTATTTTCCGCTTCTTCTGGAGGAAGATTGTCTTCACCGACAATTTGTCGCAAATCCATCCAAAATGTGTCAATTGGCAAATCCTCATCTTTAGCAGTATAATTATCAAATAATCTTTTCCACAGCGGAACGTTCTTAATAGCTTCAACTATTGCATCATTTCCTTCCTTATCACTCTGGGGAAATGTCAGCCGTTTACCCAATCGCTTACTTTTATTTTTCCTCTTCCTTCAATTAATCCATAAAGCACAAGATTTAAGATATTCGTAAAACATTAATAGAACATATCTCTAGAACATTATTCCTTATTGATTTAAATGATGAATTTGGACTTCATAAACATAATAGCCAATGGGATAAGAATAAGAGAGAGGAAAAAACCATGCCAAGACCGTTCTGTACTGAAGTAGAAACCAAATCTGGAAAAGCAACACTAAAGAGATTAGTGGAACAAATAATTAAAAAAAATCAGAGGGTCTTTGATAACCTAGCCAAAAGCTAAAAACCTAAAAGCGCTTTCTTTTCTTTATGGAAGTAAACATCGACAAAGATTGGCTTAAAGCACTTCATGAAATTCTTGTTCTAATCTATGAAACCACAGATGATCCAATCGGCTCTGCAATTCCTTTAGTTCAGGATTATGATGAAAGTTTACTTAGCATTTGTGTCGAAAGACATAACACAAAAGTATTTGGCAAGATTCTTTACTCCCATACATTGCAAAAAGCAGCTGTGTTGATGCATTCAATAATTAGTTTTCATCCTTTCGTAGATGGAAACAAACGAACGGCTTTACTAACAACTGATTTCTATTTGAGTTGGAACGGATATGATTTCATAATTCCAAACGATGCAGATGTTTTCACCATTTCTGTTGCGAAGGGCGAAAAGAGCTTAAATGATATATTGGAATGGCTAAAAAATAATTCAAAAAGGACGCTTCGTACTGTAATGACACATTTTTTATGTGAAATGAGGTCAACAAGCAACAAAAAAAGACCAATATCTATAGGTTCTTGGAAATTTCCAGATGCCATGTATATCCCATTTCATGCACTATGGTTCTTTAGAGAAAAAATAATAGAAGCCCAGCATAGGAAAGCTGAAGTTAGAAAAAAACCAGATCAAAAGAAAATTTAACCGTTCCATCACAAATAACTTAACAGTATCCTGAAAGAGTGAACAAATAATCAATCTGCAACAACGTGTGTGTTGGATTAAAATTTAGCATCTAAGAAAAAAGGGTATTCGCGGGAGATGTCGTCATCCTTAAAATGAATGATCGCTTACTATAGTTTAGATGTTACACTGATGGGGGAATGTTGGTTTGCGGGAATCTGTTTTAGATACTGCAGAGAGAATAAAACGGCTTGAGGTTCAGGGAGCCCGAAATGTGGCGATAGCCGCCATAAAAGCTATCGAAGAGGGGGCAAAAGAATCCACGGCGGGAAGAAAAGAGGAATTTCTGAAGGAACTGTCGGAAGCTAAAGAGGCTCTTTTTGCTTCTAGAGAGACAGAGCCTTTAATGAGGAACGCCATTCGCCACGTTATTCACGCGGTGGAAAAGAGTGATAAAGAGTCGGTGAGAGAACTGGTGGGTGTGGTTTCGCAGGTTTCCAGCCAGTTTTTGGAGGATCTTGAGAGGTCGAAGGAAAAGATTGCTGCGGTTGGCTCCAAAAGAATCTTGAATCGCTCAAGAGTTCTTACTCACTGTCACTCTTCAACAGTCACTAACATGTTAAGGAAGGCTAAGCTGGAAGGGAAATCGTTTGATGTTGTCTGCACTGAGTCGAGACCTGTTTTTCAGGGCAGAATCACTGCGAAAGAAATGTTGGACGCTGGAATCGAGACGACTTTGATTGTTGATTCTGCGGTGCGGTATTTCATGAATGAGGTTGATTTGGTGGTGGTGGGAGCCGATGCCATAACCTCTGAAGGCAATGTTATAAACAAGATTGGAACAAGCATGGTTGCTCTTGCTGCTAAGGAGGCGAGAACGCCCTTCTATGTGGTTTCGGAGCTTTTGAAGTTTGATCCTGTGACGATCCATGGAGATTATGAAAGAATCGAGGAAAGAAGCTCCAGTGAGGTTTGGGCTGATCCGCCGTCCGGCTTGACTATAAGAAATCCGGCTTTCGACGTGACAAGAAGAGAATTCATCCACGGAATCATATGTGAAGAAGGAATCATATCCCCCCACTCGATAAGCGAGTTGATAAGCAGAAAATACCCATGGATATTCGAAGTAACCTAACTTGAGGGATGCTCACCTTTTTCTGGGGTGTGCGGTTTTATGTTTCTGATTTTCTTTTCTAACTCTATGAGCTTCTCTTCTAATTTTCTTATATTGACGGCATAATGTTCTAACCGTTTTCCATCTACGGCAATCCAGATAGCGATGGCAACACCGGAGAGCCCCAGTATCAGATAGTAAATGTAGAGAGTTAAACTCCACGTTTCTAGTTGTCCCCAGAGACTGTTCAGAACGTAGACTGTCGCAAAAATCATGATCAGAAAATTCAGCAGATGAAAATAGGCTAAAAAAGTTCGCATCCTCATCTAATTTCATCCTCTTTCAATAAGGTTCTGTGATTACCGCTTAAAGCTTTCCGGAGTGTACCTAAGAATAACGGTGCTGAAATGAGTCACGAACCCGTTTACGTTTTTATTCGAATTTTTTTTCCCGACCCGCCTTTTCGGCTATATGGGAAAGTGCGTTGTCCACTTCCTCACCCATCTGGAAATCACTGCAACCCCGACAAGTAGGAACTTGGTTGGAACTTGAAATTAGAAAAAAGGTAGTTCTACATTTACCAATATGTTTTTAGCTTGTTTTTGGGTAGTTTGTTAGATAAGAGAGACCTGTAGATAGTGGTGTTAAAGAGATTAAATGGAGATTGAGGTGGATTTATGCAGACTTTGAGAAGTCTAAGGGATAAGATTGCGGAGCTGGAAAGCGAGAAGGCTAACCTTCTGGCGGAATTGGAGGAACTCAGAGAAAAGGCAGAAACAAAAGCAGACTCTCTAGAAGAAGAAGTAGCCCAACTACGAGAAGAAGCAAAATCCCTGAAAGAAATGCTTGACATCCTCTAAAGAAACCACCACCCAATCTCAACGGTTCCCCCGCATGTGCAAAGAAAGCCCAGCCAAACGTTACACAGACAAAACACTAACCATCGAGCATGTCCCACAATCATATTTGAAGCCTAATAATAGTTCATTGTTGAAAACAGTACTTTTCTGAAAAATTCTTGAAGAGAAATTCTTCCATGGTTCTTTGCAGAAATAAATTCCATGTCTCTTTTCGGCTGAGCAGTCACTTTCGGTTAAGAAGACTAGTTAACAATAGCACTAGCCCCGCCGTGAAGAATATTGCTTCGAAGAATTCGTGATGAAGAATATCCCCTA
>Ga0315538_1000848_pt1 | contig 18562 bp, 15 predicted proteins | sample SalMarSW160230MG_2_FD_203834 | JGI IMG/M metagenome (GOLD analysis project Ga0315538, IMG submission 203834) | Salt marsh sediment microbial communities from the Plum Island Ecosystem LTER, Massachusetts, United States - Salt Marsh Sediment SW1601-230 ...
GCGCAGTGTCAAACACCCCTTCCCGGCTGGCAAGTTACCCGTGCGAGGTAAGTTCCGAGTTGCCTGTATGTTGATCGGTTCCGCCGCCGTCGCCAACGTACGGCGTATTCAACGCTACCTGGAAGGCAAAAAGAAGGCAGAAAAACCGCAGGATGCTGCCCTTGGGGCAGGAAAAAGCGCCCAGGAACGGCCAGACGTTTCTATTTTTGCCTGCGTAAAAACCATCTTGGCGGCATTCCACAGCCTGGCGCAGCCGCAAACGCTATCTGTGAATTGGTAAAGTGCAAGTTTTTGCAGTGGAGTCTTTAATTTTTTATAATTCTTCCCTTATAGAAATTTTATCTCCCGCCTCCCACGATCATTTTATAGCTATAGTACTTACGCAGTTAGTGGGAGGATGGGGGTGTTTGGGCGGGCGTTACCCGCCAAAACACCCCCGATTTTCCCCTGAACTGCGTATCTACTAAGCTATCAAAGCGCAGACCCTCCGGAAGAGCTGGAGGGCCTGCGCTTGATAGCATCCAGAAGTCCTATTGGGAGCATGAACTACGAAATTTGCTGCTAACCAGTGAGGCCTTCTGGTATTAATCCCATTAATTTTGAGGGCGACTCAGCGGCTCACATCAGGATTGGGCAGCATAAAATCTCGGATAACCGCCACTAAATCATGAAAAGAGCTTATAAAACCGCGTAAGGTACGTACAGTCGCACCGTAGCTATCGAATTCCTCCACAGACATGCCATCCAGGTCATATGCCTTTCGGAAATCGGGGAATCTCTCGTACATGGTCCCCAAGGCCTCCTCAGGTACAGGGTCGTAAAAGCGCTCTACAATCTCAAAATCGGAAAGGTTGAATAGCTTTTGCCATTCAAATGGAATGGTCAGGATGATATCCCCGCCGATCAGTTCAGTCCAATGTAAGTGATGTCGGTAGGCAGCTCCTAGCAAGCGCGTGCGGTAGCCGCGCTCCTGGAAAATCCCATAGGCTTTCTTCAGGCAAGCGATACCAGCCCAATTGAGGTATCCGGGAGTGACCAGGATGCCCTCACGTTTTGCCAGAACCTGCATCCAGTCGTCGGTTCGGCCAATCATGATGGTACATACCGGGCTCATATTCTCAATACTTTTACCCTCAGCTACCCTGCGGTTCAAGCCACGTTCGACCGCCTCCGCCACAGCCAGCGATTGCGGGACCGTAAAATTCACGGTTGCATTGATGTTTACGCCTCGATAAGTGGCCTGCTCAATGGCAGCAATCCCTGCGGTGGTGACGGGAATCTTGACTTGCATATTTTGGGCTAAGCCACTGAAATGGACCGCCTGTTCAACGATGGCTGGGGCGTTGCGATAAAGGGCCGGATTGGTCTGGATGGAAAGCCGGCCTTTCTTGCCATTCTCCCTTTCAAACACCGGAAGGAGCAGATTGGCGCCGTTGACAGCTATTTCCTCGAACACCTTCCAGGTTATCTCGATCTCAGACCAGGTGGGGTTGTCTTTGATGATGGCTTTTATGCGATCATCCCAGCGCTCCATCTCCTTTTTGAGAACCCCAAGCACGATGGTCGGGTTGGTCGTGGCGCCAACCGCGCCGCGTTCGATAGCATAGGTCAATTCCTCCACCGAACAAGAATCATTCCAGTAATCCGTCTTAGTCGTCACTGCCATTTGGTGCAGAGGGGATTTAAACTCGGTCATGAATTTCGTATCCATGAATTCCTCCTTTCCCAGCAAAAAAACCGCATACTTCTCATTTATCCCAACCTTTAAAATCGACGGGACCATTCTTTTGGCCACCGTTCGATGACAACCTTCTTTTGTGTAAAAAATTCCACCGCATCCAGCCCTTGCCCGTGCATATCTCCGAAAAAGCTATCCTTCCAACCACTGAAGGGGAAAAAAGCCATTGGCGCGGCGACTCCGATGTTAATGCCGATATTTCCAGCCTTGACTTCGTAACGGAACTTGCGGGCAGAGGCTCCATTGGATGTGAACAGGCAAGCCATATTGCCGTATTTGCCGCTGTTAACCAGAGCAATAGCCTGATCCACCGTATCGACCGGCATGAGACCCAGCACAGGTCCAAAAATCTCGGTTCTGGCCACCATCCCATCGGGTGGAACACCATTAATGACCGTGGGGCGAACAAAATTTCCTTTCTCATACCCTGGAATGACCGCATTGCGACCATCAACCAGCAGCTCTGCACCTTCATTCGATCCCGAATCAATCCATCCCTCGATCCTGGATTTACTTTGCTTGGTGATAACCGGCCCCATTTGAACGCCATCATCAAGGCCATAGCCAACTACCCGACTGGTGGCAGACTCAACGATGAATTGTGTGAAAGGAGTAACGGCTTCGCCCACAGGGATAGCCAGGGAAGCGGCCAGGCAGCGTTGCCCCGCACATCCAAAGGCGCTATCGGCAATAATTCGGGTAGAGGTCTCCATGTCTGCATCTGGCAGCACGATGATGGGATTCTTAGCGCCTCCCTGGCATTGAGCCCGTTTTCCATTGGCGGCTGCCCGGCTATAGACATAACGAGCTACCGGGGTGGAACCTACGAAACTGATCGCCCGGATAGCTGGATGGTCGAGGATAGCATCCACCGTGTCTTTAGCTCCATTGACCAGGTTAAGCACACCTTTGGGGAAACCGCATTGGTCGATGAGCCCAAATATCTTCTGCATGGTTAGAGGCACCTTCTCAGAGGGCTTTACGATATAAGTGTTCCCACATGCCACCGCATAAGGCATAAACCAGAAAGGGATCATTCCCGGGAAGTTAAAAGGAGCAATTACTGCAGCTACCCCTATCGGCTGGCGGATCATGATCTCATCAATCCCACGAGCGATGTCCTCAGAGTTATACCCTTGCATTAATAGGGGGATGCCACATGCTATTTCTATATTCTCGATAGCGCGTTGCAGTTCACCCCTTGACTCATCTAAGGTCTTACCGCATTCCATGGTGATGGTCCGGGCTAAATCCTCGAAATGGTCCTGCATTAGGAATTTAAGTTTAAAGAGGTATTGCACCCTTTCAACCGCCGGCGTCCGCCGCCAATCCTCCAGCGCTGCTTCAGCCGCTCCGGCAGCCATATCCAATTCATTAGCCGACGAAAGGGGAACTTCACCCAAAACTTCCCCGGTGGCTGGGTTTAAAACGCTTAATAAATCGCTGGCGTTGGATGATATCCATTCTCCAGCCAGATAATTAAGCATCTTCCCATTCAATGGCATATCAAAGCCCTCCCTGATAATTAAGGGTATTCATCCCTTTCACCTGGTCACCCAATTAATCCGTAAATCCGCAGGTCCTGTAACTGAAATCAAGGAAATACCTTCTGGTTATCCGGGATACCTTTTAATGGATCCCTTTTTTAAGCACCAACCCCTTAAATTAGCGGATTCAGACGCGCCCAACCATCCGTAAAACCAGGACCAGGGAGTCATAGGGATTTACCCAGTGGTTATTTAATCGATTCTGAGTTTAAGGTGTTAACCTTTGCACCTAAAAGTCAGAATTCTAACCCGAGCAAACCAGCATTATTCTTCGACACCATCGTACAAATGTCTTGCTCGTTTACGCCCATAGCCAGGAGCAACCGTATGAATAACTTCATACCTTCAAGCGGGGGCGGGTTCAACATCGAGCCGAAATCTGTGGCGATAGCGCATTTCTCGGGGCCAACTCTTTCAATGATTTCCAGAACTTCATCCCGTTCGCTGACCGGGTTGTTAAAATGGGGCACCGCACTGTATTCAAACAAACCAATGTAAGCACCCATCTTGCTGATATCCACCATCTGGTCCACGCTCATGCGGTTGACACTCCATTGCGGGTGAGTCAGCAAGATCTTCTTCACGCCATATTTCAGAGCCTCTTCCGTGATAATAAAGCGCTCTTTAGTCCCGGTATGGCACAGGTCCAGGATGATGTCATAATCGGCAACTATCTTGAAGATATCGATCAATTCAGGCAAGACATTATCATTCCCATCCAAGACTTCGACACCTTTTCCGGGTTCTCCCAGCACTTTCATATGATGGGCAGAATCATGGCTGGGCAGCCAGATGATCTTTGCTCCCAGCTTGGCGCTGACAGCCACCGCCTCCGGATTCAAGCCTCCCACGGACCAGTTGAGCACCACCCCACCGAAAGCGTTGAAAGGATGGCGTGGCATCTCTCCGCGCTGCTCTTTCTCTTCTGCGTGTTTATCCACGATTTGTTGGACGAAATACATCATCGGGGCAGTATCAGAGAGCATGCTCTTGAACACCATCGCACGCATGCCAGCATCGTAAGCTTGCTTAGCCTCCCAGGCAAAATCCCAGCCGGTGTCCACCAGCGCATCGGGATAGCCATGCACGTGGATGTCAATGGCGCCCCATAAGAGACGAGCTACGTCTTGCTCGCTGATATTCCCTTTAGCGCCGTAATGTTCTACTGTGGTATAGCTGAGCTTCGCTCTATCCCGCCAGGGGGCTTTCATGGATTCCTCAGCCATATTTGAATATTTGCTTGCCATTTCACCTGCTCCTTTTATCAATAAGAATCAACCATAGGCAGAAAATATCAAGACTTTAATAGGCCCCATAATCGATAGGTGGGGCGTCTTTGACCGCCACCGCGAAACAGAAACAGTGAATGGGGGCATTTTCACTTGCCGGCCACATGCTGTGGATAGCATCCGGAGGGATCTTTATCAAATCGCCCTGGTGTACCTCCCGTACCTCCTCTTCAATTTGCATGAAGCCCCGGCCGTAGGTAACGTAATAAAATTCAAAGGTAGGATGGCTATGTGGATTGACTTTTCCACCGGCTTTGACTTCGAATTCGCTGACCAGCTCCAGATGACCGCCCACCGTCTCTGCAAACATCTCTCTAGGTTTGAACAACCACCAGACCGGTACGGTACCGGCATGCTCATCCGCTGGTGGGGTACTCTCTATCGAGCGAATATCCATTTTCTAACACTCCATTCGAATTGGTTAGCGGAAGTTGCCGATCTCCTGGGGGAGATTTCAGGGCCGTTATAACTCCTTTACCTCAGGAGATCGGCAGTTTTAGGGTTTCTTCCCAGTTATTTCAGGTTCGTAACTGGGTGATCACCTTATCAGCCATTATTTGATGTAGACCCGATTAGCGATCTGGGCAATATCATCGACATTGTCGGGAGTCACCAGGATGAAGGGGATCAGGATCTCCTCTGGTGGGCTGGCGCCTTCCAGGTACCACACCGCCGCGGTCAACCCGCCAGCAGCTTGCCCTTCCGGATTCTGGAAGACCGTCGCAGATAGGTTGCCAGCCTTGATAGCATCCAACGCTTCTGGCAGGCCATCCACGCCGCACATCGGCATGCTGCCCAGTAAGCCGGCTTGCTGCACGGCCGCCATAGCGCCCAGGATCATGTCGTCGTTGTTGGCGATGATGAAGTCATAATCCGTCGACTGGCTCAGGATGCTCTCGGTTACGCTCTGGCCCTTGCCACGATCGTAATCGGCATACTGCTCGGTAAACTCAAAGCTATCGGTCATGCCGGCATCTTCAAGCGCCTTCTTGACCCCGTCGCTGCGGGCGATGTCGGTGATCTGACCTGCCACCCCTCGCAGGTAGATGCCCTTGAGCTGGTCTTTACCCAGCTGGTCATACAGGTCAAGCAGCCACTGGCCCAACAATAAGCCTGAGTCAATTTGATCCGAGCCTACGAAGGTGATATACTCACCCCCTTTGGCCTTACCGTTGAACTGCACCACCGGGACGCCGGCTTTGTTGGCAGCCTCGATAGATGCCACCGAGGCCTCCAGGCTGGCCGCTTCGAACAACAGCAGGTCAACATTCTGGGCCAGCAGGTTTTCAACGTTAGCCAGCTCCTTGTTGGTGTCGTTGAAGGCGTCCGTTTCGATGATCTTTACCCCCATTTCGGCAGCCCGGTTCTGGATGGCTTTTTGCATGGCAGCTACGTAAGGGAACGCCAGGTTCTGGTAAGAGACACCCAGCACCCATTCTTTCTGGGCTTTATAATCCGAGTGCCAGAATTCCCCAGAAAAATCAAAGGCAGGGGCTTCCGTCGGTTCAACCACTGTGCCTGCTTCAGCGCCGTATACTCGATCGGCGATCTGGGCAATCTGGTCAACGTTGTCGGGAGTCACCAGGGTGAAGGGGATCAGGATTTCTTTATCAGGGGAGGCTCCTTCCAGGTACCACACCGCCGCGGTCAACCCGCCAGCAGCTTGCCCTTCCGGATTCTGGAAGACCGTTGCAGTTAGGTTGCCAGATTTTATGGCGCTGAGTGCCTCCGGTAACCCATCCACGCCGCACATCGGCATGCTGCCCAGTAAGCCAGCTTGCTGTACGGCTGCCATGCCACCCAAGATCATGTCGTCGTTGTTGGCGATGATGAAGTCATAATCGGTCGACTGGCTCAGGATGCTCTCGGTCACGCTCTGGCCCTTACCGCGGTCATAATCGGCATACTGCTCGGTAAATTCAAACTTGTCGGTCATCCCAGCAGTTTCAAGCGCCTGCTTGACCCCGTCACTACGGGCGATGTCGGTGATCTGACCCGCCACTCCTCGCAGGTAGATGCCCTTGAGAGTGTCTTTACCCAGCTTGTCATATAGGTCAAGCAGCCACTGGCCGAGCAACAAACCTGACTCGACCTGCTCCGAGCCTACGAAGGTAATGTAATCTCCTCCTTCTGCCTTTCCGTTGAACTGCACCACCGGGACGCCGGCCTTGTTGGCAGCCTCAATGGATGCCACCGAGGCCTCCAGGCTGGCTGCTTCGAACAAAAGCAGGTCGATGTTTTGAGCCAACAGGTTTTCTACGTTCGCCAGCTCTTTATTGGTGTCATTGAAGGCGTCCGTTTCGATGATCTTGACGCCCATCTCAGCAGCCCGGTTTTGGATAGCTTTTTGCATGGCGGCGACATAAGGGAAGGCCAGGTTTTGGTATGACACACCGATCACCCACTCCTTTTGAGCTTTGGCAGGTTTATTCCAAAATTCTCCAGAAAAATCAAAGGAGGGGGATGGCGCGGTAGTTGCCTGGGCAGGTGGTGAGGTAGCTTCGGGAGCCACGCTGGTTGGTGCAGCTGTGGGCGAGGGGGTGGCTGTGCAAGCCACCAGGATCAAAATCATGATCCCATTAAACAGTAGTATTGAGAGCCTCTTCATTTTGTCTTCTCCATAAAGGATTCTGTTGTAATTTTCGTAAATTTATCTGTACGATCAATCAGCTTGCTAGGTTTCTTAAATCTGCTTGTTGACACCTCCTTCCCTCCTCTTGGTTCTATCCTATTAGTTCTTCCGCAATAAATTATCCAAACCTACCGCTCCGATAATGATCAACCCGATGATGATCTGCTGGATAGGTGAGGGTACATTAAGCATCACCAAACCATTCTGCAACACCTGGATGATCAGGGCACCTACGATAGTTTTACTGACCGTGCCTCTGCCTCCGAAGAGACTGGCGCCTCCCACCACCACCGAAGCAATAGTGATGAGCTCATATCCCTGACCCGAGATCGCCTGGGCGGCTCCCAGCCGGGAGGTAAATACCAATCCTGCTAGCCCGCACAACAAGCCGCTGATGGTGTAAACCCCCAACTTCATCAAGGCCACGTTTATACCGGCAGCTTTGGCGGCTTGTTCGTTCCCACCGATTGCGTATACATAACGACCAAAGCGGGTGAGATTCAGGGTGATAGATGCCAGGATAGTCACCAGGAAAAACACCACCACCGGAATGGGAATTGGACCAATCGAGCTTTGACCGATCACCCGGTACCAGGGTTGTAGATCGTAGATGGGATTAACCCGGTACCAGACCACAAAGCCGCGGTAGGCGTAAAGCGTACCTAAGGTCACGATTAACGCAGGAACCTTAGCCCAGGCTACCAGCGCGCCGTTGAACAAGCCGCAAACCAACCCAATCCCCAGCGGTATGGCTAGCGCCAGGATAATGTTTGTGGTGGTAGGATCGGCGTGGGCATATACACCCGAGATCATGCCCGCCACCGCTAAAATAGATCCCACCGATAGGTCAATGCCGGCGGAAAGGATCACAAAAAGCATCCCGATCGAGATGATCCCGGTGACCGAGACCTGCAGCAAGATCAATACCAGATTGTTAGCCGTGGCAAATCGGGGAGATGCGATGGCAAAACCTGCCACTAAGATAATCAGGGCGAAGTAAATCCCATACTCCCGTAAGGTTAAGAGAATCTCATTCCGCTTCAGGGATTGTTCGAAGGTATTCGTAGCCATTATTCTGGTCCTCTCCTACTTAATCTGACCCGCATAGCGCTAGGCGTCGATGCTGACGGTTTTACGCAGTTCATCTCCGGATTTGCCATCCAGAAGGTTTGCGTGGGAATTACGGGTGAGATCAATTCCTGCAGCACAGGCACCCAGGGCTTCATCGCTGCATTGCTCTCGGGTAAATTCGCCCACAATGCTTCCCATGCGCATCACCAAGACCCGGTCGCTCATCCCAATGATCTCGGGCAATTCCGAAGAGATCAATATGATTGCCCGGCCCTCGGCTGCCAGCCGGTCAACAATACCGCGGATCTCAGCTTTCGCCCCCACGTCAATCCCCCGAGTGGGATCATCCAGGATCAGGATTTTGGGATTGGCATTCAGCCATTTTCCCAGAACGACCTTCTGCTGGTTCCCACCGCTGAGGTCGGTAACCAAGGCTTTCAGGGAGGGAACCCGGATCTCAAGGGTATCCACACTCTGCTTGGCTACTTCCATCTCCTCCCTTTGCTTCACGAATCCCAACCTGGACAAACGGTTCAAAATCGGCAACGATAGGTTGCTTTTGACATCCAGGCTGGAGATCAAACCCAGTGTGCGCCGGTCCTCAGGCACCAAAGCGATGTCATGATTGATGGCATCTTGCGGCGAGCGGATTTCGACGGGTTTCCCATCGATTAGTAAACTCCCAGAATCAAAGGCGTCCAGACCGATGATCGACTCAGCCAACTCGGTACGACCGGATCCTATCAGACCGTAAATCCCTAACACCTCGCCCTTGAAAACTTGAAAACTGATATCCCGAAAATAAGGTGTGCGGGTCATGTGCTCTACTTGCAGGGAAACCTCTTTCGGGTCGTACTTGTGGGTATTCGAAAAGAAGTGGGAAAGTTCGCGTCCCACCATAGCTTTCACCAGGCTGGCCTCATCCCATTCGCCCACCGGGCGTGAATCAACCTTGTTCCCGTCTCGCAAAACCGTTATTTGGTCTGCAATATCAAACACTTCCGAAAGTTTATGGGAGATATACACAATTGCTGTGCCGCGTTCCTTTAACTTGCGGATGATTTTAAAGAGATCCTTGATTTCAGGAGCGGTTAGAGAAGAGCTTGGCTCATCCAAGACCAGCACCTTTGAATGCATGGAGATTCCCTTGGCGATCTCCACCAATTGCTGTTTGGCAATACTGAGATTGCGGATTTTTGTTCTGGGCGAGATATTAGCTTCCACCTCGCTAAGAATCTGCCGGGCTTCGAGTTCCGCTTTTCTATTTAATATCAATCCCGGAAGATGTGCTTTGAATTCACGTCCCAGAAAAATATTTTCTGCCACGGTCAACTCGGGAACCAAGCTGAGCTCTTGGTGAACTAGGGCAATACCCAATCGCATGGCGTCCCTGGGTTGGGTGACCCGCTCCAGCTTGCCATTCATCAGGATTTGCCCCTCATAGTCCGGAAAAAAGCCCGCCAGGACTCGCATCAAAGTCGATTTGCCAGCCCCGTTCTCTCCGACTAAGCCATGGACCTCGCCCGGATAAATCTCCAGGTCGACCTGATTGACTGCCAGCGTGCCCCCAAACCTTTTGGTGATGCTCTGTAAACTGACTATCGGTGTTTTTTGATCCATAAAAGACAGCTGTTCCTAGCAACAGAATGGTCACTCCAAATCCTAGTGGGGACCGATACGTGTTCGAGTTGATCCTTCGACCAGCGATATCTTCAACTAGCCTTGCAGGGCCTCCTCAAGATACGCTCTACTGGCCACGATCATGGTTTGAGATTCTTCGGGATCTTGCATGCCCTCCGTCTCATAGGAAAGCACACCCTGGTAGCCAGCGTCCTTCAAGATATTCAAGCAGCCTAAAATATCAACCTCGCCCTCTCCCAGTACCACCGCGTCGCGTCCGATGACGTCCTTGATATGAGTATGTCTCACCTTAGCAACCACTTTATTCAACAACTCTTTTTCGCTGTAGCTGGTCTTGGCGCCCAATTTCCACTCGAAACCACCTCGATCGGTGCCGACGTAATCTCCGCGATGGATATTGGCAGTGTCGAAATTAACCCCGATCCAGTCACTTTCAACCAGATTGACGATCCTTGGCAATCCATCCGGTGTCAGTGAAATGCTGCCATGATCTTCCAAGGCCAGGGTTACCTGGTTTCTCTCAGCCACAACCGCTAGCTGCTCCAAACGACCTTTTAGAATTTTCAGAGCCTGATCAACGTTCATCTCCGAGGGTAAACGCCCCTCTCCAGTCAAAACCACCGGGACACCGGCTACATGACACCACTCAAGCGCCCTGGCGATATCCTTGACCCCCTGGTCGTAGGTGATCAATTCGCGATGGCAACCAATAGCCGACACCCCTTCAAACCCATGATTTGCCACCTTTTCTTTGAATTTGAGAGGATCATCCTCCCAAGGGTCCACGTGGGGGCACCATTTCAGGTTGGCTTCTACCTCAACGAATTTGTAACCTGCGGAAGCGATCCTCTCTAAGGCATAATCTAAAGATTCGCGTCGAAAGGCGACTGTATTACAACCTATCTCCATTTGTATCTCCTATGGCACAAAGACGACTTTAAGGGCGTCAGGCTGGAAGGAGGTTTCTAAGGCCTCTTGTGCCTGGTCCAGGCTGAAACGGTGGGTGATCAACTTCTGAAGGGGAAAATCATTGCGGTGGCGGTACATCATCTCCATTGCCCGGTAATACCCATCGTGGGGATGGTTTGTGTTCCCGAAAATCAAAACATTTTTAGCGGCAATGTGCCGGTGAATATTCAACGAAACTTCCCCGGTATCAGCAAAGTTCCCCGTCTCCAGGTAAGTACCGCCTCTGCGTAGCATCTCCAGACCAACCCTCACCACATCCGGAGTGCCGACTGTCTCGACCACCACGTCTGCGCCATGGCCTTCGGTTTCATCACGGATGATTTGGACCAATTCCTGGTCAGACAGCCCTGAAACGTTGACCCCCAGGTCAGCGCCAAATTCCTTGGCCAATTCGAGTTTCATGTCCATGGCATCCAAAGCGATGATCTTTCCCGCTCCCAGCAGGCGCGCTTTCACCACCATCATCATGCCGATCGGACCAGCGCCTTGAACCACCACCGTATCACCAAAGAAGAAGCCTTTCCCTCCGTAAGCCGAATATTCCTTAGCGCGGTCCAAGATGGCTGTAACCACGAACAGCTCTGAAAGAGCCGAATATTCGACTGGCAGGTACTCTGGAACTTTATAAATCCAGGCTTTGGGTGGCAGATACATATATTCTGACCATCCCCCCACGATATAGGGGTATCTGTCAGCATAATAGGTCATACCTATGCCCTGATGTTCTGCACAGTAGGGGTAACCGTGAATGTTGCGGCAGTAATAACACCTGCCACATATCACATTCGGGCAGTTGGTCACCCGGTCACCCACTTTCAATTCTTGCCCGCTGTATTCGATGTCTCTGCCATCTCCGTTCATCTCTACTACAATGCCGGAGTTTTCATGGCCGTGCACCGAGGGGAAGACCATATCCTGCTCTGTCTCGGTGCCACCGTATAGGGTGACCTCACCTTTATAGGCATGTTTATCTGTACCGCAAATGCCCGACATTTCCATTTTCACGATCAACGCCCCAGGTTCCAAGTGATCGGGATAAGGCAGCATCTGGGTCTCCATCTTTCCAGGTGCGGTCATGACGGCAGCTTTAACCGTTTTAGGTCTACTGCCAGGATGCTCGGTTGTTTCTTTTACCGGTGCACTCAATGTGCTCGCCATTGTCATACCTCCAAAATTTTTATCGAAAATTCTTATTCAAGAAAGCTTGGTTGAATTAGGTCAGATCAATGCTTTCTTGGTTTAGGGCGGGTAAGCTACCGTATAAAGATGCTTGCCACCTTCCTGCTCAGGTCCTTTGAGTAGGGCTTCGATTTCCTCAGAGGATCGCTGAGAAAGCTTCTCGGCTGGTGGAAGCACACCTGGCGGATAGCGCTCCATGATGTCATTGACCAGCTTCTCTAGATAATCCAGAATGGCGTTTACCCCAGGTTTTGCTTTCTCCACATCCGCCAAAGTAGCACTTCCAACCACGCCTTCAGGCGTAGCGATCACCTCAATGGCAGATGCTCCCACATGCTGCCAGAACGGTATAGGCATGTTGTACGCCGAACCGGACATACCGATATGCCCGGGGGGCATCAAACCCTGCGGTTTGGTATCAACTGCGTCTTCCATATTAATCATTTCGGGGAACAAAGCCAGTGAGAAGGAAGTTTCACACTCGTCTGCGTGAATAAAGGGTGTATCGAAGGGGCCTCCATGCGCTTTATCGCGGATGTGTTCCTTGATAATGAACCACCAGTTAACGTTGATGATTAACGCCGGCACCTGGTATTTCTTGGCAAATTGGTGCATCGCCACTGGAATGGCATAGTCCTGGCCATGGCCATTCAACAAGATTTGCTTGCGAAAGCCTGTGTTCCAAAAACCGGCGATTACCGCCCGTAAATAATCGATAAAAGTCTCTTCGGGGATAACGATGGTAGCAGGCATGCCGAGATGGTGGAAAGGATGCGAGCCGTACCAGATAGGTTCTGCCACCGTGCAACCTGTCCTCTTTGCAATCGCTTCAGCCATACGCGTGACCAAAAATGTATCTTCTCCGGAGCAGGCATGTGGACCGTGATTTTCCGAACTGCCAATCGGAATGATGATTAAATCGTTATTTTGAAGGCGTTCTTGATATTCTTTGCCCGTCAGCGTCTGGAAATAGATCCCAGAAGCTTTATCCATGTGTCCTCCATCAGGAGGAATTTGCCATTTAGCCATTTCACGTACTCCTTTTCAGAGACTAGTAAATAGATTTAGAAAAAGTTTAGATCCTACCAATACTAAAGGAAAATCGAATTGCTCTAATTACTTCAGATAGTTCATTTATTCTCTTCAACACCAACCACCGGTATCTCTTCTAAACTGGTTACATTTCCTTTATCAGATTTCCTGGATGATTTCGCCAGAGCTGTCAAGAAATCAATGGTTTCCTGCATGGCGATTTCATCACTTGGAAGGGGTAGGATTTCAGCGGTTAGACAGCCCTGGTAACCAATATCCTCGAGGGTTCGAAGAATTTTTTCGAAATCAAGATGTCCTTGTCCTGGTGCCAGGCGATTGCTATCCGCCAGATGAACATACCCTAAAAGATCACCAACATCCTGAAATGCTTTAATAAGATCCACCTCCTCAATATTCATATGAAAAGTATCCAGTAATAGTTTGACATTTGGATCACCGATTTCATCCAGAAGCTGCAATCCATCGGCAGATGAGTTAATGAAATTGGTCTCGTATCTATTGATCGGTTCAATCAACAGGGTGATACCTTTTTGACCAGCATATTCCGCGCATGCACGGATCGCCTCAATTGCATGGACGCGTTGGATAGCTTGATCCGCTTGAAGATCTGCAAGTTTGCCTCGAATGCCGCCGATAATGACCGGGGCTTTAAATTCTGCTGCGAACGAGATGATAGATTTAAGGTGTTCGATTGTTTTACCTAAGACTTGGGAGTCCGTAGCACTTAGGCATAGTCCGGCATCGACACAGGCTTGACCGGTAGCTAAAGCTGCTAAAGATAATCCATAGTGCTTTAGAATTTCTTTCAGATAACTGGCCCGCACATCATATGGAGAGCGTAAACTGATCTCGATTGCCTGAAAACCAGCATGGGCAGCTGTTACGATGCCATCTTCCAAGTGACCACTGAACAATAACGGACCAAAAGAGGTTTTTCGTGGGGAAATCGCAATACCGAATTTATTAGGAAGGACCGTATTTTCTCCAGTTTGGTTAATAGTTTGAAGCGATGATCCCCTTGAAGGTGTTTTAGCGACATTTTCCAGTTTGTCTAATCGCCGCTGGTGACGTCCCCCTTCAAATTCAGTTCCAAACCACTCAGCGACGATTAAAGGGACAATTTCATGGTCAACGATATTTGATCCCAAACATAAGACATTGGCATCGTTATGGGCGCGGCTTAACCTGGCTTGTGTTACGCTGTTACACACTGCAGCCCTTACTCCTGGAAGACGATTTGCAGTTATTGCCATGCCGAATCCGCTTCCACAGATAAGCACACCCCGATCGTATTGGCGGCTTGAAACCCCTTGCGCTACACCAACCGCATAATCAGGATAATCAACCGGGGTAGTAGAGTCGGCGGGTCCAGCATCGATCGCAGGTACACCCATCCTCTCGAGCTGTTCTAACACAGCTTTCTTCAGGGCAAATCCGACATGGTCTGACGATACGATCACATTCACAAAATATCTCCAGCAAGCTCGTATGGGCAAATAGACTGATTTATCGAAGACCAGGTGCTTGCCCGGAAGATTCTCGTATGATCAATTTAACGCCGAGAGGCGCTAACGTTTCTGACGGGGGGCTTTTTCCATCAATCAAGTCCAGCAATAGTTTTGCTCCTTGACACCCCATCTCATGTTTTGGTAGACGAACAGTGGTGAGAGCAGGACAGGTGAAAGCTGATTGAGGGATATCATCGAAGCCTACTACTGACAGGTCTTCAGGTACTTTCAGCCCACACTCCACCGCGGCTCTCAAAGCGCCAATTGCCATAAAGTCGTTATAAGCAAAAATGGCTGATGGAGGGGAATCCATGTAGAACAATTTTGTGGCAGCTTCACAACCATCATCCAGGCGAAAGCCACCCTTGACAGTCAATCGCTCATCGGGTGAGAAGCCATTATCTTCCAACGCAGCCCGATACCCCCTTACCCTTTCCTGGCTATGGTGCAGCTCGAATGGCCGGGCGATACAGCCTATCCGATGGTGACCCAGTTCGATCAAGTGCTGCGTGGCAATATAGCCTCCCCGAAAATTATCAGCGATAACCGCCGAAGCCTGCATGCCTTCAACCTTACGGTCCAAAACCACCAATGGTATATCGTATTCCGCCAATCGAATGGCCGGTTCAGCGCTGCTGGTCGCAGGAAACCAGATCACACCAGCCGCTCGCTCGGCTTGCAACACGCTGACATAATGCAGTTCCCTTTCCAGATTGTAGTCAGAATGGCACAGCATCACGGTAAAGCCGCGATCAAAGGCAGTTTGTTCCACGGCGCGGGCTACTTCAGCAAAGTATGGATTATAAGTGTCGGGGAGGATCAGACCCAGCGTAGAAGTCCTTTGCCTGCGAAGATTTCTGGCCACGGCGTTTGGCCGGTATCCCAGCTTCTCGATCACCTTCAAGACCTTCTTGCGCGTCTCGGTAGAAACCGGCCTGGGCCCGTTGTTAACCACGTAGGAAACGGTTGCGGTGGAAACCCCCGCGGCTTTGGCCACCTCGTCACGTGTGACAGATTTTCTCATCTTCCACCTCCTCTACACGTGTTGTCTACACGAATTGTCTACTCGTGTAGAACATGCCATTTACTTTAGCATAATAAATTGCCTTTGTCAACTAAATGCTTACAGAAATCCATTTTTTTAAGGTATCCCACCCCTCTCTACCCCCAACCAGAAATGGAATCGAGCAACTTTCCTTTCGAATATCCGTAAATAAAGGTAGAAGTCGATCTTTGAGACTTCTAAAGTCTCACATTTATGAGGATGCTTTTTTTATCTGACTTTATCAAAATTTGGGATTGAATTAAGGAGATCGTTATGTCTCGCTCAGCAAAAGTACTCTTACGCCGCTCGCGTCGCAAACGGATCATATTCGGGGTATGTGGTGGTTTGGGTGAATTTTTTGGTATCAGCCCACTCTGGTTTCGACTGGCCTTCATCATCGCATCCATTCCCGGCGGGGTTCCCGGGATCGGTCTTTACTTGATATTGTGGCTGATCATTCCTAACGAATAGTTCCGCCGGAGATGAAGACCGGACTTCCTCAACTATTGACTTCCATTCGGCCTCTTATTTCCAGGACCAAAACACCACACGCCGGTTGGCGATTTCCTGCGGAAAGGCCGGGATTATTCCCAGCCGGCAGAAAATAAGCCACCATTTTGTTATCCGGGGGCCAGAAGAAAGTTAACATCCATTTTTCCAGGAGAGGGACGGTCTGCCCGAGCTTATCTGGTTCGATAATGGTCAGGGTCTTCAAAACCCCGCCATTTGCCTGCACCCGCTGGGAGAATAAATCCTTGCCCAGACCGGTCGAGGTCGAGAAACTCACCCACTAGCTATCCGGCGACCAATCCAGGTAAAAGGGGAAATGAAGGGCATCGCAGGAAAGGTCGGCGTCGCTGGTTATGGCGGGAGGCTGCCCCCCCTTGCTGGTCGATTGTGTAAATATTCTCATCCCTGCCGGTATAAAGGATCAATCCCGTTCCTGAGGTGGATCGATTTAGCCGGCTTTAAGATCGCTAGCTTTTTGCGCCATGGCAATACGCTTGCTGAGGGCCGGGTGAGAATACAACAGGAACTCCACCCAGGATGGCGGATCAACCTCCGCCAGGTTTTGGTTGGCCAAGCGTACCAGGGCAGAAGTGTAAGCCTCCCCATTCCCGGTGGCCTTGAGGGCATACTCGTCCGCCCGGCGCTCCCTCCAGCGCGAATAAGCATTGCTCAGGGGCATCGTCACCAGCCCGTAAGCTCCCATCACCAACCCCAAGACCGGCAAGGCCGCGATGTCTGCTGCTCCGTTGAATCCAAAGTAAGCCGCGCCCCAGCGAAGACCCAGCGAAGCCAGGTACAAACCACCCAAGGTCAGGGCGCTTTGTACTACGATTCCTACCGGGATATCTTTATTGACCTGGTGGCCCAATTCGTGAGCCAGCACAGTTTCGATTTCGTCATCACTGAATTCATTGAGTAAGGTATCCCCCAGGATTATGCGACGGGTATTCCCCAAGCCCGCCAGGGCGGCGTTAGCAGCCTTGGTGCGTCGGCTCATGTCAAACTTGAATACGCCCTGCACATGGGTGCCGGCTTTCTCAGCCAACCGGACCAAGCGTTCGGTCAGGTCTTCACGTTCTTGGTCCAATGGCTGAAACTTATAAAAGATTGGCATCAGCAGCACTGGCGCCAGGTTAGCCAGGATGACATTGAATAACAATAAAATAGCCCCTGCCCACAACCACCAGGCGTTGGGAGTCGCTCTCAATACCGCATAGATAATCTCCAGGATCAGCCCCCCCAATAATCCCCCCAAGGCGATACCTTTAATTTGATCGCTGATCCAGCCCCCCAGCGTTTGGGTTGACATCTCATAACTGTGCGGCAAAATGAAGCCCGAATAGTATGAAAGGGGTAGCGTGAGCAGGTAATAGATCCCGCCAAATACCAGGGCAAAGCCAGCCACCAACAAACATTGGTTATTGCTTATACCAATCAAACTGGTTTTGAGAGCTGCTGACCAACCCAGCAGCAACCATGCAATGGCGTATAATGCCCCTATGGCCAGATCAACCACCATTAAACGCCGGTTAACCCCGGCGTATTCCTTGGCTTTCTCTTGCCTTTCCAGATCTAAGTTTGATTCTTCCATACAAAATATTATAATCCTCTCGGGACGCAAGAATGTTGACAGCTCACCTGCTTTCAGATAAACTGGCGAGGCATCGGGCCATTGCCAGCGATCTCATCCAAGCCTCCCGTTGGGAAGCTGACCAGTCGCTCGAAAGCTGATTGCATGCCCCCTGATAATAGATACCTCTCCACCTTTTATCTGGTCCTGCTTGCCGTAGTCATCATCAGCGGCCTGTTTTTCTTTTTCCCAAATGCTGTTGCCCAGACTGAGCGCGCCACGGTATTGAGCACCAAGGTTTTAGTCACGCCGGCTGGGGAACCCCCTGGCGTGGAGGCACCTCTTGAGCGATACCTCGGACCGCAAGCGGCAGCCTCCCTGAGTGGTGCTGCACCTGTGGCCGCTCTTTATGATGCTCCCATGCCCACGCCCAAAGCCAGCTTTACAGGGATCAGCATGCAGCCCGACAACAACATCCCTTCCAAAGTGCACACCCCTCCGGACACCCATGCCGCCGTAGGGCTCGATCGTATCATCGAGGTCACCAATGGTCACGTAGCCATTTACACCAAATCCGGGTCGATCATCGCCGGGGGTGATTCAGGCACCAGCGCAGTAGACCTGGATGATTTTTGCGGCGACCTTACCTCCGCGGCCGCCTGCTTCGACCCGAAAGTAATTTACGACCAGTACGCCGATCGCTTCGTGGCTTTAGCCCTGGAAGGGAAATCTTTCGCAGACAGCCAGCTACATCTAATCGTATCGAAATCCGGGGTTCCCCAAAACCTTTCAACGGATTGGAACAGATTC
>Ga0315538_1000853_pt1 | contig 18502 bp, 18 predicted proteins | sample SalMarSW160230MG_2_FD_203834 | JGI IMG/M metagenome (GOLD analysis project Ga0315538, IMG submission 203834) | Salt marsh sediment microbial communities from the Plum Island Ecosystem LTER, Massachusetts, United States - Salt Marsh Sediment SW1601-230 ...
GGCGGGCGGACGGCCCCAGGACAGGGGGCCCTCGACCGAGAGGCCGGATTCCCGGAGCAGCGCGGGCCCGGCCAGCGTCTCGGTGGATCGTTCGGTCATCACCTGCGAACCCTGACCGCGGCCGGGCTGCTTGTCAAACAGGGCCGCGGATGGCGGAAGAAGGCCCCAGCGAAGTCGCCGGGGCCCTCCGTTTCTGTGGCCGAAGCTCTGCCGGCAAGCCTACTTCTTGAGAAGGCTCGGGTCCTCCGGGACGGGGATGCCGAGCAGAAGCGGCAGGCCCATCCGGTCGGTGTAGATGGGGCGGTAGCGCTCAGTGTTGTACATCGTCGCCACGTCGATCGAACGCGGGCCCTGGTTCGGGTCCGGCAGCGGAGAGTGGCTGTACTTGCCGCCGCGGATTGCGACCATGCGGCCGCTCACGCCGTTGGCGATCAGGTTCATGGCCACGTTGGCGAAAGTGATGCCGACCATCGAGTCGACCGCGTCGGGATCTCCCGAGCGCAGGTCGTAGGTCAGCTCGCTGGCGAGCGTCTCCTGGCCGGAGCGATTCGCGATCTCGGTGGCCAGGACCTCGGCGATGTTTGCCTTGTGCTTGTGACCGAAGGCATCCGCCGTGCCCCACTCCTGGAGCTGGCCGCCCTTCCACATCGCGCCTTCGGCGGCGATGACGACGGCGTACTTGCTGGGGTTGTTCTTCTTGTCCTCGACCGCCAGCTCGACCAGGTGATCGAGGTCGAACTCGTACTCCGGGATCAGGCAGCGGCAGCTGGTGACGTAGGCGGTATAGAGCGCGGTGAAGCCGGCGTCCCGGCCGAAGATGCGGAAGACGCCGATCCGTTCGTGCGAGCCGAGGGTGGTCCGCTGGCGGTTGATGGCGTCCTTGGCCCGGCTGATGGCCGTGGAGAAGCCGATGCAGTACTCCGTGCCCTGGACATCGTTGTCCATCGTCTTGGGCACGGCCACGAGCTTGACGCCTTTGTCGGCCAGAACCTGGCTGAAGCTCAGGGTGTCATCGCCGCCGATCGGGACCAGGTAGTCCAGGCTGAGCTTCTCGATGTTCTCGAGGACGACGGGGGTGAAGTCGTACAGGCCTTCCTTGACCTCGAGCTGCTTGAGGCGGTCTGGGCCGATGTGAGCCGGGGTCCTGCCGGCCTTCATCTTGCGGGCGTTGGTGCGCGAGGTGTGGAGCCAGGTGCCGCCTGTGCGGTCGATGGCGCGGGTGTTGATCCGGTCGAGTGGGACGATGTAATCCGAATCAAGCTCCGGCCCCGGCTTCATGTGGGTCAGGCTTTCCCAGCCGCGCCGCAGGCCGCAGACTTCGTAGCCGAGCTCGGTCGCGCGATAGACGACGCTCTTGATTACGGAGTTGAGTCCGGGGACGTCGCCGCCGCCGGTGAGAATTCCGATTCGGGGGGTTCGAGCCATTCGTGCCTTCCGTGGATGTTCGGGCGCAGCCGAATCGCGGCCGCGGGTTCGACAACCCGCACATCTTAAGCGACCGGCCACACTCGCCAGGGGTCCGAAGGGCACGAAGGCACGGTCGAGACGGTCACGCCGGGCCGGGCCAGGCCTCCTGCGGGACGCCCACGCGACGAGGCCCTGCGGCAGCCGCGGTGGTGCTAGGGTCAGCAACGGACCCCATCGCAGGGCCGGCCCAGGATCGCGGAGTGCGCCAAGAGATGTCTCTCTTCTTCGGCTACCACATGCCCAACTTCAGCTTCGAGGGAGTGCCCGACGCGGAGATCTTCGATCGAATCGTAGAACTGGCTCAGGCGGCCGAGGCCAACGACTTCGACATGGTCACGGTAATGGACCACTTCTACCAGATCGGCGGCGTGGGTCCCGAGGAGGCACCGATGCTCGAGGGCTACACCACCCTGGGCGCCCTGGCGACTCGAACGGACCGTGTCCTGCTGGGCACGATGGTCACCGGCGTGACCTACCGCAATCCGGCCATGGTGGCCAAGATGACCACCACTCTCGACGTCATCTCCAAGGGGCGGGCCGTGCTGGGCCTGGGAGCCGCCTGGAACGAACCCGAGCATGTCGGCTACGGCTTCGAGTTCCCGCCGATCGGCCGGCGGCTCGACAGGCTCGAGGAAGCGCTGGCTATCTGCAAGGCGATGATCACCGAAGAGCGCCCCAGCTTCGAGGGTCGCTACTACCGGATCGAGCGAGCCCTCAACAACCCGCGGCCGATCCAGCCCAACGGACCGAAGATCATGGTCGGCGGGGGAGGCGAGAAGCGAACGCTGCGCCTGGCCGCCATGTACGCCGACATCACCAACTGGTTCGGCAGCGTCGAGGAGGCGGCGCCCAAGCTGGCCATCCTGGACCGCCACTGCCAGGACGTGGGCCGCGACCCGTCTACGATCCTGCGCACGATCTCCGTGCCGATCCTGCTGGTGGAGAATGAGCGCGACAGGAAGGCGGCCCTGGAGCGCATCCCGGCTTCGACCTTCACGCCGCTGGTTCCGGCGACGGTCGGCGAGGCGGTCGAGATCATCGGCGGCTACGCCAACGCCGGATTCGGCGGCATCATCCTCCGCAACGTGGCCCTGCGGACGCCCGAGTCGATCGCCATGGCCGGCGAGGTGATCCGCACGCTGCGCTCCTGAGAGACCCGCGGTCGATCCGGCCTGGGCTCACAGGCGATAGCGGAGGAAGAGGTCGTCGCCGGCACGACGGATCGATAGCAGGCGCCCCCATCGGCCCTGCCCGTCCGGGAGCGCCGCGCCTTCCACCAGGCCGAGGCGCTCGGAGCCGTCGTCGCGGCCCACCAGGTGCGGGGCCACCGTCAGGAACAGCTCGTCCACGAGGCCCGCCTCGAGCAGCTGGGAGAAGAGATGCGGGCCGCCCTCGCACAGGGCCAGACGCGCGCCGTTGTCGTGGAGAAGGCCGAGGATCTCCTCCGGACGGACGCGGTTGCCCCTGCCGCAGGCGGCGATCGTGACGTTGGGCGGCAGCGCGAGGCCGGACAGGCGTTGTCCCCCATCGCCCGTAGTGGCCAGGATCACCGGCACGTCAGGCGCGTTGAGGCCCGGATGCGTCGGGTCGATCTCGCCGCGGGCGGTGAGCAGAACGGTGGTGGGCTGGGGCGTCAGGCCGAGGGCCGCTCTCCAGGCCGCGAACTCGGCCGCCAGATCCGGCTGGAGGCGGCGCGATGTCCACTCGTGGCGGCTGCCGGCCCGAACGGTGCCCGCGCCCACGACGATGGCGTCGGCCAGGCCGCGAAGCAGGGACATCATGAAGCGGTCGGCCTCGGAGTAGCCGCTGATCTCGCCGCCGCTGCCGGCCACCCCGGAGCCCAGCGAGACCACTCCGTCGAGGCTCGAGACGAAGTTGGCGACGAGGGCTGGCCGGTCCGGCCGAAGGGGTATGGATAGCCCGCCCGGGAAGCGCTGTGCCAGCGCCGGCGGCAGCGCCCCACCACGCGTCTCCGCCGGTTGGGTGTCCGGGCCCGGGTCCTCGTCCCGGCCCGCCGCCTGCCACAGCAGGTCGATCGGCAGCCCGACGTTGCGGGAGCTGCGTGACCCGGCGCTCATGCCGTGTAGGCCCCCGCCTGGCTCGCCACGAGATCGACCAGGTTGCCCAGGGCCAGGTTCACGTCCAGCACGTGGAGACCCCATTGAGGCTTGCCCAGGACCGGCAGGACGGGCCGCACGTCGGCCGCGCCGCCCGTCCTGGCGACCAGGAGATAGGTAGCGCCGCCGTCTGTCCGGCACTCGGCCGAGAAGGCGCCGGGGAAGGCCAGGTACGGCGTCTTCACGCTGGGCCAGAGCGAGATGTCGGCGCCGCCCAGCAGGCCGGCGAGGCCGCCGGCAGGGAAGTAGGCGTCGAGCGGGCCCTTGCCGCCCTCCGGGGCCGCGGGGTTGACGCACAGGACGGCGTCGTCCGGATCGTGCCCGAGGTTGAGCGGTGAATCGGCCCGCCCGAAGTAGGCGTCGGCGGGAGGGGTGGAGCTGAAGGAGGAGTAGGCCACCACGCAGCCCGTCTGCGTCGCCGAGGAGCACGGCGACAGGTTCGAGAAGTCGTCCTCGGTGACGTTGCCGCCGATGAGCAGCGCCGAGACGACCAGCGCCCGGACTTCCGGCACCGGGTCGACGTCGCCCCGCAGGAGCATCGTCAGCATCATCGCCCCCTGCGAATGGCCGATGAAGACCACGCCCCGGCCGTTGTTGTAGTGGGCCATGTAGTCGAGGAAGGCCGATCGGAGGCCCTGGTAGGCGGTCAGGGCCGCGTCCAGCGTCAGGCTGGTGGGGTCCGACAGCGCGGTCTGGGTGATCTGGGGATACATCGGGGCGTAGACGTTGCAGACCTTCGAGAAGAGCGCCGCCTGGATCCTGGCCACGGCTACCTGCTCCGAGTCGATCGCCAGCGTGGCGTTGACCGCCGTCTGGCGGCTGACGGTGGGGTAGACGTAGAAGCAGTCGATGGCCGGGCTTGCCGCCGGCTGGGCTTTCTCCACGGTCGTCGTGCCGTCGGCGGCCACCAGCGTCGCGCTCAGGTCGCCCGCGCAGGGGTTGTCGGCCAGCCCGGGCCGGCACAGCCAGACCGTGTCGCTGGGGGCCGAATCACCTGCCGTAGGCGCCTCGGATGGCGCCGGCGTCGCCGTCTGGGTCGAGATCTCAAGCGAGCCGGTCGAAACGGGTCGAAGGGTCGGGCTCGCTCCCGCCCCACCGCAGGCAGCCACGACCAGGGCCAGCATCGCCGCCAGGGCGAGCATTGCGCGTCTCATGGGCAGATGGTCGCCGCAACCGTGCCGTCTGTCCAACGCCGGACCTTGGAGGTGCGAGCCATCGCACCGGCCGGGACCGCCCCGTCGCCGCGAGCCCGGGACTGGCGAGCGCAACGTCCGCCGGCCGCGCCTCGCTGCCGCCGGGCCGCGCGTAGACTGGCCTCATGAGCTGGTTCGTCGATCCACGCAAGCTGCGGATGCCTGCCCCGGAGGACGTCCTCCCCGGTCGAGCCGAGGAGATGCCGGTACCGGCCCGTCATGCCGTGCTGGACGCCCCTCTTCGGCCACCCTACCCGAAGGGCACGCACATCGCCGAGTTCGGAATGGGCTGCTTCTGGGGCGCTGAGCGCCTGTTCTGGCAGAAGCCGGGCGTCGTCTCGACGGCCGTCGGCTACGCGGGCGGCTCCACTCCAAACCCCACCTATGAAGAGGTCTGCTCCGGCCTGACGGGGCACATCGAGATCGTACGCGTCGTCTTCGACCCGGGCCGGATCTCATATGACGAGCTACTGCGGGCTTTCTGGGAGGAGCACGACCCCACCCAGGGCTTCCGCCAGGCCGGCGACCGCGGCACGCAGTACCGCTCCGCCATCCTGACTCACGGTGAGGCCCAGCAGCGCCAGGCCGAGGCCTCGCGCATGGCCTATCAGATGCGCCTCACCGAGGCCGGCCTGGGCTCCATCACCACCGAGATCCGCCCCGCCCCCGAGTTCTACTTCGCCGAGGACTACCACCAGCAGTACCTGCACAAGAACCCGAACGCAACATGTACTGCTCACGGGACAGGGGTCTCGTGCCCCATGGGCATGTTAGGTGAGCGCTAGGGCGCTAAGCTGCCTGCCGACTCCCCGTGTCGTGAGGTGGATCCATGCCGTTCCCTGTATCGCAGGCTCGGATTGAGGAGGCTGAGGCTCAACTGGGTCGTCGGCTACCAGACGCGCAGCGACAGCGGCTCTTGCGCGCCAATGGCGGCGAGGTAGAGGCCGTCGACGAAGACTGGACGCTCTACCCGGTCTGGGATCCGACGGACCGAAAGACGATGGGGCGCACGGCCAACCACATCGTCCGCGAGAACGAAGCGTGGCGGAGAGACTGGCCAGACATGCTTCCCGGCGGGTTCCTGGCAATAGGCGACAACGGCGAGGGCGATCTCTTGGTCATCGGCCCTGACAGAGACGACATCCTGCTCTGGAACCACGAGACGCGCGAGCTTACTCCGGTGACTGTCAACTGGGCGGACCGACAGTAGTCCCGTAGCACAACCCCGGCGGCTACTGCGGGCTGGCCGGCACCGGGGTGTCGTGTCCAGTCGGAGTGCTCCACAACCAGGGCCAAGCCAGGTAGCGATCTGGTTCATTCTCGTCGGCTGGTGGTTCGGCGCCATCTGGATGGCTCTCGCCTACGCGCTGTGCATTCTGATCGTGGCCATGCCGTTTGGGCTCGCGATGTTCAATCGAGTGGGCGCGGTGATGACGCTCGTGCGCTACCAGAGGCAGGCGCATCGGGCTGCCGTCAGACGCTGACCAGCCGCTACCCGGCGGCCGGCTTTCGGATTCCCGCCGGCTCAGGCCCTGGCTAGCGTCGCCGTGCCGGTAGCCTCGGCGCCCCCGGCCGCGAACGTCACCGCGTAGTCGAGCGAGATGGCGTTGCCGCCGCTGAGGGTCCCGGTGATCACTACCTTCGAGATGGCGCCGCCCGGGACGTTGGACAGGGTGATGTCGAGCATGCCGTCGGGGCTGAGCGTCCCTGAGATGTCGCCGAAGGCGGGCGAGGTGCCCTGGATGACACCGTCGGCCAGGTGGGTGAGGACGATCGTCTCGGCCGGAGCTCCCGGGCCGCCGAAGAAGTTGCCGCCCACGTCGACGATGATCGTTACCGTCCGGGCCGACTCGTCGGCCGAGATGTCCCAGGCCATGGAGCCCGTCGTGGCGAAGGTCTCGTTGCTCCACGAGCCGGCGAAGTGCCCTTCGTAGGCGGACAGAAATGGGTAGGCGTCCGCGGCATTGGCCGTCTCGGTCGGCGCGGCGACGGACACCGCGGTGTCTTCCGAGTGCATCGCCGAGGGCGCCGCAGTCGAGGCTGAGCTGCCGCAGGCCGCGACGGCCAGGAGCGCCGCTCCTGCGATCGCGAGTCTGAGCCCGTGGCGGGGTCGCATGGCCATCCTCCATCTGCTGGTCGAAGCCATGGTCGCAGGTTGCCTCGCTCGGCCGGACCGGGGCCCACGATGCGCGACGCCTGGTCCCACTTGGCGCTACGCGGCGCGACCGACCCTGCCCGCGCGGGTGGGGCCGGGGCCCCTGCCAGGATGGCCGAAGCCGCGACCTCGGCTCTGCTAGACTGCCTGCTGCGGCGATAGTCTGGATGCGCCGCCGAGGGACCCGGGGGGAACCGGGGCTGGGGGAACACGACATGGAACGCCGGTGTTGCGTCGTGCCGACGCATGCCAAATGCACTCGTTACGGCGAGATGCCCAGGTTCCGGGAAGGCCTGTACGACCTGGGTCGCGATACGTACGCCTGGATGGTGCCCAACGGCACGTGGGGCGAGTCCAATGCAGGGTTGATCGTCGGCGACGGCGAGGCGCTGCTCGTCGACACACTGTGGGACGTCGGCTACACGCGCACGATGCTGGCGGCGATGGAGACGGTCCTGCGGGGCAAGCCCATCGGGCGAGTGGTCAACACTCACGGCGACGGAGACCACTTCTGGGGCAACCAGCTGCTGCCCGATGCTGAGACGATCGCCACCGAGGCGGCCCGCCACGAGATGGGCAGCCTGAGCCCCGCCTCGCTGGTCCTTCTTGGGCGATTCGGGCGGATGCTGAGCCACGTTCCGCTCCTGGGCGCGGACGTCGTCGGCCACTGGCTGCGCGGCATGGTCGCCCCCTACGACTTCAAGCCGGTCAAGATGGCGCCGGCCCGGCGGACCTTCAGCGGCCGTGAGAGCCTCGACGTCGGAGGCCGCAGGGTCGAGCTGATCGAGGTCGGTCCCGGCCATACCGAGGGAGACGCAATCGTCTACCTGCCGGACGAGAAGGTGCTGTTCGCCGGCGACGTGGTCTTCGTCGGCTCGACCCCCGTCATGTGGTCCGGTCCGATCGACGGCTGCCTGCGAGCCCTGGACGCGATCCTCGAGCTGGACGTGGACGTGATCGTGCCGGGCCACGGGCCGATCACAGACAAGCCGGGCGTGCGCCAGTTGCGGGCCTACTGGGAGTTCCTGGAGACCCACGTCCGGCGCTGCCGGGAGAACGGGCTCTCGGCCCCCGCGGCGGCGCGCGAGATCGCGTTGAGCGCGGAGTTCGCGGCCCAGCCGTTCGCCGCCTGGGACTCGCCCGAGCGGATCATCGTCAGCGTCGACACGCAGTACCGGCACCTGGCCGGGCGCACGCGGCAACCGGGCAAGCTCGGGCGCCTGGACCTCAGCCGCAAGCAAGCCTTGCTGGCGCACAGGATGCCCGACGCGGAGCCTCACATCCAGCGCCAACGGTCCTCGGCCCCCGGCGCGGTCGCCGCCCAGACCGGGTGCACCGGCGGCCGGAGCTAGATCGAGCGATGGACACAGCGGACACCGCTGCGCTGGTCTGCTACGGGACGGTGGCCCTGACCTCCGTTGGCTTCGGCGCCGTCTACCTCGTGCGGTCCAGCTTCATGCCGTACCACCGTGAAGCCGTCGGCATGCCGTGGCAGGAGCTCGATCCTCGCCTGCGGGCACTGCTGCTCGGCCTGCTCCGCGTCGCCGGCGGAGGGCTGGTGGCAAGCGGCCTCGCCCTGGCGGTCCTGCTGGCCCTCCCGTTCCGGGACGGGGCGGCCTGGTCGCGCTGGGCGCTGGCACTGATCGGGGCGGCGGCGACTCTGCCGTCGCTCTACGCCACTGTCTCGATCCGCCTCCGAACCGGCGCCCGCACGCCCGTCTGGGTGAGCGTCGCCGGCGTAGGCCTGGTGGGTTTCGGCGCGCTGCTGTCGGCGATCTAGACGATCGCCACCGGCCGCTCGACGGCCGCGTCGCCACGGAACTTGCGGTCCACCAGGACCCGGATCACGTAGCTGACCTCCAGGCCGGCACCGTCGAAGGAGGGCGCGGAGCCCTCCGGTACCACCAGGCTTGCCTTGGCGCTGCCGCTGTGGAGCGCCGCCACCTCCATCGCGGCCGAAGCGATGATGCCTCTCACTCCGTTGGGGGCGTTGGTGTGGCGATGCAGCTCGATCCGCGCGCCACGGCCATCCGGGGCAGACGGCCAGGCCGCTGTGACCTCTATGGCAGTACCGGAAGGCGCCGGCAGTGGTGAGGTGATGTCGATCTGGCCGCCCTTTACAGGGACGCTGGCCATCAGGCTCTGGCCGCCCTGCTTGCCCACGCCGGCCCTGAGCAGGTCCGGATGCTGGGCCAGCGGCAGGTAGATGGCGGCGAAATGGTCCGAGCCCATGGCGATGTCCCAGCGGACCTCCAGGGCCCAGGCGATGATCGATTCGCCGAGGTGGGCCGTGGGCGGGCCGAGGCGGGGCATGGGGATGGCGAAGGGAGCTTCAAACACCTGTCCCGGAGCGAGCTGCGTCGGGATGGCGGGGTCCAGGAAGGAATCCTTGACGAACAGCTTGCCGCTGGTCTCGACCCAGTCCTCCCTGCTCGTCACGCGGCCTTCCGAATCGTGGTGCTCTTGCGAGCGCTGAACCTCGTCCAGGCGCAGGCCGACCAGGCGCAGGTAGGCCTTGCGGCCCTTGATCTCCTTGCTGGCCGTGAGCTTGAGCTTGCCCGTCAGGCCGTCGCCGACCCTCGCCTTGCCGTCCAGCTTGAACTCGCCCGTGACCGCGCCGTCGCCCGGTCGCAGCAGCTCCTCAGGGCTCACGCTGTGGAGCGGGTGACTGCCCTGCGGTCCGGCGAGCCGCGGCCCGTTGATGGCGTCGAATGGGTTTGGCGACGATCCGGTTCGCGTGCCGAAGAACACGCCGCCCGCGCTCACTTTGAAAGGCATCGCTCGTCCCTCCGAGTGTCCAGACAGTCGCTCAATGGTAGCGAGCCGGCCTGTGTGGCGATATGGTGGTTTGGACGGCGCGGCGCATGCGGCCGGGCCGGGGAGGTGGAGATGAGTAGCGCCTTGTTCCGAAGACTGCTGACGCTGGGGGCCGCGCTGGCGATCGTCCCGGGCGCATGCGGCTCCTCTCCGTCGTCGCCCGGCCCGAGCGCGCCGGCTTCCGGCGCGGTCAGCGCCTCGGCGTCCGCTGGGGCGCCGGCCGGCCAGGCCAGCCTGGGGCCGAGAACCGGCCTGGAGCACGCCGTCTACTACCTGGTCGAGGATTCCTCGGGCACGGTGCCGACCGAGGGCTCCAGGGTGGTGATGATCTTCGAGGCCCACGGCAGCGTTCTGGTCAGTGCCGAGAGCGCCACGGATCAGCTGGCCCACCACGGGACCTACACTCGCCAGGGCGGGACCGTGACCCTCGAGTTCGAAGCCGAGGATTTCGCCGTCGACGCGACGTTCGATCTCGATCCCGGCGCCGCCACGGTCAGCATGCCGTTCCAGGTCTTCTCCGACGAAGCGGGCAGCTCGACCTGGACGCGCGGCCAGATGTCACTGGTCAGCGAGCTTCTCACTTTCGCCGGAGCCGCTCTCTCGGACCCGGCCAACGAAGGCATGGCGGCAGCGGAGCTGGTCGACCAGGTGTACCAGCTGGCCCTCGATCGGGTGGCGGCCGGCGGCGACCTGGAGACCGATCGTGCGGCCGTCAGCCCGCTGGACATCCTGGCGGCGCGGTTCGCACCCGGACCGGGGTTGAGCGACGTCCTGCCGCCGCAGGCCGATTCGGACGTCCCGCGGATCAAGAACGTCGAGAAGACAGCCAATGGCGTCCGCATCTACTACGACGACGGCCCAACCATCGACGTCCCGCTTTTCAACTGGGCGGCCGACCCCCTGGATCCCACGCCCATCACGCCAGGCCCGCTGATGTACGACCCACGGGTCCACATCAACGTCGAATCCGCCGTCTCAGGCAAGGACGATCCGGCGAACAAGACGGCGCTCTTCATCTCACCCTTCGAGACAGGCCGCTACTACGGCCACTTTCTCGCCCAGTGGGCGCCCCCGGATTGGGATCTGGAGACCGGCTACCAGCAGCCGTCGAAGGGCTTCGACTGGGACGAGAACGCCGACATCCTGGAAGACCACGGCTACGAAGTGACCCAGCTGATGGACGAAGACGCCACACTGCTGGCCATCATCGAGGACCTGGGTGCCACGACCCGGCGGGCTCCGGGGCTGGTCATGATCAACAGCCACGGCTCTCCCCACGGCTGGATGGCCACCGGAGTCGACCTCGGGCACGACGGCCCCGACGCGCGGGCCAGGCTCCAGACTCTCGAGCGGGAGCTGGCGAAGGCGGGCTACGGAGACCTGTTGACCTTCGGCGGCGGCACGCTCACCAATCCCAAGACTCTGGGCCTGGTGAGCCTCCACCGGGAGGACGCCGAGGGCGTGTTCGACTACTTCGTCGCGATCACCCCCAGCTTCTGGGCCTGGCTGACCGAGGCGGCCCACGTCGATTTCAGCCACAGCCTGGTCTACGCGGCCTCTTGCTGGTCCGACGACCAGCCGGACAATCGGATCGCCATCAAGGCCAGGGCCTTCCTGGGCATAACCGCTCTCGCCAATCCCAAGCTCGTGGGCGCGATGGGCAACTACCTCGTGGCCCACCTGGCCAGGAAGACGCACTCGGCCGAGGAGGCCTACTACAACCTGTTCCGGATCGTGGCCACCCGCCAGGCGATCTACAAGGAAGACGTCGGCCTCAAGGAGGCCATTCCCGAGGCTCTCACCAAGCAGCACAAGTGGCTCGAGTACTTCCGCGGCTGGGGTTGGGACGGCAAGCAGCTGCTGGTCTACGACATCAATGGCTGGCTCGACCGGGCCATGAACCCGGGCAGCGTCTGGTATCTGCTCTTCGCCGGCCGCTGGAGCAAGGATGCCTTCGACGGCGGGCTCATGCTCGTCCGCTGCTGGAACGACTACTGGGTGGACGGCGATCCGGGCGGCGTCAAGGACCAGATCTGCAACTCGGCTCATCCCGGCGACGTGACGCAGGACGAGGTCGCCTACGCGACATACCTGCTGACCGGCAACCAGATGCTTTCCTACTCGGGGACGCCTGTGCCGAGGTGGACCCTGGACGACGGCTGAGTCTGCCCCGGCCGCGGGCTAGCGCAGGGTTCGATCGGCGTAGGCCTCCAGCCGCTCCAACGCCCCGGGCAGGTTCGTCCGTCCGTAGCCGATCCGGAAGTGGTTGTCCTCGTCGCCGAAGACCGTGCCCGGCAGGATCAGCACTCCGGTCTCGCGGACCAGGCGGTCGGCGAACTCCTCCACCGGCATGGATGCCAGGAGGCGGGGGTAGGCGGTGCTGCCGCCCCGCGGGTGAACCCACTCGAAGACTCCCGCCCAGCGCTCGAAGAAGCGGTCCAGCAGCGGCAGGTTGGCCAGCACGATGTCTCGGTTGCGGGCCAGGACGCGGTCGCGGGCCCGGAGGGCGATCAAGGCCAGGACCTCGCTGGGGGCGGAGCTGCAGATCGTGGTGTAGTCCTTGAATGCGGCCAGGCGGGCCAGCAGCTCGCGGTCGCGAGTCGCGACCCAGCCGATGCGCAGGCCGGCCAGGGCGAACGACTTGGACATGACGCCGATGCTCACGCCGCCCGGCAGGGCGTCGGCGCCGGCAGGTAGACGGTCGGCCGGGTCGAACTCCAGGTAGCGGTAGACCTCATCGACGATCAGGCGCGCGCCCGACTCGGCCGCCAGCTCCGCCAGGCGATCGAAGGTCTCGCGGTTCGACAGGCCGCCGGTGGGGTTGTGGGGCTCGTTGACCAGGATGAGCCGGGTGCTCGGCCGCAGGGCGGCCCGCAACTCCTCGGGGTCCAGGCGCCAGCCGCTCGACTCGTGCAGCTCCACCCGCGTGACCTCGGCGCCGGTTGCGGCGGCCACCTCGGCCAGCGACTGGTAGGCGGGCCGGACCACGATGGCGTGGTCGCCCGGTCCGAGCAGGACGTTGTGGAGGGCGAAGACGCACTCCTCGGCGCCGGCGAAGACCAGGACTTCGTCGGGCCCGATGCTGTCGTACAGGCCGGCGATCTCGGCTCGCAGGGCCGGCAGGCCGTTCGATTCGGTGTATCCAAGGCTGAGCTCGTCCCAGCGCCGCCGGCCGTCCTCGTCCGCCAGGGCCAGCAGGTCGGCCATGGCCCAACCTTCGACGTCGGAGGCGCACAGGAGCATCTCCGCGGCGAATTCCCAGCGGGCAAAGAAACGCTCGAGGGCGAAGTCGCGCAGGCGCATCGTTCCTCTCATTCGAAGCGTTGCCGGGCTCAGGCTACCTCACCTGCCCGGACAATCCGACGCCCCTGGGCCGGCGCTGCTACTCGTCAAGCAGCTGCAGGTAGTTCGACTCGCGGAAGCCCATGTCCAGGTAGAGCGGCCGCCCCTCCTCGCTGGCTCGCAGCCAGATGCGCTTGATGCCGCGCGAGCGGGCCTCTTCCAGGATGCGGGTCATCAACGCCCGGGCGACTCCGCGCCGGCGAAAGCGGGCGTCGGTGAAGACGTTGAGGATGTAGGCCTCGAGACCGCTCGGGTTCACCGGGGCCGGCGGATGAGGGAACCACATCACCGCTGCCGAGCCCGCGACCTGGCCGTCGATCTCCGCCAGCCAGGCCTGGAAGTCGTCTCCGAGATGAGCCGCCAGCCAGGCCCGGTTTGCCTCGCGCATGTCCACGGAGGCCTCCTCCGGGCCGGGGTCGCGAGAACGGAACACCGCCTCGAGCATGCCGAGGCGGTGTTCCAGCAACGTCTCTGCGTCGGAGCCCGTCGCCTCCCTGATCCTGGGCGGCTCCGGAGCGGCTCGATCCGTCATGCGCCGTCGCCGCTACTTGACTGTCAATGTGCCTTCGGCTTCTATCCTGTCCCCCACTCTGGCTGTGAACTTGTATTCCCCCGGCTCGAGGCCGGAGAGGGGCTCGATTTCCACGAGGCAGCCGAAGCCCTCGTTGTCGTCGGAGGTCCAGGTTGCCAGGTCCTCGCCGTCCTTGTTGACCGTCACGACAACCTGGCTGTCGTCCATGACCTCCCGGAAGTTGACGACCACCCAGACCTCGGTGTCGGCTGTGACGGAATCGACGAGGTCCCCGATGTCGTCACAGGTGCCACTCAGGCCGGGCTCGGTCGTGGTGAAGACGATAGAGGCCGGGCCCTGCATGGCCTTCGCCACCACGCCGATGGCGATCACAACGCCCGCGACGAGGACCAGGCCGGCGATCGCCACGACGATCTTCATGACCGGCGACTGGCCCTGCGGGGCGGCCGGCGGGGGTGCCCAGCCCTGCGGGGCCGCTGGCGGGGGAGTTGGGATTTGGGCGTTCGGGTCCATCGATCCTCCCTGTTGTTGGGGAGCGATGCGGCGCCTGCCGCCGCTCGTCAGCGCTGAGGATACGAGACTGGAGGCCCGCCGTTCACCAGTATTCGCGGGCTGGTGCTAGGGTCTGATCGCGGCAGCTTCGTGCCGGCAATACCGTGGGAGAACGATGGCCAGGCAAGGCGATGGCAGGAAGGACGACGAGGCGCTGAAGCGGCGCCTGACGCCGCTGCAATACGCCGTGACACAGAAGGCGGCTACCGAGCCGGCCTTCACCGGCACCTACTGGGACCATCACGAGGCGGGCACCTATCGCTGCGTGGCCTGCGGCGCGCCGCTGTTCGCTTCGGACGAGAAGTTCGACAGCGGCTGCGGCTGGCCGAGTTTCTTCGACATGGCCGATGGGGCCAGGATCGCCACCCGCACGGACACCAGCCACGGCATGGTTCGGACCGAGGTCCGGTGCGGGAGCTGCGGGGCCCACATGGGGCACCTCTTCGAAGATGGGCCGCGCCCGACGGGCCTGCGCTACTGCATCAACTCCGCGGCGCTCGACTTCGAGCCGCGAGACGTCGGGTAGACTGCTGGGGCGTTCGGCCGCGGCGGGCGGTCGGGACCGGCTCCAGCGGAGGATGATCTGATGACGGCGGGCAAGAGGTGGGACAGCCAGGGATCGGCGACCTCGGTCGATTGGCTCCCCACCCAGGAGACGGTCGCAATCTGGAACATCGTCTCCTTCCCGATGGGCCTGGCTGCGGCCGCGATCTTCGGCCTGGCGGCCTGCCGCGGGCAGATCCCCTCCGGCTTCGAGATCAAGTGGCAAGTGATGCTGGCCATCGCCGTCGTCACGCTGGTCGTGTTCATCGCCCATGAGCTGGTCCACGCCTGGGTCATGGCTCGCTTCGGGGCGCGGCCGCGGTTCGGCCTCAGCGAGGGCGGCGGTTTCGCGCTCAGCTCCGCCCTTTACGCCACGGCGCCGGGCCATCTCTTCTCCAGGCTCCAGTACGTGGGCGTGACTCTCGCCCCGGCGGTCTCGATCTCCGGCGTGGGGCTCCTGCTCTGCCTGACGCCGTGGGCCGAGGTCTTCTGGCTGCCGCTCACCTTCCACTTCATGAGCTGTGTGAGCGACATCGCCATCGCCCTGCGGGCGGCTCGCGAGCCGCGAGGGACCCTGTGCGAGGATCTGCCGGATGGGGTCAGGTTCGTCTACGGGGAGGCCGCCGAGGAGTGAGCGTCGAGATCCGCGTCTGCCCCCCCGACCGCTTCGCCGATCTCCTGCGCGTCGCGGAGGTCGGCTTCGGCGAGGACGTCCCGGACGACATGATCGAGCGCGTCAAGGCCGTCTCGGATCCAGAGCGTTTCGTCTGCGCCATGGACGGCGATCGCATCGTCAGCACCGGCGGGGTCTTCACCATGACTCTCCGTGTGCCGGGCGGCGACCTGCCCGCCGGGGGCGTGACCTGGGTGACCGTCCTGCCCTCTCACCGTCGCCGGGGGCTCCTGCGCGGGATGATGCGCCTGATGATCGACGACTGCCGCTCCCGCGGCGAGCCGTTGGCGATGCTGTGGGCTTCGGAGGGGACGATCTACCAGCGGTTCGGCTACGGCATGGCAACGGTCTGCATGAACCTCGAGGCCGACACTCGCGCCTCGGCCTACACCCGCGACTGGCCCGTGGAGGGCGCCTACCGCATGATCCCGGCCGGTGAGGGGCGCGAGATCGTGGAGCCGGTGTACGAAGCGGCTCGTCTCCAGAACGCCGGCTTCCTGGGCCGGACACCCGAGTGGTGGGTCGGCCAGCTGCCCCGGGCCGACAAGGACGCCAAGGGCGGCGAGGCGCGACGCCTGGTCGTGTACGAGACGGACCGGGGAGCCGAAGCCTACGCGGTTTACAAGACCAAGGCCTCGTGGGACGTCCGCGGGACGAGCAGCTCGGCCACCGTCGACGAGGCCGTGGGCTCGACGCCCGCCGGCACCCGCGCCATCTGGCGCTACCTGCTCGACCTCGACCTGGTTCGGACGTTGAGGGTCTGGCGGCTGCCGGCCGACCACCCGGTCCTGTCGCTCGTGGCCGAGCCGCGGCGGCTGGGCACCAGCCTGGGCGACGGCCTGTGGCTCCGCCTGGTGGACGCCCGCAAGGCTCTCGAGGGGCGGACCTACGGCCTGGCGGTCCAGGCCAGCGGTCGCCTGACGATGGACCTGCGCGACGAGTACTGCCCCTGGAACGCCGGGCGGTGGACGCTCGAGGTCGAAGGCGGTCGGGGGCGAGTGCTGCCCGCAAGCGAGGAGCCGGAGATCGCCCTGGACGCGAATGACCTGGGAGCGATCTTCCTCGGCGGCTGGCGCCCCTCGGCGCTGGCCCGCTCGGGGCGAATCGAGGAGCTTCGGTCAGGCGGTCTGGCGGCGGCGGACGCTCTCTTCCCCACGGCCACGCTGCCGTGGTGTCCCCAGGAGTTCTAGTCCGACCCGACGCTTCGGACCGGACGGCAGCTTAGCGCTCGAAACGAATCGGCTGATGGTTGCCCGCAGGCGCGCAGACGCCGCACAACGTCAGACCGTCTTCGATGAGGGCCGCGAGACGACGGCCGGGCGCCGGCTGGAGGGACAGGGGATGCTTGCACACCGAGCAGTGGAGCGGCTTTGCTGCGGCGCGATCCTGGCGAGGAGTCATCCTTGTCCCGAAGTGCTGGGCCGGCAGACTGAAGCGCCCGGCCCGGAGCGCTTCGCTGATTCTAGCGGGGCCGCGGCTCGCTCTCCGGCCGATTCCGCACATCAGCGGGTCTTGACCTCGAGCTTGCTGATGCCGCCGCTGAGCTCGACCTCGTAGCGATCACGGGCCGTGCCGGCCCCGGGCGTATGGAGCGCCAGGTGGCCGGTGGCGCGGTGTGCGGCCCCATCCACGATGGCCTGGAGGACCCCGCCGCTCAGATCGATCGCCATGGCCACTCCGGCGGGCCGCTCCAGCTCGATCCTGTTCATGCCCCCCGCCAGTGCTATCCGCACGGACCCCTCCGGGGCGGGCAGCGTCATCTGAACGTGGCTCGCCCCGCCGTGCAGGTCGAAGGACTGCAGGCGCAGGGTTCGCGCGTCCACGATGAGCTTGGACGCTCCCCCCCGCAGCTCGATGGCCCACGGCACCGTTGCATTGAGCACGATCTCGCCCCGATCGTCGCGCCAGTGGCCGGAGACGTCCACCGCCTGGCCGGCCAGCTGGCCTCGCCAGTTGAGCCAGCTGGTCCTCACGTAGCTCACCGTCACGGTTCCCTCCCGAACCCGCACCCGCGGGATCGGGCCCCTGAACTGGGCGCGGTACAGCTCCTCCAGCGACGCGTCGCCCCGAACCGATATGCGGGGCGCGCCCGAGACGAAGACCAACCGGCCGCTCGATGTTCCGCCGACCGGGGCGGCGTAGCTCCCGCCTTCGATCTCGTCTGGCCCGGCAGGCTCCCGCAGGCGAGCGGCCTCGGCTCGCGTCACCTCGACGCTGCCTTCGAGGTAGCTGGCGATGGCGGCCAGCTGGGCGTCGTCGTAGCCAGCGATCAGCTCCCGTCCGGTCTTCCGAAGGGAGTCGTGAAGGGCGCCCACTTTGGCCAGCCTCTCGGCCACTGGCTCGACCAGCACCCGGCGCCGATCGGCAGGGTCGGGGAGACGGCGCACGTAGCCGGCCTGCTCGAGGCGATCCACCATCCGCGTCGCCGAGCCCGTGGTCAGGCCCGCCAGCTCCGCCAGCCGGCCCACGGTCAGGCGCCCCTCTTGCCCCAGGACGTCGAGGCATTCGATGTCGGTGCCGGCCAGCCCCAGCCGGTCGGCGACGGCCTGGCTGAAGAGAGCCGCCTGGGCGTGCCCCTTTCGGGACGCCTGCAGGACGGCCTCTATCAGCTCTTCTCGCGAACTGGCGCTTGACACGGGGAACCTTCTCTGGCTACTCTCTGCGCTGCGCAGAGATCATAGCGCGCAGCAACACCTTTCGGAGCATAGCAGTCAGCCGGCGACGAAGGAAGCCGCTTGACTCTCACCCTGCCAGAGACCCGATCGTGGCGCGAGCGGGGTCGGAGGAGGCTCCGGCCAGACAGAAGGACGGCACATGAAAGCCAGCGCGACCATCATCGAGACGTCCGCCCTGCGGCGGACGTTCAAGGGCAAGAACAAGGGCAGAGGGCGGGGGCCGTCGCCTGAGGTCGAGGCCGTGGCAGGCGTGGACCTGCGGGTTGAGGCCGGCGAGATTTTCGGCTTCCTGGGCCCCAACGGGGCGGGCAAGACAACCACGTTGCGGATCCTGTCCACTCTCCTGGCGCCCACCTCCGGAACGGCTCGCGTAGCCGGCTTCGACGTCGCGCGCCAGCCGGGTGAGGTTCGCCGGCGCATCGGCTACGTGGCCCAG
>Ga0315538_1000871_pt1 | contig 18311 bp, 20 predicted proteins | sample SalMarSW160230MG_2_FD_203834 | JGI IMG/M metagenome (GOLD analysis project Ga0315538, IMG submission 203834) | Salt marsh sediment microbial communities from the Plum Island Ecosystem LTER, Massachusetts, United States - Salt Marsh Sediment SW1601-230 ...
TCCGGGACCTCTTACCTCTGTAACCAGTCCCTCACCGCCAAGGAGAGTCGATTTTAAGCCTCCGAACTTTCTGACCTTATAGTCACAACTATCGCTGAAGGCCACGAGATGGAAGTTGTCGACAATCAATGATTTGCCGGCTTCTAAGGTGTGCTTGTCGATGGCTCCAAAAGTGTTTATGAAGAGGTTACCGTCTCCTTTGACTTTTATCATGAAGAGTCCCTGTCCGAAGAGCCCTTTCGTGAATCCCTGCCATTTCATGTCCAATTCAACGTTTTGGGTGGATGCAATGTATGAAGCAGATTGTATAATGTAGCCTTGGTTTGGCTTGACCTCCAGTGTTTCGATGTCGCCAACCGGAGCAGAAACGAAAGCAACTTCACCGGCACCTTCCTTGGCGCTGTAATCGTTTACAAAAAAGGATTGGCGTCCCAAGAGGGTGAGACTCAAAGTGCCTAATAGGCTCCTTTCTCGTTTACGTGTTTTTACATCTATGTTGGGTTCCATGTAGGTCATGGCGCCAGCTTCTGCAGTTACAGATTCGTTAGGTTCCAACTTGACAACAAGCATCGAATACGATGGCTTATACTTAATTTCATACTCCAAGTTTTAACTCACCACATTAAATTCTGTTAAAGTTTTTTCAAATAGCAACTAGACAACTAAATCTTTGTATTATCCAGATTTAAAAGTATCCTAAAGCATTTGAGGCTGGTAGTAAGAGTTTTAAGTTATTATTCTCCGTCCCTTATTCTAAGTTAATACAAATATTTATATACCTAAAATGTGTTAAGTAGGGGTAGGGATGGAATATGGGAGAGATAAACAGTTACGAATACTGGGTGACTCAGCTATCGGGGAGAAGCAAGGCAACACAAAACGTTTACAAAATCTATTTTCAGCAATTCCTCGCCTTTACTGAAAGCACACCTAATGAGCTGATAGAAAAATATGATGAAGTTAAGAATGGGGCGGCTGACCCGCGGGAACGGGCCCTCATGGAAAACAAGGTTACACAATGGCTTAACCACTTGAAAAAAACAAAGTCGCCAGCAACCGTCAGAATGGCATATACGGCTGTTAAAAGTTTCTTCGATTTGAACCGGAGACCTCTTTCTTTTATGCCTCAGGACAAACCGAGCAAACGGAGCAGAGGCTCGCGGATTCCTGAGAAAAGGGAGGTCATAAAAATTGCTGACACAGCCAAATCTAAATATCGAGCTGCTGTTATGGTTCTCAAGGATTCAGGTTTAAGATGCAGCGATGTTGTGCGGCTGCGCTGGGAAGAAAAAATCGATATGGGCGAAGGCTTCTGGCATTGGAGGATTGAGACTCAGAAAACAGGACAAGATGCAATGGTTTTCATTGGTCCCGAGTCAACGCGGCTGCTAAAACAATTCAAAAACAAGGAAGGGAGACTCTTCGCGGCGCACCGTAACACCTTCAACAAAAAGATTAATCGTATAATTCGGGCGGCTAGCGTTGAGGACTTGACGGCACACGGCTTAAGAAAGTATTATGTGTCTTGTATGCAGGCGGCAAGGGTTCCCGAGCAAAATTATCTTACTATGATGGGAAAAGCTGCAAGCGTTTACAGCGAGAACCGCCGATCAGAACTCTTTGAGGTTTACAAAAAAGCATATCCGAAACTTTCGATTTATGCGCCTGAAAGCAAGGCGATTACGGATTTAGCGCGGGAAGTTACAGAGCTTCAGAAAGAAAACCTTGAGTTGAAGAGTCAGCTTAATGGTCAGCGTCCGGAGATGCTTCAGCTACGCAGAGAACTTGACGAGCTGCGGAGCATGCTAAAGAAAGTGGTTAAACAAGAAGACTGACAAGGCGTATTTGAATGGCTAGGCAACAGACTGACAAGCCAAACAAGGAGGCTCTTCGTAAGTATTGTGCTGACTGTCCGGATGCTATTTTTCATGAGACTGGAAGTATGATCTGGGTAAGCTGCAAGCATGTGGATGGTTGGCGGTCAATGAATAGTGAATGTGTCCTTTGATTCACGAAGAGTCTCTATAGTTTCGCAAAAAAATATATAGACCTGCAAGAACAAACCCTTTTTTACAGTCTCTATTCTTTTTGGCGTTGCATGTTCCTCTATGTAGAGTGCTTGCCTTACAGTTTCAGGATTAGAATGTACAACCTCAGCGAACTGTTCAATAGCCTCACCTTGTTCACTTTCCCCAAAATTTTGGGTAATGTTACTGTTAGTTAAATCATTTCGTGTTCCTTGTCGTCTATTTGCTTTTTCTCTGTAAATCTGCAACAAAGGCTTAGCAGTTATGATTCTTGTTTTATTTCTGGTTGCTGTTCTGCGGCTTCCACAATCGCCTCAGCCTTACGAAGAGTATCCTTGCCAACACCAACATAATTAGCGAGGATAGAATCAGAACGACCTTTAGGCCCGTCTAAATTAGACACACCTTGAACTCCTTTATCTATGAATTGTGTAGCCTTTTGTCGTTGTTTTGCTTCTGCTTCGATTTCTGGTTCCATAGCCCGCTTAATCGCCACCATTTTTACGAAGAGTCACTAAGGTGTATCCCTGTAAACTCTTCGTGAAATAGCCTACCCAAAACAACCAAAAGGACAAAATGATTCTGCGAAGAGTCTCAAACCCTCAATTTTTCTGCGCAGCCAGTACAGAAATAGCGGTTCCTTCCATGATTTTGTAGATGCCGTATAACCTGTTCTCCAACTTTGAATGATATGCCGCACCTTACGCACTTGAGCTGGCCTTTGAAGCGTCCAAGAAGCGAAGCGGAAACAACAATTTCCTTGAAGCAAGGCATACCGTATATGTCTCTTATTAGAGATATAATGGTGTTTGTCACTTTAAAAGAACAAAAAAAGAGGGAAGAGGCGGGGAAGGAAAACGAAACCCGCCCAGTCTTCCCAGCTCATTCAACGAAGCCGCGTTAAAGACTGTCTAGCTTCTTTTTCACTGCGGCATCGAAAGCGTCTTTTGGAGCTGGTTTAGATTTCTGAGCTTTCACAAATTCATTGAACCCTTTTTGGAAGTGTTGTTCTACCGCCAAGTCGAATTGGTCTTTTGGTTGCGCCTTCTCTGTGGTGTCAAGATTGTCCGTCAAAGGCAGCGCCTCGCCATCATTTCGCAAGCTGAAGGATGGGAAAATCAAGCCCTTCTCGGCAAGTTCAGCCAAGCAGGCCATGAAGCGTTCAGTGACGGGTTTATCCAATATGTTTTCTGTCAAGCCTTTTCACCTCCTAAATGAGATAGAATTTTTTCAAGCTCTTTTCAAGTTCACTTTGAGACTCGTCAGCAATTCCTTTGTATGCGGCGGTCAACCTCTTCTGAAGCTCGCCTTTGCTTAGTCTTTTTTCGGCTTCCGCCGTCACCTTCTCAAAAGTTTCATCAGCCATCTTTTCTATTTCGGGTATGCCTTTAGCGATCTCTTGATTCATATATTCTCTGGCTTTAGCTCGGTTACTGGTTATGATCCCGGGTAGCGCATCTAAAGCTTCCTGAGCCTCTCTAACTTTTTCGTTCTGAATGTTGGGGTCCGTTAAAAGGCTATTCAGCAGAACGTGTAAGGCTTTTACTTCAGCTTCCAAGAGCATATTATCAATCTTTTCTTCATTGAGAGCCTTCATCTTTTCTATGTATTCTGTTACCGTTTTCTGCTTCAAACGCTCTAACAGTTGGTTTCGTGCCCATTCGCGTTTAGCTGTTTTCTGTTTTTCTGGGTCAGCATATGGCATTTGTTTGAATCACCTTCAGTTCTATTTTTACAATTAGAACCAAAAACTATTTAAGCTTATTGGTTCTAACATCATTTTTAGAATCCACAAATCAAGCAATAAGATGAAGCCACTAAACTGATCTAATGACTTGTCCTCAAATTCAGGGGTAGGCAAATTTTTGTCTATGCCCAGTTGTATAGCTCTACCAAGTTTTCTGTATGCTATAAAGAACAAAAAAAGAGAAAAAAAGGGGGATAATTTTCCACCCTTTCCAAAGGCAAAATCACGCGACCCACTTTTTTGTTCGTGGATTCCAAGCGCCAACGGTGCCGACGTGTTCGCCTCTGAGCTTCTCTGAAAGCTCACTTTCGCTTATAGCCTTCTCCCACTTTTTTGTTTCCTTGTTGAAAACTCCGACTGTAGGAAGAGATGGCTGTTGCTCTTCAGGAGTCAACGTTTCGCTCACTCCCTTTTCCCACTCTTGAGTCTTCGGATTCCAGACGCCAATTGAGGAAGCCTGTTTAGTTTCTTCTTTTGAGTCTTTAAGGTTTACTGTGCTGTCGGCTTGCATTTTCCGACGCGCATCAATCTGCTGCTGCGTTGGCCACAGTCCTTGACCCGGAAACAGTCCAGCCGCCATCGCTGCTTTCGCCTCTGTCTCTAAGGCTTTTAGTGACACGTTAGCGCCAAGTTTTCTGACAGCGTAGTCGAGCGGATCCGTCGCTTGTGCAATCCAATCTTTTTTATTCATTGATTCATTCACCTCCGATAAGCGATTTGCCAGTTTGTGACTGTAATATCAGATTAAAACAACGACTCCTTCAGCGTTTGTCTTGAAGCCGTATTTTTTGATTAATGCGTTTTCTTCGGCGGTTTGTTGCTCTGGCGTCAAATCGGCTGACAGCCTCGAAATGTCAATAAGAAAACCTGACGCCTTTTGTGCCTGTTCAACGTATGCAGGATCAAGACCCGACTGTGTGCGTGCCTCCAATTTTTCGATCTTACTTTTGATTGTCTTACTCATTTTTTCTGCGTCACCTCCTCACATCTTGCTCTAACAAGATTAGGCGCTCCTCCAAGCTGTCAAGCTCCACGTCCTTGAGGATTGCGCCATAAGTGCTAACTGCACTTACAAGAACTCGGGCCCAGCCCTGTTTCTGTTTGTCAGAGTTTCCGCTGGAATGAATTTTTTTGTGGGATATGGCTAATACGCCGTCTAAAACGCGAAACAGCAAGTTTCTGCGCTCCTTCGCTGAACGGTCGGATGATGGTTTCTCTACGGTTTCGGCTAGCACATGATACACCTCATTTAGATTCCTCCTCTGTGATTTTCCCAGCGCGGAGGGAAGACAGCTGAGAACTTACCACCTCCCCTCCCGTCAATAGTAAGCATTTAGACAGCCTCCTCGATTCTACTCTCGAAACAGCAACGATGAAAGGCGTAAACTTGATTCTTCACCATCAAACTTAAGGCGCCATAACCGTCAGGAACCAGCCCATCCTCAAGCGCCCTCGCAAAAACCATAACAGGCGTTTCCTTCAGAATCTCCATCCGAACTTTGCCCCCAAAAATGATTGCCTTCAAGTCGGAGCCTCCTTTCTTGCGTTAAATTCTCTTTTACACGTGACGTGACAGGGTAAGCCGTCAATGTTGGTTAGATCGTTAGGATTACCAACCGGCTTATGGCAGATGAAACATATTGGATATTGACCCTCCGGGAAATACTGGTCGATGTCTGAGGTTGGTTTTTGGGCGTGACCTTTCTGACCCTTTTGACCCTTTTCTGGGGATGGGGTGTCAGGCTGTTCGGTTATGCCGTAAATTTGCTGCAGGTAGGTTAGGCGTTCTTTATCAATGAGCCAGCCTTTCCCTGTGTGGGTGTGCACTTTTTCAAAGCCTAATCTGCGAACTAGCCAGCCAATGCTGCTTGTTTTCCACTGTTCTTTATCGTTGCGGCTTGAATTAAACGCCTCTGCAATATCCTTCGTTAATGCTATGTTCTTTTCGTTAATAATTTCATTTTTGCTGAGTATTTCCATTATCTCGGCTTCTTCGCTTGCCTTTTCTTCAGAACTCCTCATTTCATAGATTTTTTTGGCGTAGTTTATGATGTTTTCATGTCCCTTGTTTGAGACTGCGAGAAGACAGGAGAAAAGTTCCTGAAGCCTCCCATCGCCGAAATCAAGCGCTCCTACCCCCTCTGAAAAAAGGTCAGAAAGGTCAGAAGAGTCACCAGATGTGAATGTGTAGAGTCTCCATCCTAATAGCTTGTTGCGAATTTCAGTTGCTCTTTTCTCATCGATAAGTCTCAAAACTTCTCTTCTCGCTTTAATCATGCGGATCATAATAGATCGTGACTCGAGAGCTTGAGCTAATCCCTGAGTTCCGGCAAGAGCCTTGAATCCGAAAACGTCAAAGGCTTCCAGTTCACTTCCTTGCTGAGTTTGCTTCACTCTAATTGCGTACTGTCCTCTGCGATAACCAGAGTTCAGTAAACCGATAACCTCAGTTTTTGTATCTTTGCTGTAAATCTCAGTTTCGTCTAAGAGAAGCGTTGGATGCCACTCTTCACTTGCACGGAATAAGGCAGCCGAACTAATATTACTCGCTAAGATTCCCCTGTAACAGAGCCTATGCAGAACCTCTAACCCCCTTGTTTTTCCCGAAGCTACAGGACCATAAAAGAAAACGTAGGGCACAACCGACCACAATTCACGAACCCAAGTGCTGAGACTCCAAGCGGTCAAAACATCATACAATTCTGCACTAGGCAAAAACAGGTGATCGTAAATGAAGCTGCGCACCTCAGTCCATAGCTCATGGGAGCTGCTATATGCTTCGGGTTTGGTTGCGAGGGGCCAGGGACACCGCTCTAACGGCTGAAAGGTGTCCTCTCCAACATAAAAGACAGGGGTTTCTGTGAAGTCTTTGCCGAAAACGTATTTGCCGTCTGCTATCTGCTCGAAGATGGTGCTGTTTTCGCTGAAGCCGGGGCTATGTTTGACTTTAATCTCCTCTTTTTCATCCTTCTTTTTATGTTTTGGCTGAAACAGTTCACATGCTGGATCTGAGGAAAGACAAGCTGTCAGGTTGTCTTCTCTCTTTTTATACTCGGCTTTCGGACATACTCCACGCTCTAGATGAAATTTGCAAGCTCCACAAACTTTTTCTGTCATATGCCTCTCCTCTCACCGTTTCGCTGGTTTTCTTCCGATGGTTTCGTTGTCATCGAAAAGCCAATAGAATAACCCAGAGCGTTGAAGTTTGCCTTCATGTGCTTTGAGATCGTTTAACAGAGCGGTATAATCAGCGGTGGTTTTCGCTTTCTGACCGTATGCTGGGTAGCACTCGAAAGCGCCCTTCTGTCCTGTTGCTCGGATCCACTTCAGATTTTCTGTGTTGTAATGCTGAATGTCTCGTATTTCAGAGGGAGAAAGCTGTTCTATGGCTTCGTCTGCTGCGTCGCGGATCTTAACTAGGAACTCCACGAACACGTTTTCTTGAGTCATTTTTGGGGGTCTCCTTTAATTCTCGGGTAGTTTCTCTATCACGGAATCAAGTTTTTTGATGGCTTCCTCTATAACAGAGCGTGGTATCTGCACCATTTCTGATGTCATTATGTTGCTTTCCTTCCGTTGAGAAATTCGGCTAGAGCACAGCGAACAACATCACTATAGTTTTTGAGTTTAGGGTATTCCCGCTTCACCACTGCCTCGATCGCTTTTTTCTGTCCGTCTGGGACTCGGACTGTCAAGATTTCTTTCAACTCTTGAGCCTCAACTATGCCGTAGGACAGTAAGACATATATACATTTATTACGTAAGTATTCTTACTTACGGTAAGTATGTGGAAGGTAAGTTTAAATGAACAAAAAAAAGAGTAAACACTTACTCCCTAGCGAAGAAAAAGCGCTACACTACATTATAGAACACGGGTCAACCTACGCATACGAGCTGGGCACGACAAAAAAAATTTTGGGAACCGAGAAAACAGCCAATATTGCGCTTAATAACTTAGCCCGCAGGAGGTTATTGCATAAAAAGGCAAAACGGGGAGAAGAAACCAATAGAAGAGAGCGGCAAATGTACACTTTAAGCTTGAGAGGGCTATGTGTGGCGTTAATAGAGTTGGACCTACTTGATAAAGACCCCGACTGGATTAAAAAAAATTGGGGGCACCTATTACCACTCCTCAACAAGCTGCCTCTTTTTGACAAAAATCTTTTTTGGGCATGCCTAAGTAGTGCATGGGAAGACGTTAGATGGCTGACCGTAATTTTTGATGATGCCTTCACCGCCATAATTATTGAGGAAAAGTTTTGTAAAGCAATGTATAGGGTAGCCAATGACCCAGACAGCATGACAAAAATTGATAAGATTTTGCATGCTGATCCTGAGTTTAGGAAACGCGCAAAAGATTGTCTCCACGAAATGAGGGCAAGGGGCGTTGTGAAGATGATAAAAATTGGAGAATGGATAAATCGGGTGTTTCCCGAACTAGAAAAATCTGAACCTGACTGGAACAAAATAAAGGATATAGAGAAGTTCATTAAAAAATATGATCGGTTTTACTTGTATGATAAAGAAGTATTAATTAATTTTGTGGAGAGCCATTTAATACCTCTTTTGAAAGAGCAGATAGCATGGAAGAGAAGGGTTAAGCTTCCAGAAATTCTTCCGGGCGAAACACCTGAAGAGTGGGCACTTCGGGTAGAAAAAATGAGAGAGGGGCGTGAGGTTTAGAGAAGAAAAGGAGAAGAGCCAGAAACAGGAAGGCACTTCGTAACAGTTTTATATGCCCTACACTCTCTTCGTAGAGTTATGCGAAGAGCCTACACAGGTAAATTAACCTAAAATAGATATGTTTCTCTTTGTATTAATCTAAGTTAACAGGTGTATAGATAGAAGATGGTTCGAATAGCGGTTCTCGATGAGGAGAGATGCGAATCCAAACGTTGCGGTAGACCATGCTATCGCTTCTGCCCGCCAGTAAGAAACAATATTGAAGCCATCATATTCGAAGGCGACAAGCCTCAGATCGTGGAAAGCCTATGTGTAGGATGCGGCATCTGCGTGAGGAAATGCCCATTCAAAGCCATCTCCATCGTCAACTTGGCGGACGAACTGGAAGAAGAGTGCAGCCACCGGTTCGGACCCAACACCTTCAAGCTCTTTCGTCTCCCAACACCCTCCTCAGGCGTAGTTCTGGGTCTTCTGGGACAGAATGGTATAGGAAAAACAACTGCACTCCACATTCTTTCCGGAGAAATCAAACCGAACCTAGGAAAATATGGTGAGCCTCCAGAGTGGACGCAACTGATTCAACATTTCCGTGGCTCAACCCTTCAGGAATATTTTCAGAGACTAAGCAAAGGAAACATGAAGGTTGTACACAAACCCCAGTATGTAGACCGGATATCTCGGGTTGTCTCTGGCAAGGTAGGGGAACTTCTTGAAAAAGTCGACGAACGAAACAAGTTAGGTCAGCTTACCGAAAAGCTTCAACTTGAAACCATCTGGAACAGAAACCTGAAAGTTTTGAGCGGGGGAGAACTTCAGCGGGTGGCTGTCGCCGCCTCTATCTGTCGAGAAGCAGATGTTTACCTGTTCGACGAGCCTGCCAGCTATCTGGATGTGAAGCAGCGTCTACAGGTTGCCAAGGCTATTCGAACACTTAAACAGGACGGAAAAATAGTTATTGTTGCAGAGCATGATTTGGCGATTCTCGATTATTTGTCCGATCAAATCTGCGTTTTTTATGGTGACCCCGGAGTTTACGGGGTAGTCTCTCATGTCCACGGAGTGAGAGTTGGAATAAACATTTACCTTGAAGGCTATATTCCTGACGAGAACGTGCGATTCAGAAAGGATTCAATAATCTTTCACGTGAAGCCCCCATCCGCCGGATTGACCGTGGGCGAATCACTGCTGCAGTGGAGTGAAATCAAGAAATCATTTGGGGAGTTTGAGTTTCAGGCGGTGCCGGGGGAGGTGAAACGGGGGGAGGTGGTTGGAATATTTGGACCCAACGGGATTGGAAAAACTACCTTTGTGAAGATACTTGCGGGAATAGAGGAGGCAGATTCTGGAGAGACATCCAATGAGGATGGACTAAAAGTAAGTTATAAGCCTCAATACATTTCGCTGCAGTATAAGGGAACCGTTGAAGAACTGCTGAAAGAGACGGCTGAAAAAGAGTTTGGAACAAGTTTGTATAATAGTCAGATTCTGCAGCCCCTCAAAATGCAGCTTCTCATGGACCGTGACTTAACTGAGCTTAGCGGAGGGGAACTTCAGAGAGTCGCCATCGCCGCGTGCCTATCTAAAGAGGCGGAGCTGTATCTTCTCGACGAACCGAGCGCCTATCTGGACGTTGAAGAGAGGCTGTCTGTGGCTCGAACGATTCGACGGGTAATCGAAAACAGAAAAGTAACGGCTTTCGTTGTGGAGCATGATGTGGTAGCGCAAGATTTCATAGCTGATCGCCTCATGATTTTCACTGGAGAACCTGGAATACGTGGTTTTGCTAATCCGCCAACAGATCTTCGTAACGGCATGAACAGCTTTCTCAAGGACATGACAATCACCTTTCGAAGAGACCCTCAAACGAAACGACCAAGAGTGAACAAGGAAGGTTCTAGGCTAGACCGAGAACAAAAGAAGATAGGCGAATACTACTACCTAAGCACCGAAGATTAGCGGATTGGCTTTTTGTCTAGTCTCCGTTTGTAGATGCTTAATGCAACTGTAAGTGTGATAAGTAGTAGCAGGAGTGTCCATGAGGGAAACTCTGGGATTACTTCTGTGCCCTCAATTCTGACGACATTGCTGCTGTGAGTATAGTTGAAAGATAGTAAAATATGTGATTCGTTTGATTGCTCAGCAAACACTAATGGCTGGGACTCGCCAGCAAAAACGGAGTATTGTCCCGCCAACAGACCCTTTGGGATGGTGACATTACAGAATCCCGTCGTCCCTGACGACCCATCAGTGTTGAAACTTATTTGTTTAAGCGACTGCTTGAACATGAAATCTGTTACTGTAAGGTTGCTTTGAACTTGAACAGTATATGTTTCATTATTCCATGTTCCTGCATCGAAAACTTGGATTGCGGGAGTTCCAATAGCATACAGGTTTCCGTCACTGGATCCCACGAAAAGTAGTCCATCGGAAATTGCCGGAGAGGATTGAACAGCGCCTTCAGTCTTGTAGCTCCAAATAATGTCCCCATTGAAGGCGTCTAGAGCGTAAACATAATTGTTGTCGAGTCCAAAGTAGACTTTTCCGTCTGCTACCGCAGGTGAAGAAACAGAATATTCGCCGTCCAATGGGCAACTCCATTTCACCGTCCCATTCTCTGCATCTAGAGCATAAGTGGCGCTGCTTGTTGGAATATAGACTGTATTGTAGGCAAATGCAGAAGAAGCCTCAGCTACGCCGTCTAATTGACGTTCCCAACCTCTCATTCCAAATTCCTTTAATCCAAAGATGGTGCTGCTGCCATTGATGTTCACAGTAACAACGAACGTTTTTCCGTCGCCGATTGTTGCTCCACTCCTAACCTTTCCAATATCACTTTCTGCCATAGCACTCGAAAAAATTATCTCCCCAGTATTTGCCGCAAATCCGTTAACCTCAATTCCTGTTTCTCCTAAGGTGACAGCAACTATTAGCCCCTCATCGTAGGTGAGAGGCGCAATTCCATTCGCGTGAAAGATGGGTACATTGTAAAGGCTTACTCCAACTGCTTCATTGAAAACAAACACGGTTTGGTTTCCATTCACGAACACCCTAGAACCCACAATTAATGGAGCCCCAAAACTTGCTGCTTCTCCAAGCGATTGATTCCAAGCCTCCAATCCCGTGTACATGTTAATTGCATAAAGGGTTCCGGAAGCGGACGTAATGAAGACCTTGCCGTTAGCAACTGTCGGAGAATTAACGGCTGTGCCTATCCAGAAATCCCATATTTTTGCTCCATTGGTTGCGTTAACGGCGTAGAGGTATCCGTCAGTGGAAGCTACGAAGACCATTCCTGCAGATGCAACTGGAGAAGACTTGATTGGCCCACCTGTCTGGAACTTCCAATACGTTTGGTTACTGCATGGAGCAGGGCTCTCTGTGTAGCCTGTCCTTCTTTCATCGCCCTGAAGGGTAGTCCACGCATACGAGTTGGTTACTGCTGCTTGTGCAATGTTGATGCTTGGAAGAGAAACAAGCATCAAACAAAGAATAAAAATCAGAAAAAAGGGGGGTAGAAATCTTTTCACATTATTACCTCGCAGCTTTTGGTTTGTGTAGTTTCCATTTGTAGATGGCTAACGCAACAATGAGTGCGATGAGCGGAAGCAGCATTGGCATCCGTGATGGAAACTCAGAGATGGTAATTGGTTCCATTAGCGGGTAATTGTCTTGGCTAGAAACAAAACTTACAAAGCCACCGACATCGGTGTCCCATTTATACCCAATTATAATGTACGGGGTATCGCCTATGCCATCGCCGTTGTCGTCTGTTCCATTATAATCGCCCCAGTAGTTGCCTATTGTCCCGTTATCCCAACAGGTACCTTCTACGCCATCGCCAATGTGAATCTTGCAGGAGTCAGCTGTGAAGGTGTTGCCATAAAACGTGTTGTTTACGGCTCCGTCCTGAAGAGCTATAGCAAACTCGTTATTTGCCATGTAGTTGCCATAGAAGGTGTTGTTTGAGCAAGTAAAAACTGTTCGAATTGCTTGACCTACGAATCCGGTTATGTTGTTTCCAAGGATCAGATTATTTGAACAAACAAAGAGGGCTATGCCTTCGCTGCCTTTGTAGTTCTGGTCTGGCAGGTGAGTGCTTGAAGCTGGTCCCGTTATGTTGTTTCTCGCGATTGTGTTCGAGTCTGCTTTGTCCAATATTATCGGGAGAAGTGACTCGATCTTGTTATCTGATATTATGTTTGATGAGCCTTCGATTTTGATGCCGCGAGCGCTGCCGGTTATTATGTTATTTCTGACTATATTCGTTGAACCCTTGCAGCTGATTGATGGATAATCGCCCCATATGTCTGCAAAATTGTTCGCTTCGATTAGAACAAGCGTGGAATCTTGAACTACTCCGCCCCTATTGGTACCGTTGAAAAACGAGTTATCAACTACAGTTACGTGTGAGGAGTTGGAGATTCTAACACCTGTGTCGCCCTGTTCAAAATTCAAGCGTGTAATTGTCACATTGTTCCGTCCCGTTACGATTACGCCGTTGTTTCCGTCGTCGTAGCCCTTGATTCGGCTTGCATTTCCTTGAATCGTGTACCCTGCGCCATCAATCACAATGTTGTCGCATTGGATTTCAATTGTGTAAAGAACTATGTTGTCCGTCAGTTTGTAGAGATTACCTGTTCTCTCGATGGGCGCCGTCGGAGGTTCAACGCTCCCATCGTTTCTTATATAGATTCGCGGGAGATCCGGACCGGGGTCTGGAAAAACGTTTCCATGAACCAAAGCAATTAATTGCACTCCAACTACCGCTGAAAGTAGTAATATTGAGATAATTGAGGTAATGAAGTTTTTCTTGTTCATTTATATGGTTCACCTTTCTTAAAACCAATCTTGTAAGCTATCGACAATACAGTAACAACAAAGAATCCAGCAACTAGAACAGTCCATGTTGGAAACTCTGGGATTGTGGCTGGTTCCATGAGTGGGTAGCGGTCAATGTTGTTTTCGTTGATGTAGAAGGGGGTGTCTCCTATTCCTGAACTGCCTACTTCTGATGCGTTAGGATACCGTGTGATATAGTCGCTCCAGTAGTTACCTGCTGTGCCATTGTCCCAAACATTACCACGCCCCGAGGGAATGGACACCTGCAGTCCTTCGTCCTTTGCATTGTTGTTAACGAAGCTGTTATGGTAAATTATGTTGTTGTTTTGGTTACCTGTGAGTTGCATTCCCCAGTCGCTGTTTTCTGTTATCATGTTCCCAATGATTCTGTTGTCGAAAGAATCGTCGACTAAGACGCCGATGGCGTTGTTTGCTATGTAATTTTCAGAGACCAAGTTATTGTTTGAATCGCTCCGGAGTCTAATGCCGTAGCCGTTGTTTGCTGTTATCGTGTTCTCAATTATGTCTGAGCCTAGAGAATCGTACAAGTAGATGCCAGCTTCGTTATTGTTGGTTACTCTGTTTCCGTTGATCTTGTTATCAGAGGAACTGCGGATAACGATGCCTTCTTGGTTGTTGTGTATATTGTTTCCAGAAATGTTGTTATTTGAAGAATCTTGGGCGTAGATGCCATTGTTGCTGTCTGTTATGTTGTTTTCGGAAATGGTGTTGCTGGAAGACCCGTAGATATAGACGCCATTGACCGTGTTCGTTACATAGTTCTTGGTTACTGTCGAGTCCATCGTGGAAACAAGTAGTATTCCATCCCTATTGTTGGCAAGATTCAAGTTTTGAACGGTTATGTGTGTGCAGTTTATGAGGGCTATGTATCCAGCGTCAGATGGCACAGTCCTGTCTTGCTGGTTGACCCAGTAGATAATTGGTTTTTCGTCCACCATGTTTGAGGCGTCAATGTCGTTTGGATACCCGTTTTTGCTATCTGCTAAATATCCGCCCCTGATCATAAAATTCTGCTTGTTATTGCTCATGCTGTTGTTTCTAAGAACGTTGTTGTAGGAGGCACTGATGTAAATGCCGTATTCGTTGTTTGTCAGGGTGTTACTGGAAAGATTGTTGTTTGAGGAAGTCATGCCTATATAATCCTCAGCAATGAGCCTAATGCCATAAGAGAAGTTGCTAACCTCCATGTTCCTCACTGTTACTCCGTTCCTGTTTTTGATGAAAACTCCAGTGGAGCTTCCGTTTCCTTGGAGCGTGTAACCGCTTCCATCAAGTACAATGTTGTTCCGTTCAACTGCAATGGTGTATCCAACAATGTCATCTGTGAAAGTGTATATGTTTCCAGCGCGTTGAATAGACGCGGTTGACGGATCAACGCTTCCATCACTTTTAATAATAAAAGCTGGTTGAGGAGTTCGAATTGGCATAAAATTTGCTTCTGCTAACCTAACGAACTGCACTCCAGCCAGTGCTGAAGACAAAAGCACCACAATAAAAGCGGTGGTTAATGTCTGTTTCTTATCCATTTCTAATCTCCATTCTTCTTACGACGGAAAGTTTTTGTTTTCGTCGTCGGAGACGTTTTAGTGACAAGTATTCATCTATTGAAGTCACGGCTTCTGTTTCAGCAATTTTTAATGCCGATTTTTCCAAGTTAAAGCCTCTAACAATTCATTTTATGACTGAATATCCATAAAAGGATTTTTGTCAAGGTTTCTTGACCTATCAAATAATACGTTAGTCAAATTTTCTTGACAAACAGTTGTCTTACGAGATTTTATCATAACCAGAAAAGGTAAGGTATGCTCCAAAGCACTTGAAACGTTTTTCACCAGCTATTGTCAGTTTAGCAGATGCCTGAATTATGGTTTGATGTTTGCTTTTATCGAATAAAGAGAAGAAATTATGGCAGCACTTGGTCTATTGGCTGTGTTTCTGTTTGGTTGAACGATTCTATTTCGTTGAACAAGTTATCAGTCTGGTTTAAGATCATGTTTTCCATTTTTCGTATTCGATCTATTTGCGGTACATCTTCGGCTTCAAGTGTTTGCTCAAAAGTAACAACAGCATATTCCACAACAACACAGGCAAGTATTACCGCAGAAGTTACAAAAAGTAATGTTGCTACTGTTGTCTGCATTCCCACACACCTTCAATCTAAAATACGTATTGTTTTATATTATACGTTATTCTAATTCGAAAGCTATTCTTAATCCAACGGTATTACGGTTTTCAAATTAAGTCAAAAAAAGGACATAAAGCATGATAGACTTGACTGTGTAAGAAAAAGGCGAAACTGTAATATTGGAAGCTAATGAATTAATCAGCAACAAGAAAAGGGTGGGTCTCTCATGTCTGCAGATTGTTTCGAATGCGAAGTCATGGACTGGAACCTGTTTTACAATTTAGCTAGGAAAGTGGCAAAGAAAATTAACGGTTCAGGCTACAAACCTGACCTGATAGTTGGTTTAGCTCGGGGAGGCTGGGTTTTAGCTCGGATTCTCTGCGACTTGATAGGCGTCAAGGATCTTGTGAGCCTAAAGGTTGAGCACTGGGGCGTAACAGCAACACCAGACGGAAAAGCTAAGCTGAAGTATCCATTAAAGGTCAACTTGAACGGAAAAAACGTGCTAATTGTAGATGATATCACAGATACTGGTGAAAGCATGCGCGTAGCAGTTGAGTACATCAAATCTTTGAAACCATCCGAGATCAGAACCGCTGCCCTGAGACATATAACACGCTCAAAGTTTATGCCAGACTACTTTGGCGAGGAGATAAGTTGGCGATGGGTAATATTCCCTTGGAACTTCACAGAGGACATGTGCAATATTGTTCCGAAGGTCTGCGCACGCCTCTCAGTGAGTCCTGATGGTGACGTTGATGTTGCACAAATCAGGAATGAACTGAAGCAATTCTACACGATTGACACAACTGAAGAAACGGTAGCTTATGTTCTACGAGAACTTAAACGGCGAAACCTCATTCAGGACAAATGATCTGTAAGAAAAAATGGGCTCGGTCAAAGCAGAATTATCTACAAACGTTAACCACCGAGCTACATTATGGCGTCTTTGAGGGCTGAGCCACATCCGCAATTTCTATCTTTGGGTATCTGGGGAATAGCCTCAAGAATCAACTTTTTGAAATTTTCGTTACTCTGCTGTATTGTTTCTACTACTTCTTTCGTGGACACAGGCTTTTCAGCCCACACATCATAGTCAGTAACCATCGATATGGGGACGTAACACAATTCCGCTTCCCTAGCCAAGACGCACTCAGGATATATGGTCATTCCTATGATATCCGCTTTCCACATCCGAAAAAGTCTGGACTCAGCCTTGGTAGAAAACCTTGGACCCTCTATACAGACGTAGGTCCCACTTGTCTTAACGTTTAAGCCTAGCCGCTGAGCAAACTCGATGAAAAACAGTCGAAGCTGTTGACAGAAAGGATCGGCAAAAGAAATGTGACAGGTCTGTCCTCCTTCATAGAAAGTGTCTAACCGTTTCTTAGTTCGGTCAATAAGCTGATCTGGAATCACAAAATTTCCGGGCTCATAATCCTCCCGTAAACTTCCCACAGCTGAAGAAGCAATAACTCTTTTGACGCCTAACTGCTTTAGCGCCCACACGTTAGCGCGATAGTTGACTCTATGAGGAGGAATCGTGTGGTTTCTACCATGTCTAGGTATAAACGCCACCCTAACGTTCTTGTAAATGCCAACGGAAACCAGATCTGACGTTTCACCAAAAGGGGTGAAAACCTTGATTTCTTTAACATTCTCGAAATTCTCTTGATCATAGACACCTGTTCCACCTATGATTCCTATCTCAGCAGATTCTGTCATAACCATACAAACACTTCCCACATTGCCTAAACTAATAACATCAATAAATCATTTAAAAACAATTCCGGCATTCGAAACCTCTATTTTGCATTATAGCACACGTAAAGGTTATCTTTCCTTGTTACATTTACATTATTTGAGGGATTGAAACTTGACGAACATGCTTAAAGTGCTTATAGTTTACTACAGCCAAACGGGTAACACCGAGAAGATGGCTAGGGCGATTGAAGAGGGGGCAAAGTCAGTTGTGGGGATTGATGTAGAGTTGAAATATTTTGTTAGACCAGAGGAGCTGGCAGCGGCAGATGCAATAATTCTCGGGATGCCCACATACTACCACGATATAGGAATAGACATGAAGAACCTTCTAGAGGGGGCAGCTAAGGAAGAGATAAGCCTAAAAGGCAAGGTGGGGGCAGCCTTCGGATCCTACGGCTGGAGCGGAGAAGCTCCCAATATGCTGTTGGAGATCATGAAGAACCGATTTGAAATGGATGTCGTAGAACCCGCTCTGCGGATAAAGTACAATCCGGACAAGAAAGGTTTAGAAGAGTGCCGCAAACTGGGAAAAACCGTTGCCGAGAAGATTTTGAAGACAAGTTTAAGTTAGGAAGATGCTAGTGTCGCCCATGCTTTTGGGGTCTATAGAGGCATGGGTAGATGTGTCATGTTAAATTGTGTCTATATAGATTCAATAGAAATACATATACTATTTTAGGAAAATGTTTAGATTTAGTTGAGTATGTTTAAATTGTACATAACGTAAAATGGAATGTGATATGGACTTTCAGTTTCGTGACACAGCACAAACGACATATTTTTGTGTTTAGTCCTAAACGTATATTGGAGGTGAAAAATGAATATGGAAAACGAAGATAGATACCAGTTTAATCCCCAATTTGGGTTACTTGGATATGCTCTAATTATAATAGTGGTATTGATAGCGATTTTCGCAGCAGTCTTCTTCTTAACTATGTGGGTCAACGTTCCGGTAGGCAACGCAGTCGTAATGGTTGACCCTCTGTCCGGCACAATCAGCGAACCGATCCTAGGTCCAACTTTTGCAACCAAGGCTCCATGGGTCAATGCCGTCCAGATCACAGTTGCGGTGGATACCTTGAAGATATGGGGTGACGGAACCGAC
>Ga0315538_1000872_pt1 | contig 18288 bp, 13 predicted proteins | sample SalMarSW160230MG_2_FD_203834 | JGI IMG/M metagenome (GOLD analysis project Ga0315538, IMG submission 203834) | Salt marsh sediment microbial communities from the Plum Island Ecosystem LTER, Massachusetts, United States - Salt Marsh Sediment SW1601-230 ...
TCCTTGCCGCTTTCCACCATTCGCTTGGCTCTCTCCAGCGCCAGCTCGGCGACGCGGGTATGGTTCTCCACCGGCTCGTCAAAGGTGGCCGATATTACCTCTCCCTTGACCGAGCGCTTTATATCGGTAACCTCCTCCGGCCGCTCGCCGATGAGGCAGACGATAAGATGAAGATCGTTATAGTTGGTGCTGATGGCGTTAGCGATGGCTTTAAGCAGTAATGTCTTACCGGCTTTGGGCGGCGATACAATCAAGCCCCTTTGCCCCCGCCCGATGGGGGCAATCAGGTTAAGCAAGCGGGTGGAAAGCTCCTCGGGTTTGGTCTCCAGGTCGATTAATTTATCGGGGAAGGTGGGAGTGAGCGAGCCGAAGGGGCCGCGCCTCTTGATTGCATCGGGGTTCATATCGTTAATGGTCTCCACCCTCACCAGCCCGTAGTATTTCTCGCCGTTCTTGGGCGGCCTTACCTGGCCGGCGACCACATCGCCGGTGCGCAGACCGAAGCGGCGGATTTGAGACTGGGAGACATAGACGTCAGCCGAGCTGGGCAGCAGGCTGTTCTGCCTCAAAAAACCGTAGCCCTCTCCGATAATCTCGAGTATGCCGCCGGCGAAGTTATAGCCCTGCTGCTCGGCGTTGGCCTGGAGCAGGCGCTTGACCAGGTCCTGCTTCTTGAGGTTGGTATAGCTGGAGATGCCCATCTCCTTGGCCATCTCGAGCAGTTCTTCTCGGCTTTTGCCTTCTAAATCGCTGATATTCATAATTGTAACCTCACCTCCTATGGTATTTTAGCCACCCTCTCTTATTTCTTTGAAAGGCGCTGCCAGTCGCTTAAGAAACGGGCGACGCCGACATCAGTGAGGGGGTGTTTTATCATCTGCATCAGCACCTCGTAGGGGACGGTGGCGATGTGAGCCCCTGCCTTAGCCGCGGCCACGCAGTGCTGGGGGTGGCGAATGCTGGCGGCAATGACCTTGGTGGAAAGCTGGTAATTTCGGAAGACATCGACGATATCCTTGACCAGTGCCATGCCGTCGTGACCGATGTCATCCAGTCTGCCGACGAAGGGGCTGACATAGGCGGCGCCGGCGCGGGCGGCCAGCAGTGCTTGATTCAATGAAAAGCAGAGGGTAAAGTTGACCTTTATCTTCTCCTTGGCCAGGGCTGAGGTTACCTCCAGCCCCTCGGCGGTAGCCGGGATTTTAATGACGATATTGGGCGCCCAGGAGGCGATTTTTCGCGCCTGCTCGGTCATGGCCTGGGCGCCTTCGACCACCACCTCGGCCGAGATAGGCCCGGGGATAATGGAGCAGATTTCCTTGACCACCGCCTCGTAGTCAGACTTGCCCTCCTTGGAGACCAGGCTGGGGTTGGTGGTAACCCCGCTGACGATGCCCAGCTTAGCCGCCTGCCTTATATGCTCAATATTAGCTGTATCCAGGTAGATTTCCATTTTTAACCTCTTTTAAGATTGGGAGGAAAGGGGCAGTGATGTCTGCGCCCCTTCTCTTAAGATATCTTTAGCCACGCCGATAAAGTCGCGGAAAAGGGGGTGGGGACGGCCGGGGCGGGAGCCGAACTCAGGGTGGAACTGGCAGCTCACCATCCAGGGGTGGTCGGCTAGCTCGCAGAGCTCAACCAGCCGCCCGTCGGGGGATAGGCCGCTGAAGACCATCCCTCCCTTCTCCAGTTGGGCGCGGTATTGATTATTCAACTCGTAGCGGTGCCGGTGGCGCTCCTGAATTAAGTCCTGCCCGTAGGCCCTGGCGGCGCGGCTGCCGTCGACCAGCTGGCAGGGGTAGTTGCCCAGGCGCATGGTGCCCCCCTTGGTCTTCTTGTCCTTCTGGTCGGGGAGGAGGTCGATGACCGGATAGCGGGTCTTGGCGTCGAACTCGGTGGAGTTGGGCTCGTCCGAACCCAGGACGTGGCGGGCGAACTCGATTACCATCACCTGCATCCCCAGGCACAGCCCGAGGTAGGGAATTCCCTTCTCCCGGGCGTAGGTCGCCGCCTTTACCATTCCCTCAATGCCCCTGACGCCGAAGCCGCCAGGGACGACGATGCCCTGGGCTGAGCGCAATATCGAAGAGTCCCCGCCGTTTTCCAGGGACTCCGAGGGGACCCAGTTTAGCTTGATATCCCGGCCGTGATGGAGGACGGCATGGTGCAGCGCCTCCCTGACCGAGAAGTAGGCATCCTTCAGCTCCACGTACTTACCCACCAGGGCGATGTTAACCGCCTGGCGGGGTGTCTTGATAAGGTCGACCAGCTCCTTCCAGTGCTTGAGGTCCGAAGAACGTGGATTTAGTTTTAATTTTAGCTTATCGGCGATTAGTTGCCCCAGTCCGGCCTCCTCCAGTACCAGCGGCACCTCATAGATGGTGGATACCGTGGGCAGGGAGATGACCGCCTTCTTTTCCACATCGCAAAACAGGGATATTTTATCCCTGATATCTTCCGAGATGGGGTAATCGCTGCGGCAGACGATAATATCGGGCTGGATACCGATGCGCCTAAGCTCGTTAACGCTGTGCTGGGTGGGCTTGGTCTTTACCTCCTGGGTGGAATTGAGGTAGGGGAGAAGGGTAACATGGACGTAGAGCACGTTGTCCCGCCCAACATCATTTCTCATCTGCCTGATGGCTTCCAGGAAGGGTTGCCCTTCGATATCGCCCACGGTGCCCCCGACCTCGATAATAACCACGTCAGCCTTTGATTTCTCAGCCAGGTGGTGAAAACGTTCTTTTATCTCGGTGGTAACGTGGGGCACCACCTGGATAGTCCCTCCCAGAAAATCGCCCCGTCTCTCCTTGGTGATAACGGAGCTATAGATTTGACCCGAGGTGACGCTGGAATCGGTGGTAAGCTCGACATCGATGAAGCGCTCGTAGTTGCCCAAATCAAGGTCGGTCTCGGCGCCGTCCTGGGTGACGAATACCTCGCCGTGCTGGTAGGGAGACATCGTTCCCGGGTCAACGTTGAGGTAGGGGTCTAGCTTCTGCGCCGACACCGCAATCTGGCGACTCTTGAGGATAGTGCCGATGGAAGCGACGGTGATGCCTTTGCCAACGGAACTAACTACACCACCAGTAACAAAGATATACTTTGACATTTGGGAAAACCAAGCTCCAAGGATTTAATCCAGGAAGCTACTTAGCGTTAGGTTCATGAGAGGTGGGGAAAGGGTTTCTTACAGGTTTTTTAGTATTATAATGGGGTAAGGGTAAATTGTCAAGTATTTGCTGGTTTGTGATTGTTTATTGGTGCCTGCCCCCATCCTCCCCTTTTGAACTAAGCTTTTTCTACCCACCCAGCCCTCCCTCATAAGCTTCGCTTCTAAGACTTTCTGCCCCACCCCTCTTTTTAACTTTTGTCTTCTTTCCCACCCTTAACCCACCCTCTGGGGTAGTGTTCCCAATCTCTTGCTTTTCAGGGGTGTTGTAAGAGGGGCCAAGCCCCTGTAGGGCGGGTTCGGGTGGGAGGCAAAACAATGGTCTAAAACGGGGTGGGGCTAAATAAGTAATCCCGGCTTTAATTTGTCTTGGTTCGGGGGGTGGTGCTATGATGAGGATTGTGGAACAAAGGTTAAAAGAAGCCCTCTCCAGTATAAAAAAACAGGCTATCACCGAAGCTGGGTTGGTGCCGTCGGCGGTGCTGGTGCCCATATATTATAAGGAAGGGCAGTATTATATCCTCTTTACCCAGCGCACCGATAACGTCAAGGAGCACAAGGGACAGATATCCTTTCCCGGAGGAGCCTACCAGGAGGGGGACAGGACGCTGCTGGATACCGCCCTGCGCGAGAGCACCGAGGAAATAGGTTTAGACCCCGGTGACGCTGCGGTGCTGGGGGAGCTGGACGATACGGTAACGGTGGCGACGAACTATATTGTTTCCCCCTTTGTCGGGCTTATCCCCTGGCCCTATAAGTTCAAGGTGGACGGCTGGGAGACGAATGAGATAATCGAGGTCCCCATCTCGGCGCTGTTGGGCAAGGCTTCCCGTCGCGAGGAGACCGAGGTCATCGGCGGTAAGGCGGTCACCTCGTACTTCTACCACTACCAGGGAAGGGTAATCTGGGGGGCAACGGCCCGCATACTGCACCAGTTCCTGGAGCTTTTCGCCCTGGCGGCAAAGGGCTAATAGACCGCCCCAACTCCCCTCAAATTTCATACAATTTTATTAACTTTCCTTATAAACTATTGACATATTTCTTTAGATGGTTTATAATTATCGGTGTATATCGACTAAGTTAGGAAACCAAGATGGCGGGCAAGGATTACTACAATATATTAGGCGTTAGCCGCAGCGCCAGTGAGCGTGAGATAAAGCAGGCTTACCGGAGGCTGGCGCGCCAGTATCACCCCGACGTTAATCCCGGGGATAAGTCGGCGGAAGAGAAGTTCAAGCAGGTAAACGAGGCCCACGAGGTTCTCTCCGATAAGGAGAAGCGGGCCAAGTACGATAAGTACGGCGACCAGTGGCAGTACGCCGACCAGTTTGAAAAAGCGGGAAGGCAGGCGCCGGGCTGGGATTTCAGACAGGGCGGCACCAGGGTTCGCTTCAGCCAGGGCGGTTTCGACAGCCTCTTTGACGACCTATTTAGAGGCTTCCGCCCCGGTGCCCAGCCCAGGGCCGGGCGGGGCCGGGATATAGAGGTCCCGGTGGAGGTAACCCTGGAAGAAGCCTTCGGCGGCTCGACCCGCACCGTCAGCCTGGCCGACGGCAAACGCCTTGAGGTCAAGATTCCGCCCGGGGTTAAAAACGGCTCCCGGGTCCGTCTGGCCGGTAAGGGGGGAGAGGGTTACGGCGGAGTGAAGGGCGACCTTTACCTGGTGACCTCGGTCAAGCCGCACCGCCTGTTTGAGCGGCGTGGTGACGACCTCCATGTTGGGGTCAAGGTGCCGCTGGTGGTAGCCATGCTCGGCGGCGAGGTCCAGGTGACCACGCTTAGAGGCAAGCTGGCATTAAAGATTCCGCCCGAGACCCAGAACGGGCGCTCTTTCCGCCTCAAAGGGCAGGGCATGCCCCACCTGGGCAACTCCAGCCGCGGCGACCTGCTGGCCAGGGTGGAGGTGGTATTACCGGCTAACCTGACCCAGCAGGAGAAGGAGCTTTTCAAGCGGCTTGGCGAGCTTCGCCCCGGTTGAAAGGGAGGTTAATTATGAACATTGATGATTCTGAACCGCGTTACGTGATAAGTATCGCCGCCAGGATGGTGGGGGTGCGCACCTATACCCTGCGCTACTACGAGCGGGTGGGCGTCATAGAGCCGTCCCGCTCCCGGGGCAATATCCGGCTCTACTCGGAGAGGGATATAGCCCGCCTGAGGCGGGTGAAGACCCTGGTGGAAGATATGGGGGTCAACCTGGCCGGGGTGGAGGTTATCATCAAGATAATGCAGCAGATGCTGGAATTACAAAACCAGGTGCAGGAGCTGGAATCGGAGCTGGACAGGTTAAAGCAGGCGGAGGAATAGTCCGGGCTTGCTTATGATAAAACTTGTGATAATATATTAAGGTATATTTTGGGGGGGATGTGAGTTATGAAACAGGAGAGATTTACCGAACAAGCACAGGAGGCATTAGCCGCCTCCCAGCAGATAGCCACCCAGTTCAAACATAGCCAGTGGGACGTGGAGCATATCCTGCTCGCCCTTCTGGTGCAGGAGGGGGGACTGGTGGGCAAAATCCTGACCGAGCTCGGCACCAAGGCCGAGGCGGTGCGGGACAGGGTGGAGGCCGCCCTGCAGAAGGTGGCCAAGGTCACCTATGAGACGACCCAGATTTACGCCACGCCGCGCATCGCCCAAATGATAAAGACGGCCGGTGAAAAGGCCGACGAGTTCAAAGACGAGTTCATCAGCATCGAGCACCTGCTGCTGGCTATAGTTGCCGAAGGCAGGGGCGAGGCCGCCGAAATCCTCAAAAGCTTCGGTGTTGACCAGGAGAAGGTACTCCAGGCTCTGCAGAAGCTCCGCGGCGGCCACCGCGTGACCGATGCCAGGGCGGAGAGCAAGTACCGCTCCCTGGAGAAGTACGGGCGCGACCTGACCGAGATGGCCCGCCAGGGCAAGCTCGACCCGGTTATCGGCCGTGATGATGAAATCAAGCGGGTGATGCAGATACTCACCCGGCGCACCAAGAACAACCCGGTGATTGTCGGCGATGCCGGGGTGGGCAAGACGGCTATCGCCGAGGGACTGGCCCAGAAGATTGCCGCCGATGACGTCCCCGATTCCCTCAAAGGGCGCAAGGTGATGGCCCTGGATATGGGGGCGCTGGTGGCGGGGAGCAAGTTCCGCGGCGAGTTCGAGGAGCGTCTTAAGGCGGTCATGGACGAAGTGCGGCAGGCAAAGGGCGAGGTCATCCTCTTCATTGATGAGATGCATACCGTCGTCGGGGCCGGCGCCGCCGAGGGGGCTATCGACGCCAGCAACATGCTAAAACCGGCCCTGGCTCACGGCGAACTGCAGTGCGTCGGCGCCACCACCCTGGATGAATACCGCAAGTTCATCGAAAAGGATAGGGCGCTGGAGCGGCGCCTCCAGCCGGTGTTCGTTAGCGAACCCAGCATTGAAGCTACCATCGAGATACTCAAAGGTCTGCGCCCCCGCTATGAGGCGCACCACAAGGTCAAGATTGAGGACGGGGCGCTGGAGGCGGCGGCCAGATTAAGCCAGCGCTATATCTCCGACCGCTACCTGCCGGATAAGGCGATAGACCTCATTGACGAGGCCGCCTCAAAACTGCGCATCGATACCGAGAGCGCGCCGCCCGAGGTCAAGTCCCTGGAGCAGAAGCTCAAGCAGCTGGTCAACGAAGAAGAGGCCGCCTCACGGCGGCAGGACTTTGAGGGCAGCGCCCAGCTTAAGAGCCAAAGGCTGCGCCTGGAAGAAGAATACAACCAGGCTAAGGGCAAGTGGCTGGAGCAGGAGAAGATTGACGAGATAGTTGACGAAGAAGACATCGCCCAGCTAATCTCCAAGTGGACGGGTATCCCCATCTCCCAGATGCTGGAGGGTGAGGCCGAGAAACTGCTTCATATGGAGGAGCGCATCCACGAAAGGCTGGTAAACCAGGAGGAAGCGGTTACCGCCATCGCCGAGGCAATAAGGCGCAGCCGGGCCGGGCTTAAAGACCCGCGGCGGCCTATCGGCAGCTTTATCTTCCTGGGGCCCACCGGCGTGGGCAAGACCGAGCTGGCCAGGACTCTGGCCCGCTTTCTCTTCGATGATGAGAACGCCATGGTGCGCCTTGATATGTCCGAGTACCAGGAGAGGCACACCGTATCGCGCCTTATCGGCGCCCCGCCGGGATATGTTGGCTATGAAGAGGGGGGACAGCTCACCGAGGCGGTGAGGCGGCGCCCCTACCGGGTGATTCTCCTTGACGAGGTGGAAAAGGCGCACCCTGAGGTCTTCAACAGTCTCTTGCAGATACTCGATGACGGGCGGCTTACCGATGGTCACGGGCGCACCGTAGATTTCAAGAACACCGTGGTCATCATGACCAGCAACGTCGGCGCCGAGCTTATCCGGCGCCAGATGAGCCTCGGCTTCGCCCCCACCAAGGAGAGCAAGGCCGAGAAGCTGGACTACGACACCATGAAGGAGAAGGTGCTGGCGGAGATGAAGAAGACCTTCCGCCCCGAGTTCATCAACCGCATAGACGAGATAATAGTTTTCCATCAGCTGACCGAGAAACAGCTCAGGCAGATTGTCGACCTTCTGGTCAAGGACTTACAAGAGCGCCTCTCCGACCGCAAACTGCTCGTTGAGCTGAGCGATAAGGCGAAATCATGGCTGGCTAAGGAAGGCTACGACCCGGTATATGGTGCCCGGCCTTTAAGAAGGGCCATCGAGCGCTATGTTGAGAATCCGCTTTCGACCAAGCTGCTGAGCGGTGAGTTCAAAGAGGGCGATACGGTCAAGGTTGACCTCGGCGACAAGGGCTTGACCTTTACCGTCAAAGCCAGGACCAAAGCTGCCGCTTAAAAAAGCGGTAAAGCTGACGGTGACAATTCGGGTGATTTAGTGTAAAATCTAGTGCAATAAGCATGAGCCAAAAAGCCAAGCCATCCCAGCCCGAAGAGGTTAAGACATCTCAGCCCGAAGAAGTTAAGCCGCATCGGGCCAAAAGGGATATTTATATCGGCATTGCCACCCTGGTTGTCACCGTGGCCGTTTGCGTGCTGGCTATCGTCTATCAAGACGAATTGATGGAGATAGCCAACCTGGCCGGCTACAGCCTGCTCGGTGTCTTCATTGTCTCCCTTGTTACCGGCAGTGTCTTCGCCTTCGTTGCCATCCCCCTTCCTTACTGGCTTCTGGTGGTCACCCTGTCCAGCGTCCTGGCTCCCCAGTGGGGGCTGTTAGCCCCGGTGCTTGTCGGCCTGACCTCAGCCTTAGCCAACACCCTGGGCCACATGCCCACCTTCATGATTGGCTATGGGGGCGGCAAGACCTACCATGGGATAGCCCGCTTCTTCAGCGCCAAGATTGGTGCCGGGAAAGATAAAGGTGGAAAGCCCGGCTTTTATACCAAGGCCGTTAACTGGGCGAAGCGCCACGGTTCCTGGGCGGTCTTCGTCATGTCGGCGGCATTCAACCCCCTCCATCTGCCGATGACGATTGCTATCGGCTCGCTCCATTATCCGCCTTGGAAATACTTTATTTTCGCCTTCCTCGGTAACTCCGTTAAGAACCTGGTCCTGGCCTTTTGCGGCTATTTCGGGCTGACTTCAATATTCGGTGCCGGTGTTTGAATGAGAGCGTTATGGCCTACCTTGCCCTGTTCATAGCTTTAGGAATATTTCTGGCGATAGCCGGCTGGCAGCTGGCGGTCTGGCTGGTTGAGACCCGGGACAAAAACAGCAAGTATAGAGCCGCCACTGCCTATGCTAAGGAGAGTGGCAAACAGCTCCTTATCGCCGGCGGACCGTGGGGCGTTACCAAAACTCGCCGCCGGCTCAACAAACCGGCTCATGGCAGCGGCGATGTTTGTCTGGACATTGACCGGCGCGCCCTTGGCGGCCACCCCAGGGGGGTAGTGGCTAGCGTTACTCATATTCCCTTCTCGGATAAATGTTTTGGGGCTGCCTTCGCCAGCCACCTGCTGGAGCACCTGCCGACCGTCGCTGACGGCAAGCAAGCCCTGGACGAACTCAACCGGGTAGCCGAGGCTGTTTTAATCGTTTCCCCCTCCCGGCAATCCTTTCCCGGCTGGCTTACGCCGGGCCACCACCTGTGGGTTTGGCAGAAGGGTAGCCTAACCTACTTCAAACAGAGGGGTAAAGCCAGGGGCAAAGACTTCCTGGCCGTGGACTCAAGCGCCAAAGGTTAGTTGTGGCATATTCACTCCGGGCTTGCACTCTTGGCGATTTTCGGCTAAATTAAATAGTGGTTATTGGGGCTGTAGTTCAATTGGGAGAACGTTTGACTGGCAGTCAAAAGGTAGGGGGTTCGAATCCCCCCAGCTCCACTTTATAGCTAAAAAGGCCTTTCCCGTGCCGTAAGGTATGGTTTTAAACCATTTGACTGGAGACAAAGTCCAGATACGCGGCCTATCTGGGCTACACCATTTGACTGGTCGCAACGACCTCACACGCCACTTTCAGGGGTTCCTCCTGGCCTGTAAGGTGGACGGCCTGTCGCCCCGGACCCTGGCCGACTATCAATACAAGATAGGCGCCTTTGTCGATTATTGCACCAGCCAGGGCATTAGCGAACCCAAGAAGCTGACCGTAACCGGTATCCGCCTGTTCATGCTCAAACTCCAAGAGAAGAACGCCCCGGTCTCGGTCAGCGACTACTACCGGAGCGTCAAGAGATTCCTGAACTGGATGGTCGAGGAACGGGTCCTGAAGCACAACCCCATGGCCACCATCCGCCCGCCCAAGGTACCGCAGAAGGTTATCTTACCGTTCACGGTGGAGCACATCAAGCGTCTCCTCCTGCTCTGTGACGACCGGAAGTTCCTGGGGGCTAGGAATAGGGCGCTCATACTGATATTCCTGGACACCGGCCTGCGGCTATCGGAGATGGCGGGCATCCAGCTGGAAGACGTGGACTTCGACCGGGAGACCATCAAGGTTATGGGCAAGGGAGCCAAGGAACGGGTGGTTAGAATCGGCAGGACGGCGCAGAAGGCCCTGCTGCGTTACCTTCTCATGCGTCAGGACAGCCACCCCTGCCTCTGGGTGACCGAGGAACAGAGTCCGCTCACTCACTGGGGCATTGCCGGGGTAATGAGGGCGCTGAAGCAGCGGGCGGGCATTGAGGGAGTAAGGTGCTCAGCCCATACATTCAGGCATACCTTCGCCACCCGGGCGCTCCTTAACGGTGCTGGGGAGTTTGAGGTACAGTCCCTGCTGGGTCACAGCAAGCTGGACATGACCAGGCGTTACGCGGCAAGTCTGAGGAGTGAGGCGGCTGTAGTTGGACACAGGAGGTTCAGCCCGGTGGACAATATGAGGCTTTAGATAACAAGGTGTCTTAGGTTTTCTTTTTGCGTTTGGGCCTAGCCGGCTCTTTGGGAAGTACAATATCGCCTTTGACCCATAATTCCACGAGTTTTCGAAGAGCTCCCTTCGCTGACCGTCGTTCATCAGTCAACTTATACCTGAAAGCTTTGTAAAGCTCTAAAGGCAGTTCAGTTTGTACATTGGGCTTCTCGTTTTCCATTGCGACTCATATTACCATAAAAACATTCCATAGTCAAATGCTGGAAAGCTGGAGAGCTGGATAATATTTGACAAGTTTCCAGCTTTCCAGCTATAATAGCCTTGTGAATAATCATTTCTTGGAAAAACTAGAATACTCAAAGCAACTGGTAAAGGAAGCTTTATCCGAACACGAAGACCCTATCGTAGCTTGTTCATTTGGTAAGGACAGCATGGCTGTTCTGCACTTAGTCCGACAATTTAAACCGGATGTGAAAGTGCTTTGGAATAATACTCTCGTTGAGTATCCAGATACTTACCAGTTTGTCCGTCGTATAACTAAAGAGTGGGATTTACAGATTTTCGAGGCCAAACCCCAAAAAACCTTCTGGCAAATCGTCGATGAGTTCGGATGGCCAATTTACCCTCGGAATGCCACTGGAAATCGGCAAAAAGCAACAGTGAAATGCTGCAAAGAGCTAAAGAAGTTGCCTACCCTAAGACTGCTTAGACGCTACAAATGGGATCTCTATTTTACTGGGCTTACTAGGTATGAAAGCCGGCTACGGGAATTCTCAGCGCAGCGCTACGGGGATTACTTCTACTCAAAGACGTGGCGGATATGGAAGTGTCACCCGATTCAAGATTGGACTACCGATGATATTTGGGAGTATCATCGGCAGTTTCACTTGCCTCATAATCCCCTATACGATAAAAATGCGATAGAAATAAGGGGTGGCATTCGCACTGGCTGCTGGCCTTGCCCTCAAGCTATCCGCTATGGGAAATTACAGCATCTCCGTTATTACTATCCCAGGTTATTCTACCTTCTCGTCGACAAACATGGATTGGGTGAGGAATTAGGAAGGATAAAAGCCACAAAAAGCATACGGGCAATAGATGATAACACATGTTCAGAGGGATACCGACTCAACTGGGGCAAAATTAGGAGCGCAGATGGAGTCGGCAAAGCGCAAGGCCCTTGTGGTGATACTATAGAAGTGTACATTAAGTTAGAAGATAGTAGAATCGCCAAAGCTAGATTCGTGACTGATGGTTGCCATGGTGCCATTGCTTGTGGCGATGCGGTCACCGAACTAGCTAGAGGGAAAAGCATTTCGCAGGCTTTAGAAATTACCCCAGACGATATTCTGGCTAGTGTCGGCCAAATGCATGAATCAGAAAGTCATTGCTCTACATTAGCTGTAAATGCACTTAGAGAGGCGATCAAGAATTATTCCTCGCTTGAAATTCCTTCTGCTTTAGCCCCTCTTCGATAAACATCTGAAAACAGCCCGAGGGTAGATTTGCAGAAATTAGGCCTTCGTCTGCCTACTCTGCCCCTCGAAGTATATCCTGAACGATCGGCTTTAACAGAAGGACCTGTACTTGTTCTCCTGAGCGAGTGTCTTCCAAATATCGCTGCGCACGTGGGAAAGTGTGCTTAGGATGGTACCTGCTATGTTCGATATCCGCAAATCCGAAGCGTGGCAACGTTGATGTACCTTCATCCCAAGCGATCAGAAGATGCATGTCTTTGGCATCCTTTTCCTCACGTTCCAAATCTTTTATTACAGATGCAGCTACAACTTTAAATTCAACAACCAACAACTGCCGCTCATCTGTGGGGATTGGTGGGACTGATGTCTCACCCATCCTCCTGATTACTGCCCGAGCATCATACTTATCATTTTGCGATAAACCAAATATTCGATAGTCAGGGAAAAGGCCATGCCCAGCTAGTTCAAAGAATAGTGCGATGACATCGTTTTCATCAGTTGGGGCTTTTTGTAGAGCATAATTCGCAAGCTTCAGGTCTGGACGCCCTAGAAAGATGTCAGGCTCCACATCATTATCTGGTCGAAGCCGGCCTACCCAATTTCCAGCCGCACGTTGAATTACCGTTGCGTAAGCGTCATTAATGAATCGCCTCATGCGATTCACAAGATAGAGGTTCGTAATTTGTGTTTTACCATAATTAAGCGATGCGTCCACATCTATGACCATGTCAAAACATCTTACATACTCAAGGTTTCGTCCTCGGGTAAGATCGAGGTCGTGGGTTGTAACAACTCCATTTGCAGATAGTACTCGGCGACTACCTCCAGGCAAAAATTCATCAAAATGGGGGATACGCCCAATGGTAAGGATGATTCCATTTATTTGTGGAAATAGTGTAGCTCGATATTCCTCAATGTTCTCTGGCAAATTTCCATGCTGATCAGTGACCAATTTTTCATAATCTTCTTGTGATGCATATAACAAAATATTAAAACCTTTATAGGTTCTCGACAAATCACGTCCTCCTCTTCCCAAAGAGTCGTGGAATATTCCTGGCTTTGCATGCGTTGGCACCCAGTTGACTGCATCCTCAACTAACATATAGGTCGGCTCGATCAAAAATTCGGATTCAGTTATACCGTCAAATAACTGTCCTGCCTCTTGCCCTAACTGCTTAACCGGATCCGAACAATTTATCTTCACATGAATCTTGGTATCTTTTAGCTCGGTTTTACCACCCAAGCGATTCATGACATCTCCTGCGTAAGTGAATCGCCGAAGGAATGACCCGATTAGAGCCGCGAAACGATTAGGGAAAACCTTCTGCTTGACTGCATATTTAAGGGTCTTGCCAAAGTCTCGGTCAAGACCCCGAGGCAAACATCGGTCTATGAGATCTTGAACAAATACAGTTATAGGATCTTCGAGCGTGCCTTCAGGGAAACGATAGACTACTTGGGTGCCAGCAGAGTCAAGTGGTGAACTATCAGCCGGAAAGGAGGACGGTACTTCAAGTGTAGAATCAGAGTTTTCGCCGAAACGATGGGCATTTGGGATTTCTAGACGATAGGCTCCATCTGTCGTGCGGGAACGTATCATAAAGTATTCGGATTTAAAGAGTACGACTTTAATTCCAACCCCTACTAAGCCGAATAATTTCTTGCTGCCCCCCTTCTTCCGTGTTCCACCTAGAAATAGTAGTGTAGTATCATTCGGAAACCCAACGCCATCATCCTGTACACATATAGTTCTATTGTCAAAGTCGATAATTAGGTCGATAATATGGCTCCCCCCGCCTGCATCAAAAATGGCATCGATGCTATTTTGCACAGCTTCACCGAATACAATTTGGGCGGGATTATAGGCTTGGATAGTCTGTTTTAGTTGATGTATGTATAGATCTGGCAGTTCTGGTGGTCGTAACAGGTCAATTGTCTGTTGCACCATAGGTTCCTCCCTGCTGCTATAACGCCTCACGCCTTCAGTAACTCTTCCCAATTTTATCATAACTAATGGTTAAACGAAAGGAGGAAAGTCGCAGGCAAGGCTGTGAGATTTGCCGGTTTTCCTCACCACAACTGGCAGTCAAAAGGTAGGGGGTTCGAATCCCCCCAGCTCCACCACCAATCCGGAAAACATTACCCGCCTGCCGCCTGTTTGTTCCCCGGTGGTATAAGAGCAGCGCCAGGTTGTGCGGCAGATTTCATGCCGTACTCGTTTATTAAAATAGCCGCCAGGACTATGATATCCACATAGAAAAAGTAGCCCCAGAGACTGCGCCAGGCGAAGAATAGCGGCAAGACGGACAGTATCGGGCCGGCGTAGGGATAGCGGCGGCAGTTGAAGAAGTACCAGATAACGGCCAGGACGAAAAGGCAGACCTCCAGAATAGTGAATATGAGGGGCGATTGAATTTCCAGAAAGCCGCCGCTAACCAGCGATACAATGCCGACACCCAGCGGGAACAGGTTATCCATTGCCGGGGCCATTACCGAGGTTAACCAAAGCTCCGGGTCCATTGCCATAAACGGCGCGTTGGTCACTAAAAATACGGCGGCGATAATAGCCGCGACCTTAATCAGCCCTTTTAAGTCCTCTGTCCTGAAGATGAGGATGAGATAGAAAGGCACGAAGAACCAGGCCACCTGCTTGGTAGCCACTGCCAGTCCCATGAACAGGGCGGACAGCCAGAGGTTTTTCCTGGGCAGTATCCAGGCCAGGAGCAGGAAGGGAAAGTAGAGGAATCCGGTTTCTCCGGCGGCTAAAGAAAGCCATAGTTCGAGGCTGATAAGAAGGGCTCCCAGCAAAAGTATCCGCAGGTTCCGCGGAGCCCGCCAGATAACATAAGCCAGTGCCGGCAGGACCAGAATGAAGTAGATTATTCTTAAGTCGCCTATGCCCAGCAGGACGAAAGGGGCCGGTAATAGAAAACTGCCGGCGGGATAGCCCAGCTTGGACTCGAGTTCGACGGGAATATCCTCGGGGTCCTCTACCGCCTCCTGCCACAGCTGCTCCAGCTGGGCCGTATCGGGGTAGGGGAAGACCTCGGCAAAGATACCTTCTCGTAGTGGAGTCAGTTTGTCAAAAGAACCATTGAATTCAATCATGGCGCTGACGATATTGGCTTCGGCGTATGGGTTCTCGCCGTCCAGGAGGTTGTCGGTGGCTTGATGGCAGAGGGCGGTGGCGTCGTTGTAGGCAAAGATACGGTCAAAAGAGGTAAGTACCTGTTCGGTGTCCCCGTCCGCTTGGTCGATCTGGGCCGGCTCCGAATCGACGACAGATACTACCACGAACAGGCTGGCTCCGGTGAGGACTAAAACGATGAAGATGATTAGCGCCGTGGGCTTGAGCCAGCGCATCTGGTTCCTTAGAAACTGGTCCGCTTTGGGCACGGCTATCAAGAGCAGGGCGGCAAACCAGACCAGCCAAACGAAAACGCCGCTAATCATAAGGATGGGATTGCTTAGAACAAAGCCGATAGCCGAGAGTGCGGCGGCAACGAGCTTAATAACTATGGCAATGAAGAAGAACAGGATTCTGGGTGTGGGGGAGAAGTGAAAAAAGCTGCGCATTCTCCTCTTATAAAAGGGATGGATGGTGTTTGTCAAGCATCGGCGCTTAAGCGATGTTATCCTTAAGGGCGGCGGGTGGGAAAAGCTCTAAAAGGGTTAAAGGGGGCTTTGCTCTCCTCCCCTCCCCCTGTTTTCCTTGGGCCTGTTGTTCGGGCGTACATCAGTGTTTAAGTATAGACCGAAAGAGTTCGCTCTTTTTTCAAAATCTTCCTGAGATTCATCTTCCCAAGGAAGATATTTAAGATCAGGTGGGCTTCGGAAGGCATAAAGCAAAAGATCAATTATTTCTTTCGAGGAATTACCAAGTTTGATGACCGTACCTTTTCTTACCGGGAAAACCTGACCGGTAACAAGAGTTGGAACGTTTGGATAATAAACATTTACCAGAGTGAAAGTAGCTTTTTCTTTGCTTAATTTAACCTTTTCCTCCGAGAGTATCCAACCATAAGAAAGACAGGTCGGTGAATATAAAAAGAGACAGGGACTCAGATGAATTAGTCGATCAATAGTCATTATTTCGCCGGCTCCAAAAAAGAGGCCTAAAACTGGAATCTTAGAAAAGACTCTCCCGACTTTTGTTAATTTCAATACGATTCCCGACAAATACACAATTAGTATGCCAAGCACGATGCCAAAACCGGCATAAACAAACTGTTCCGGGATAAAGAGGTTTAAAAATTTTCTTCCAATGTCTTCTACATTAGTGAACAGAAAAACAATTATATAAATCAACACTGCAACTGGAAGCCAAAAAACGAAACCAAACAATAGAAAAGTAAGCTGATTTTTAACGAACCTTATCGCTTTTCCCATCACTTTCCCCTTCCTGGTCGTATTTTTAGACTAATTTAAGATTAGCATATTTCCACAATTATTCAAAAAGAGTTATTGTTAGCAGAACCGTGAAATGTTGCCAAGAGATTAAGTAACCCCCCCCCAACATTGCGCCTCAATTATAATCTTGCTACAATTAGCCCCAGTAAAATGGCGGCTAACTATAACCCCCAGGAAATTGAAAAGAAGTGGCAGCAGCGCTGGGCGGAGGACAAACTCTACCAGGTCAGCGATGACGACCCCCGCCCCAAGTGGTATGCCCTGACCATGTTCCCCTACACCTCGGGCGACCTCCACATCGGGCACTGGTATGCCATGGCCCCCTCCGATGTCCACGCCCGTTTCAAAAGGATGCAGGGCTATAACGTGCTTCACCCCATGGGCTTTGACGCCTTCGGCCTGCCCGCTGAGAATGCGGCTATCAAGCGCGGCATTCACCCCTTTGTCTGGACGATGCAGAACATAGAGAACATGCGCCGCCAGCTCAAGAGCATGGGCGCCATCTACGACTGGAGCCGCGAGGTCATCACCTGCCTGCCCGAATACTATAAGTGGACGCAGTGGTTCTTCCTGAAATTATACGAGCACGGCCTGGCTTACCGGGGGAAGGCCCAGGTCAACTGGTGCCCTCAGTGCCAGACGGTGCTGGCTAATGAGCAGGTGGTGGAGGGCTTCTGCGAGCGCTGTGGGGCGGCGGTTACCCGGCGGGACTTAGAGCAGTGGTTCTTCCGCATCACCAGGTACGCCGACGAGCTTATGGAGCACGACGGCATCGACTGGCCGGAGCGGATAAAGATAATGCAGAGAAACTGGGTAGGCAAGAGCGCCGGCACCGAGATATCCTTCACCCTTGACCATCCCGATGTGGATGATAAAGAAATCAGGGTCTTTACCACCCGCCCCGATACTGTCTTCGGCGTAACTTTTATGGTCTTAGCTCCGGAGCACCCGCTGGTGGAAAAGCTGACCTCGGCGGAGAAAAGGAAAGAGGTCGAGGCCTATATCGCCAAGTCCCGCCGCCAGACCGAGATAGAGAGGCTATCCACCGAAAGGGAAAAGGACGGCGTTTTTATCGGGGCTTACTGCCTCAACCGGCTTAACGGCGAGAAGGTGCCCATCTGGATTGCCGACTACGTGCTCCTGGGCTACGGCACCGGGGCGGTGATGGCCGTGCCCGCCCACGACGAGCGCGACTTTGCCTTCGCTAAGAGGTATAGCCTGCCCATCAGGGTGGTGGTGGCGCCGCCGGACTGGAGCGGTGGGGAATTAGAGGCAGCCTATATCGAGCCGGGCACCATGGTCAATTCAGACCAGTTCAACAAACTTTCCAGCGAAAAGGGTGCCGAAGCCATCTCCGGTTTTCTGGAGAATAAAGGTTGGGGAAGGCGGGCTATAACCTACCGCCTCCGCGACTGGCTTATCTCCCGCCAGCGCTACTGGGGGGCGCCCATCCCCATGATTTACTGCGATAAGTGCGGCGTCGTCCCCGTCCCCGAAAAAGACCTCCCCGTGCTGTTACCTGAGGACGCCGAGTTCAAGCCCACCGGTGAGTCCCCGCTAAAGTACAATGATGAATTCGTCAAAACCAGGTGCCCTAAGTGCGGCTCTCCGGCCAAGCGGGAGACCGACACCATGGACACCTTCATGTGCTCATCGTGGTATTTCCTGCGCTATGCCAGCCCCCATGATGACAAAGCCGCCTTCGACGCTAAAAAGGTGAAATACTGGATGCCGGTAGACCTCTATACCGGTGGCGCCGAGCACGCCGTGATGCACCTTCTCTACGCCCGCTTCTTTATCAAGGCGCTGCGGGACATGGGACTGGTCGGCTTTGGCGAGCCCTTTGCCCGCTTATTCAACCAGGGGGTTATTATCGCCGAGAAGCAGAAGATGAGCAAGTCCAGGGGCAACGTCATCACCCCCGACGAGTATGTTT
>Ga0315538_1000874_pt1 | contig 18273 bp, 11 predicted proteins | sample SalMarSW160230MG_2_FD_203834 | JGI IMG/M metagenome (GOLD analysis project Ga0315538, IMG submission 203834) | Salt marsh sediment microbial communities from the Plum Island Ecosystem LTER, Massachusetts, United States - Salt Marsh Sediment SW1601-230 ...
GGTGAGGGTTTTCAAGGACCTGAGCGGCTGACCTATGCACATGAATATGACCATGCTCTACAAGACCAGAACTACGATATAGAAAACGGCTTGGATTACAGCCAAGCCTCTTGTGAAAAGGATTCAGAACGTTGTGCTGCTATCCAGGCGCTTATCGAGGGGGATGCCTCCTTACTGGAAACCGAATGGTATGTGGGTTTCGCCACTGCTCAAGATCGAAACGAAATTCAACAATTCTATAGCACATATCAAAGCCCAGTCTATGATAGTGCTCCCACTTTCATGCAGCAGGATTTTGTATTCCCATATGTGAATGGTCAAGCTTTTGTTGAATACCTCCATACCGCTGGTGGTTGGGCATCTGTAGACCGAGCTTACCAAGATTTGCCAGTTTCTACGGAGCAAATTTTACATCCTGACTTATACCCGGATGATAAGCCGATCACCGTTACACTGCCCGATTTGAAACCTATCCTTAGTGAGGGGTGGGAAATGTTAGACCAGGAGACTTTAGGTGAATGGTACACCTATCTTGTCTTAGCCTATGGTCTCGATCCTCAGGCGCGTCTGGATATCTCGGACGCTCAGACTGCCTCGGCTGGTTGGGGAGGTGATCGCTACACCGTTTACTACAACGCGCAAACGGATGCAACCGTTCTGGTGCTCAAAACCATTTGGGATACAGGCAGAGATGCTGATGAATTCAACACGGCTTTCCGTAAATATGTGGGAATGCGTTTTGGAAATCCGGGAGCAGCGAGCTCTGACTCAGTCTCGTGGAGCTTTAGTGGTGGATATTCTGAATTTCACATCCAAAGTCAGGAAACCGATTGGATTCTGGCGCCCGATGCAGAAACGACCCAGGCCATATGGGCAGCCATGCAAATCCCATAGTTTCCCGTGATAAGGGCCAGACAGATCTCCATCCGAATGATGGTTTTCTCAAGATGCCTATCCCCCAGATGCCATTAACAAACCCGAGGGAGATATTACTCAACTAAAGAGATAATTCCTCTAAACGTTGTTGCAATATAGGCTTATCAGGATGTTCCCCTTTGAGTTCCTTCAAGAACCTTATAGCTTGATCTTTCTCACCGCGTTTCATCAGATAGGCTAAGAAATCATCAAGCTCGATAGTCGCTTGCTCAACATTCGCGAGACGAAAATTCAGGTCGACCAGGCGGATCCTCACGTGCAAGTCATCAGGTTTCAATCGCCGTACTTGCTCGTAGATTCGCAATGCTTGCCGCCAGTCCAGACTTTGCAAATCGATGTCTGCCATCCTTCGCAATATCTGTGCTTTAATTTCTACATCCATAACCTTATCCTGCGCCAGCAGAAATGCATCGGAATAGGTTTGGTGAGCTTTGTTTAAATCAGCCATATCGTAGTAGACCTCGGCCAAGCTGATGTATTCAGCGATCGCCTCTTTTACTTGCCCGTGATCAATCAACAATTTAATTAAACGATTCCGGGCTGTCAGGTCTATCGGGGATAACTTGATTACCCGGCGATATAAATCGATTGCCCTGCCAAGTTCACCCCGCATACTATATGTATGCGCAATGGTGTTGAACTTTTCGATAGCCTCATGATGATGCCCAAGTTGCAGGAGCAATTCACCCATATCCAAATGCAATGGCAGATATGTAGGAGCGTAATCTAAAGCATAGAAGGCTTCCTCCATAGCTGAGCGAAAGTACCCAGCCTGTGTCAGTTGGCGTATACGATTGACCGATTCGACAATCCGGCTACTTCGTGCTTCTAAGAGTATTTCCGCTATCGCCCGTACCGAACCACCATCAACTCCTACCAGCAATTCCCGCCTGACCTGCATCAGGTGTTTAAGCCAATTGACCCTCATTAAAAGCTCCTCGATATTGTCGCAGAGGCGTTGTTTAGCTTCAAGATCTGTATGTTGAGATTCAGCCGCGATTAGAGATTCATACAGCTGCACCAAACCATACACATTTTCTTCGGGCACCATCTTGGAATCTACCAGCTTGAGCGCCTCTAAATATTCAATGGTGGCTTCTTCAATTCGTCCTAATCTTCGAAGGGTCTGACCGAGTAGAAGCCTACTTCCAAGAGCAAGGTCGGGGTGCATAAGAGCTCGTTGCAGGTTTGGCACGGCGCCCTCTAGATCTTTGCCTTGAGCTTTTAGAAAACCAACATTAAAATAAGCTGCTGCGTGATCTAATCCGGCTTCAATTACTTTCTCTATCTCTTGTGAAGCCTGCTCAAATTCCCCCCTGGTTTGCATATCTATAGCCTGACTCAAATGCAATCTCACCACAGTTGGGTCGGATTGTTTCGAAATAATATTACCAACCGAACCTGTGAATATCGATTGAAAGCTATGGCCTGTTGACGGTTGTTGAATATCTTCAGGTAGCTCCTCGAAGACTAAGCTGGCCAGCATACCTACCGCTCTCTTTCGGGCATCAGCAACCGGATCTAACCCTGAAACTACCTGATCTAATTTATCGGAGTCTCTTGAAGCTTTTTCTGCAGGTTTACGTAACTGGCCCGTAAAAACCTTTGGGCTGAATTCTGGAAGCGGTTTGGACTCTTCTAAGAGCATGACAGCTTGCCGTGCCTCGCTGTTCTCAGGCGCGATCTTTAAGGCATATCTAGCTGCTTGAAGCGCCTTTTGCACATCCCCAGATCGCTGAATTAAGCTAGCCAAGGTTAGATATTCCCTTACAGCCTGCTTGTTACGACCTGTATGTTCAAAGATCACTGCCAATCTTGAATGCGCTCGTAGGTTCTTTGGATCAAGACGAGTCACCATTGAAAAGTTATCTACGGATTTTTCCGATTCTCGATTGTTCAAATACAACTCTGCAGCTTTTAAACGTGCCACAGTAGCTTGATCTATTTTTCCTAACTGCTCACACAGCTCGGCCACCTTCTCCAAGGGCAAGGGGTCATCTGAGGATACGGCCGCTGCCCGTCCATAGAAATTTAGAGCCTGCTCGTACTGCTCAAGTCGATACAAACACAACCCCAAGCTAGAAAGAGCCTTGGGATCGTCCGGAAATTCATTTAATGCCTGCCGATAAGAAGCCGCGGCACTGTCCCAGGATTGGTCCCATGCCGCAGAGTGTCCTTGATTCATGGCTCTTTCAAATATGTCTGTGCGTCCGCTCATACTCGCTTCCTAGAATTCGACCCAAGTGCTTGATTCTTCTTTTACATTATAAGTCCAGCTAAATCAACCCAATTAATTACTTTTCTTCTTCCATATAGTTAGTCGCTGATATCCTTCATCTCAAACCAATTTGAACCATTGCGTGCGTCGGTTTTCAAAGGCACACTCAATGGATAAGCGTTCTCCATCACATGGCGCACTGTCGCTGCTGTCTCTCGTAGCTCTTCGGTGGGACATTCAAAAACAAGCTCATCATGGACCTGTAATAACATTCTTGCCGATAATCTAGCCTCGGTTAATGCATCCGGAACTCTCAACATGGCCAGCTTGATGATATCGGCAGCAGTTCCTTGGATAGGAGCGTTGATAGCCTCTCGCTCCTCTCGGCCGCGAATATTCTGATTACGCTGATCCTTCAAACCCGGGAAATACCGTCGGCGACCTAGAAGGGTTTCGACAAAACCCTGTTCAGCCGCCCTCTGCCGCATATTGTCGAGATAGCCCTTCACACCAGGAAATCTTTTGAAATAAGCCGTTACAAATTCCTCTGCTTCAGCCAGGGTCAGGTCAGTTGTTCTCGTCAAACCATATGGGGTCATCCCATAGATCAGGCCAAAATTGATTGCTTTGGCATGCCGGCGCTGTTCGCTGTTCACCGAGTTCAAAGATACATTGTAGATCGCAGCAGCAGTGGCTGCATGGATATCCTGTCCCGCCCGGAATGCCGCTTGCATCGCTTCGTCTTGAGCCATATCTGCAACAATGCGTAATTCCACTTGTGAGTAATCTACCGAAAGCAATTGGTGACCATGATCAGCTACAAAAGCTCGGCGTACTTGGCGACCGAGGTCAGTCCGTATAGGGATATTTTGAAGATTGGGGGCAGATGAAGCAATTCTGCCAGTTACCGATCCGGTTTGGTTATAGGAAGTGTGTATCCGGCCAGTCTCAGGGTTTACTTGCAATGGAAGCGCGTCTACATAAGTAGACTTGAGTTTCGATAGTTCCCGGTATTCCAGGACCCAATCCACCACTGGATGTACGCCTTGCATAGATTCCAGTACGCTCGCAGCAGTTGAATAAAAACCACTGGCTGTCCGCCGGGTTCGATCAGGCGGATTCAACCCCAAACGGTCAAATAATGCCTGGGAAAGCTGTTGTGGTGAGTTAAGATTAAAACCTGAACCAACCTGCTCGAAAATATATCCCTCGATCTCCTGCATACGAACTTGCAACTCATTCGACATTTGGTGCAGATATTCGCTATCTAAACCAACGCCTGTAATTTCCATATCTGCCAATACTGACACGAGAGGCATTTCTACCTCGTTGAAAAGGCGGATCGCCTGGGCATTTTCTAACTCTCGCTGAAGCTGCGGCCTCAAATGTAAGAGGACTTCAGCATCATCAGCCGCATAAGCTGCTGCTGTATCTACTTCAACCTCCGCCATGCTACGCTGGTTACTGCCCCGGCCGATTAGCTCCTCTATTTCGGTCATACGGACGCCCAGTCGTACCCATGCCAAGCTTTTAAGCCCAAGATTTCTAGAGGTAGGATTGACTAGCCACTCCGCGATCATCGTGTCAAAGGATAACGGTTTCACCTGCAATCCGTGACGTTTCATTAGGACAAAGTCATATTTTATATTATGACCAACTTTTGGTAGATTGGGATCCGTCATCGGGCCGCGCAGCGCCTCAAAAACCGTCTCCTTCGAGATTTGTTTTCCACGACCGGTTAGATGACCTAATGGGATGTAAAATGCTCTCCCCGTCTCAGTAGCTAAAGAAATTCCCACCAGGTTTGCTCGCATCTGATCAGTGGAGGTGGTTTCTGTATCAAAAGAGACCACCTCAGCATCCTTTAACCTGGCAATCAGTTCCTCTAATCCCTCAGGTGTATTAACGATCTGGACCTGGATTTGACCCCCAGCAGGTTTCTCGCTCTTTATCTCAACTTTCTCAGCAAAAAGCGACATCTGTCGTCCCTGATCCGGAATGGATTTGCCAAAAGTTTTGATCAATTCATTCAAACGGGTAAAAAGCGAGCGAAACTCCAATTCGCGGAACAACGACTCCACCTCTTTGGGATCGAAGTGGTCAGAACGAGCTCTCTCTAGATCCACGGATACATCCAAGTTGGTGACAATTTGAGCCAGGGTTCTGCTCAAGTAGGCAGAATCACGACCCGCCTCTAGTTTCTTTCGCACTCCCGCCGGGAGATCATCAAGGTGGTTATAAACATTATCCAAATTGCCATACTCGCCTAAAAGGGATATCGCCGTCTTTTCTCCAACTCCGGCGACACCAGGGATATTGTCAGATTTATCACCGACCAAAGCTTTAAAATCTACCACCTGATCCGGACGGACACCCAAATACTCGATCACATCTGATTCCATATAATCCTTCGAATCAGAAAGTGATCTACCAGGCAAGCTGACAATTATTCGATCATTTACTAGCTGTAAAAGATCGCGATCCCCAGTGATAATCTTCACTCCCAGGCCCTGTTCCGCCGCTTTCTTGGCTAAACTTCCGAGCACATCATCTGCTTCATATCCTTCTACCTCCAACCGGGGAATATTAAATACGTCCACCAGCTGGCGAACTCGGTCAATTTGTGACACAAGATCATCAGGCATCTTTTCACGTGTGCCTTTATAATCAGGAAAAAGATCATCTCGGAAGGTCCTGCCGGTATCGAATACAACCACCAAATAATCCGGGCGCTCTTGTTCTAAAATACGCAGCAATACACTGGCAAAACCATAAACCCCCGCTGTGGGTTCGCCCTCCCGTGTCATCCAACGTTCGGCGCCACTACTACCACGTGTCAGTGCAAAATATGTCCGGTATGCTAACGCATGACCATCAACCAGATATAAAGTGGCAGGCATGTTGGTATGAGTGTATCATGGGCTGCGCGGCGTTGCAAGACTGTTGACAACCGAACACTATCATGATATTTTCTATTCAAAATGGTCACGGCAAAGAAGATATTCTACTTCTCACTCACTATACCGCTTCTCCTCGGCCTGACCTTGGGGGGTAAGAAGAGTGCGGGCGCGCAAGAGCAAGAAACCCCCAAGCGCCAGACCTCGATAGTGGTTTCTTTAACCCAATCTGAATGGTGGTTGATCCGTTGGGCAGACAATCAGATCACCTGTCAGATATTTATAGATCATGCAGATTTGCCAACCAACCAGGACATTTTCAACGCTTGCGACAATGTAACCTACAACGAATGGGCGCAGACACCGCCCTGTGATGTCGCAAACCAGGGGCTCAAAGAATCAACGACCTGCAAGGGGATGTATTTATTCGAGGTTGGTTCCCAAACAAACGAGCGTACCGTGGTTATAGACCTACCTCCCTCAACCGTGTGGCTTAGCCTTTCCGGATGTTCATTAGAACCTCCAGATAACTTTTGTAAAAAAATACCCGCACTATTGCTAACGGGCCAAGAACCCCTTCCTAACGAGCACATCGAAGCAGTACACGCCGTTATCGGGAAAAAGGAATACACCTGTACTGCTGCTGTTTGCGAAATTCCCCTAACTCCGACCACATCAAGTGGTTTTCAAGTCGAATTTTGGGTAGATTCCAGTTTCGGAGACACCAGCGAACACTACACTGCTCTCGTGCGTGTGCTGGATAGCGGGGTTACCTATTATCCAACCGCCGGTGGATGGTTTATCGATGTATTGAGCTCTCAATGGCAAGGAGGACCTGTAGATAGTTGTGCTCAAATTTGGGATGCCTTTCCCCCTGTGGGCGGCCCACCATTTTGGCTTTCAAACCCCACGCAGGAGCAACTACTGGCATCAGATAAGCCTTTCTATTACCTCGCCGGCAGGCTGATCGATCATGGGGTAGTAGATGCAAGCGGTTGTCCTGATGGTGGTTTGCTCTCTATTGGGTATGCAAATGCTTGCGGGTTAGATAAAGCTCGCTCTATGGTCGAGCTGTGGCAGAATCAATTTGATAAGCCTATCATCAGGGTAGCCAAAGAGACCAGTCTACCAGCCCAATTATTGAAAAGTTTATTTGCCCAAGAGAGTCAATTTTGGCCAGGCGTATTCCGCGTTTCAAAAGAATACGGCCTGGGTCAGATCACAGATTTAGGTGCAGACACGGTCTTAATCTGGAATCCCTCTTTCTATGATCAATTTTGCCCGCTTGTACTTGAAAAACAGGTGTGTGAAGGCGGATATCTTCACCTCAAAGCGGATGAAAGCGCCATCTTACGTGGCGCATTGGCTTTGCATGCAAATGCGGATTGCCCCGAATGTCCTGATGGGATAGATCTGACCAGCGTCGATGCGAGCATTATACTCTTTGCCCAAACTTTACAGGCAAACTGTAGCCAGGTCAGCCGGACTGTATTCAACGCAACCAACAACTCACCTGGCATGGTCAGCAGTTATGAAGATCTATGGCGTTTTGTACTAGCAAATTACAACGCTGGACCAGGCTGTTTGGCTTTTGCCGTGCATAGTACCTGGCAAAACCAAGAGCCTCTGGAATGGGACTTTGTGTCCACCCATTTTACCGAGGCGTGTCAAGGGGCAGTCGATTACGTAGAATTAATTGCTAAGTAAAAAGCTACTCTAAAGCGCGCATTAATTCTAGAAACTCCCCCCATTCTTCATCGAAAAAATGCAGGGTAACGTTATTAAGTTCCAGATGGTAGGTCGTTTCTCCATCAGGTTCTTCTGCACGCCAGGCTAAATAGTTCTCCGTTTCAGCCAATGTTTGTGTGTTGAGTTCATGATCCTCATTTGCCATGCTAATCCTCCTAAAATGGCTTAACTCGTCATCGCTCCATAAGGCAGAAGACGTATTAATAATTTCTCTTTCAGCACGAGTTGGTTAAGGAGCTGGCAAGACATACCATGGATCGATAAAGCCACCCAGGTAGCGCACCTCAAAATGTAGGTGAGCGCCCGTTGATTTTCCCGTGCTACCCGCATAACCGATCACTTGCCCTTGCGATACACTGCTTCCACAATGGGCATAAACCTGGCTCAGGTGAGCGTACAAGGTTTGATAACCATTCCCGTGGTCAATCATGATCATGTTTCCATAACCGCCCGTGGCTGAACCAGCGAAGACAATCACACCGCTATCGGCTGCATAGATAGGTGCTCCCATTCCCGCTGCGATGTCGATCGCAAGATGACCAGACCAATAATCATTTCCGGAAAGGTAATGGTTGTCAGCAGGCCAGATGAAACCACCCGTGCCGAATGCCCCTTCATATCCTCCTGCGCAAGCGCCTCCCCCGTATAAAGCTCTGGATACTCCGGCAGCGCCGCGTGGGATGGTTGGCACCAGCCATTGGCGAAACTCGCGATGCCCACCAGGCAACATTACCAGCTGGTCTAGATTGAATTGAGGGTCGGTTAGATCAAGTTTGTTACCTGACCAGTTGAGAACGTCTTCTGTTTTGGCCTCAAAGTGCTCGGATACACCTTTTAAAGTATCTCCCTCCTGCCATTCGTATAATACGCCATCCACTGGGGGAATTTTCAACTCCATCCCTGGAGAAAGCATATCCGGATTATCGTTGAGGATATCGTAGTTCGCCCACAAAATCGTTTCTGGTTTGATAGCAAATACCTGGGCAATTCCAAATACCGAGTCACCCGTTTCTACTGTGTAAGTGAAGACATCCTGACGCGGCCGGGTTGGAATAATCGTGTGTAAATCTGCCCTTCGGGAAATGGCTATGACCATATCTGCCACTTGTATGGCAGGCATGGGTATATTTACATCCTTTTCTTCAGCCGTTGTCTCAGGAACTTTTTGTTGAACAGCCGCAAATGCTTGCGTTCGGGGGGTTAAGGACCCTTTCCAAACACGCCAGCCAAAATAACCAGCCAACGTAAGAGTCCCTATTGCGAAGACCCAGGCTCCCCAATACAACCAGCCTTCTCTTCCGGAAGGCGCCGGCGAGGAGTTTTCACTCACCAATCAGCCTCATTTAGGGTTTCTAAGAATTCCTGATTGCCTTCTGTGCGACCAAGACGTTGTAGGATCGCCTCTGTTGCGGTCGAAGGATCCATCCCAGCACCATGCGGTGGGGAGGTTATCATCTGGTCAAACATACGCCGCATCAGCCAAACTCGCGGTGTGATGTCTGGACCAAGCAACAGCTCTTCCCGGCGGGTCGAAGAGCGTTCGATATCAATGGCCGGAAATATCCGCCTTTCTTGTAGTTTTCGGGAGAGATGTAATTCCATGTTGCCCGTACCCTTAAACTCCTCGTAAACTACATCATCCATGCGAGAACCCGTGTCTATTATACACGTAGCGATAATCGTCAGAGATCCACCTTCTTCGATATTACGAGCCGCACCGAAGAAACGCTTGGGAGGATACAAGGCTGACGGGTCAATCCCACCGGATAACGTGCGACCAGATGGCGTTACAACAAGGTTGTAGGCCCGGGCGAGGCGGGTAATCGAGTCCATTAAGATGACTACATCACGATCTACTTCGACCAACCGCTTAGCCCTTTCTAACGCCATCTCGGCGACGCGCACGTGTGAGGTTACTGGTTCATCGAAAGTGGACGAAATTACCTCTGCATCCACCGACCGGTCCATGTCTGTTACCTCCTCAGGACGTTCACCAATCAGGGCCACCATCAAATGTACATCCGGATATTTCGTCGAGATGGAATTAGCTATCTGTTTTAAGATGGTGGTTTTTCCCGCCTTAGGGGGCGATACAATAAGCCCTCGCTGCCCTCTGCCTATCGGGGTTACCAAGTTGATTAGCCGGGTGGCGAGGGTATGCCGGTCTGTTTCCAGGTCAAAGCGGACATCTGGGAAGATTGGGATCAGACCCTCGAAAACTGGGCGTCGTTTGGCCTCATCTATTTCCAAACCGTTGATGCTTTCTACCTTCATGAGGCCGTAATGTCGCTCAGATTCCCTTGGTGGACGAACATGGCCTATCACCAAGTCTCCATTTCGCAATCCATAACGTCGAATTTGCGATTGTGAGACATAAACGTCATAAGGACCTGGTTGGTAGTGTCCCGATCGTAAGAAACCGATCCCCTCACTCATTATCTCCAGGATGCCTCCACGCAATTCAAGCCCTTGTCGTTCAGCCTCTACCTGTTGAATTCGTAGAATGAGGTCCTCTTTTTTCAAGCGATTGACGTTCTCGACATCGAGATCTCTAGCAATTTGACGTAACGCAGCCAAAGGCGTACTTTCTAATTCAGCTACTTTCATAATATTACGACTCTTCTTTTCTAATAGTTTTTTATTTGGAATTTAGGATGCCACCACCGAGCTGACTTTATAAAATCGCTGATATTGCCACTCCCTCTCAGCAATAGTGACATTATGAGGTTATCAACCAAATGGAAGCGCGGTGGGGGTCAAGGTTTGGAATACAAGCCGTCCCAGAAGTTTGGGAGTTAGAAATAACCATAACGGGGGAGAGTTTCGCCAACATTATAGCATGCAAAAGGTCAAGTTGCAAGCCTTTCAGCCCCTGATTTTTATGTCGGAATTCTTATTCTTTTGAAACATTTTATGATAGCTAACATACAAAAAATCTGAACATCGTGGAAAAACGCTATTCTAATTGAATGGGATACAAATTGTCCGCTATGCTTGTGATCCATAGGTATTGTGAAATCAGTCATTTTTATCAACCTTTTTTGTTTACTTGACATTAATCAACTGATTCGCTATAATTTTATTAGATATTCAGTAAAGGTCTTACTGGAAGTTTGGGTGATTTTCGTCCACTCAATCCCTTCAGACAGATCCATCATTTGCGAATATTGTGATCCCTAATATAACTTTATCATCGCGGGGTGGATAGTTACTGGCAACGGGATAATCAACCGATTATTATACAGACCTAGAGAATAGATCAACAAGTTCAAGTAACTGGGGAGGTGATCCTAAATATATTTTCAAAATGACCCTTTCAATCTATCAGGCCTCTTTCAATCTGCTCACAACAACGATTCTACTCATAGAGGAGAAATAAAATATGAATAAGAAACTGATTTGGACACTAGTTTTTGTCTTGGTTGCTTCCTTGATCCTTGTTTCAGTTGTTTCGGCAAAATCCAAGTTAGTTAAACTTGAGGTGGTCAACAAAACCGATCAATCTGTTTTTCTAAGTTTAACTGGAACTAATTTTTACTATCTCGCGGTTGCCCCAGGGAAAACCAAGACTTTCACGGTCGAGCGGGAAATTTACACTCGTACGACCTATTCTTGCGATAAGAGCGAATCTGGAACAGTCGATATCACCCATCAACTTCGCTTGGTGTTCACATCTTGCTATAACGATGCGCCGAACTGGGGTGCTCCATCTCTGGAAAAAGTTCATATCAACGATTCACCCAAAGGTGTCTACTGGTATTATCAGCGCTGAAATAAGACTGGTCAGTAATCAGAAAATTCGGTGGGTCAGTAAAAGGGGTGCTGACTGAGCAGTTTTTCGGCAGCTCCCCTTAAAAAGTCCCCAGATTCCTGAACAAAAGGGGATAAAAATAGCACGTCTTTGTGCGAGCCCCTGGCAAGTAATTTACCAGGGGTTTGTTCAATTTCCAAATTATTAAGCGATTCACTTTTTATACCGTCGCCTCGCTATCAGCAACCCGAAAGGAAGAACTATGAGAGGCAATAAGCTGGCCGCACATGCTAATCTTCCCGGGGATATTGTGTGATCGGCAAATTGAGAGGGACCTATAGTTGGTGCCTCTGTAACATCCGGTCTTTCCGTTGGAACAGGAGAGGCGGTTGAAGTTATCGTAATTGGCTCAGTCGCTTCGTCCTCTTTGACCACCTCGTAGGCAATCCCATCCGAGACAGCGATCACCGCCTGCCCCAATGCAAATGCAGCAGCTAACTCAGAGCGAGCACCCGCAAGAACGAAATAATCGTCGGAAAGAAACCCAACTTTCACTGTGGGCATGTTTTCAGGATCAAAAGCTGTATCGACCCAAACGCTATCTTTGTAAACAAAGGTACGAGAACCAACCAGCGCTACGATATCTGTATAATCATCTGGCAATTCAGCTGCACCTTCGGCCTGTGACAAAGAGCCTTGGATGACTGCTTTTTGCACCGCTTCCTGACCCGAAGCCGCCAAAGGAGGCTGTGCTTGCAATTGATTATATTGCTCGCTGGCGATTCGTTCTTGCTCGTCAGTGCCCAAAGGCATTTCTTCCGTAACCAGATAAGAGGTGTAAGGGGTAACGATGCCATACCTTATGCTTAATTTTACGATTTGATCGATTGTTTCTTTGTCTGGTCCCTGCAGGCGAATCTGATTTAGCAGATATCCGATTTTGCGAGTCGCCCATAAGCGAGGTATTGAGGCATCTGAACCGTTCTTCTCGGAAGTATCCATAGAGAAGGTCATCTCTGGGTAACGAAACGTGTGTCTTTCACCGTTTACAAAACCGCTCAAAATCACCTCGCTCTCGCCGCTCTGGCGATAGCGTCCGACGATTAAAACCTGGGAGCCAGTGAACAGATCAGGTAAGGGCTGGGGATATATGTCATAGGTCAAGATTTTCCCAAAATCTAAAGACAAATCCGTTAATACAGGTGTGCTGATTTTTTCATAGAATGCAGAAAGGTCTTCATCTAATCGTTCATCTGGCAGCACATATGAGCTCCTTCCGTGATGGTTTTGAGCCAAAGAATCCAGCAGGAACGTGTCGACATCGTATCCCACCCCAAACGGAAATACCCGCAGGTTACTAGGAGCTGCCTCCTGGAAGTTATCCAAAATTTGCTGGCTGTCCACGATACCTTCAGTTGGCAACCCATCTGTCAGGAAAATTAGATAAACTGGTCTTTCCCGATCCACCATTGTGGAAGCTTCTAACAAAGCCCAGTTAATGTCTGTGCTTCCTTCAGCATTAGTCCGATCCATCCAATCAACCGCATTATTCACATCAGAAACCGGACGCATCCTTCCCGCCAAGCTGTCAACACCTGTGCTAAAGGTGATGATGTTAAAGCGATCGCCCGGATTGAGGTGCTGCAATATATATCGAACGGCCTCTTTTGCCTGGCGAAATTTCTCCCCATCCATGCTACCTGAGCGATCCAATACCATAAGGACATCCTTAGAAATGACCTCCTTTGGTTGCATCGGCCTTGGCGCTAATAGCAGCATGAAAAAACCATCAGGATCTGTAAGATCGGAAGGGTCTCGATAGGTCATTAAGTGAAAAGCTTGTTCCTCACCCAACGAATAATATAAGGCAAAATCTTTTTCAGGAATCACGTTGCTTTCTTCGTATCCAATTCGCACCCGGTATTCGTTTTCTCGATTTATAGCTACCTTATGACTTGGTGAATAAACTGCTCGAATAGGCTGGCTGGCGCTTACCTCAACGCTCACGCTGACCTCTTCTAGTGGCAGCGTAGAAAACTTTTCCGTATTAAGCGGATAGATAAAGCTTACCAAGCCGTTATCAGCAGGCAACACCTGGGTGTATTCGAGTTCTATACGTCGTTCTCCTCGCGGTGGAATGGGATAAATACGCGCCTGAACTGCGTTTCTGCCAGCGTATTCTAGAAGAGCAGGATCTCGCAATTGGCGTACAACCTGTTCGTATCGCTGGCGCGCCTGGTCGGCATCCAGCACCTCTCCATTTACAGGTTTACCGTCGATCCAAAGTGTAAAGGCATTGATAGCTGCTCCAAGGGGAATGGGGAAAATATAAGTCCCTTCCACCGTCCAATCGTTGGGGTTGTAAAACACTTGATCAACATGAATAACTGCCAACTGATCTTCGATAGTAACCACAACTCGATGGTAGCGAATCGCCAATTGTTCGACCGGGTGAGGTATTGGCGGACAAGGTCCAGGATCACATACCGGCGGTTCTGGGATAATTATGCCGTCAGCTAGGGCTGATGTAGGCATGAGCATTGCTACGACCATAATTGCCATTAGTAAAATTTTGGCTCTCATATTCCCTCCACTCGTTGTTCCAGGTAAAACCATGAATTGGGATTGGCAGGTTTACACACAAGACGCTACCAAGGAGCTAAAAGTTCCAATGGTATAATCGCATTCGCAATTGATCGCGGGGAAATGGATACAGATATCCAAATGAAATACCGCGCCCTTTGTCGAAAACAGACCTATTAATTGTGCAGAACAAATCTATGTTAGAAAAAATAGTCGGAATTGAACATCGCTACGAGGAAATTAACGATTTGCTCCTGCAAGTCGGTGATGATTATCAGCGTGCCGCTGAACTTGGTATTGAGCGTGCCGAGTTAGAACCACTCGTAAAGAAAGCCCGGTCATATCGCCAAGCTCTCGCCAGGCTGGAAGAAGCCCAAGTCCTGTTGGATTCCGAAGACCATGAGCTTCGACAGTTGGCCGAAGCAGAAATTCAAGACCTTGAACCTCAGATTGAGCTATTGGAGAGCGAAATAAAGCGTATGCTGCTGCCCCAAGAGCCACGTGATCGGCGTAACGTGATAATGGAAATTCGCGCCGGTACGGGAGGAGACGAAGCCGCTCTTTTTGCTGCAGACCTTTTCCGCATGTACAGTCGCTATGCTGAACATCATGATTGGGATGTTGAGATCCTTTCTTCAAACGAGATCGGTATTGGTGGTTTTAAAGAGATCGCTTTTCTCATCAAAGGGCGAGGCGCTTATTCGCGTTTTAAATACGAATCTGGTGTCCATCGCGTCCAACGTGTTCCTGTTACAGAATCACAGGGCAGGATTCATACCTCCACCGCAACGGTCGCCGTTTTGGCCGAGGTTGATGAAGTAGAGATCGATATTCCCGATAGTGATATCCGCATGGATGTTTACAAATCTGCCGGGGCGGGTGGTCAAAATGTCCAGAAAAACGCTACTGCTGTTCGACTCACCCACCTTCCCACCGGTATGGTGGTGCAATGCCAGGATGAGCGCTCTCAATTACAAAATCGGCAGAGGGCTATGAGCATTCTGCGGGCCCGTCTCTACGAAATAGAGGAAGAGAAGCGTCGCGCCGAGATTGATCAAACCCGCCGATCGCAGGTTGGCACAGGTGAACGCTCTGAAAAAATCCGCACGTACAATTTTCCCCAATCTCGAGTTACGGATCATCGAATTAACCTCTCTTCCTACAATTTGGACGCGGTAATGTACGGTGATATTGACCAATTCATTGATGAGTTAGCCACTCGTGACGAGGCCGAACGTCTTGCTGCGGTTGGTTTAGAGACATAGGTGGCTTTGTCCCCAAAAGCAATCCACCATGCCTGAGACTGGCTTGCCTAATATTCAAGAGGGTTTAAAGCGCACTAGGGCTGTGATGTCCCAATGGAGCGATTCAGACCTATTAGATGCCCAGGTCCTAATCGCTCATATCATAAATAAACCACGTGCCTGGGTATTGGCATATCCCGAAGCCAGCCTATCTGCTGGCCAAATCGAAGACATAGAACGCGCTTTATCGCGTCTGAAGCGTGGAGAATCGCTCCCTTATGTGCTTGGTCATAGGGAATTTTATGGCCTGGATTTCATCGTCACTCCCCATACGCTTATCCCACGCCCCGAAACAGAATTGCTTGTAGAACATGCCCTTGCCTGGTTAGAGACGCATCCATCCAGGCGGCGGGTGGTTGACGTTGGTACGGGATCGGGTTGCATCTCAATCATATTAGCTAAGCATATCCCCAACCTAAGCATGTTCGGTACAGACCTATCTTGGCATGCTCTCAGGGTAGCTCGTAAGAATGCCTATCGTTATAAACTAAAAGGACAGGTGCGTTTTATCCAATGCGACCTGTTATCTGGGATACAGGCTTCGTTCGACCTGATCTGCGCCAATTTACCGTATATCCCTACCCAAAGATTGCAGAAGTTACAGGTTTTCAAAAAAGAGCCAACCCTCGCACTAGATGGGGGTCTTGACGGCTTTCATCTCCTTAGAAGGCTGCTACAGCAAGCGCCAGCTCGACTCGCCCCCGGCGGATTATTGTTACTTGAGATCGATGCCTCTCACCCTGAAAAAGCCCAAGCCCTAGCGCGAGGGTTATTTCCCAATGCCGAGATCAATGTATTTCCAGATTTGGCTGGGGAAAACCGGCTATTATCCATCCAGGATCAATCTGAAGCAATAGACCTGTCTTGCTCAAGATTTAAAAAATAGCTAAAGATGTTCATTCTTCTTTCGAAGTTGCTACCGCTTTTTATTTACCCGTTAGGATTGATTTTTATCCTATTGCTCTTGGCATTGTTCTTACCTCGCCGCCCTAGCTTACAACGCCTCGTCTTGATTCTTGCGATCGTATTGATCTGGATAGGCAGCAATCGCTGGGTGGCTTTTGCCTTGGCACGCTCGCTGGAATGGCGCTACCGGCCAAGCAAAGAGATACCTTCGGCTGAAGCCATTGTTGTCTTAGGAGGAGGTACTGATTCTCTCCAGTACCCTCGCAGCACCGTGGAAGTCAATAGCGCGGGTGACAGAGTTCTTTATGCAGCTTGGTTATACCGGCAAGGAAAAGCGGATCACATCTTACTGAGTGGGGGACGCATCGGCTGGCTCAATCCAGGAACTTCACCAGCAGAGGAGATGGCCTCAATTCTAGAGCTGTTGGGCGTACCACATGAGGCCATGTGGTTGGAAACAACTTCGCTGAACACGTATGAAAACGCCGCTAACAGCCACAAGATCCTGGCAGCCCACCACGTGAACCGCATCCTTCTAGTGACTTCCGCCTTGCACATGCCGCGCTCGCTGGCACTTTTCAAACATCAAGGCCTAGAGGTGATTCCTGCACCTACTGATTTTCAGGTCACCTATGACAATTGGCAGCAGCTAACCAACGCCAGCTTCGCATCCCAAATCATGAACCTATTTCCCAGCGTCGATAATCTATCTTCGGTTACCCAATCTTTGAAAGAATATATTGGATTGTTTGTTTATCGTTTGAGAGGTTGGATCTGATTTCAATTTATAATCTACTTATATCCACCATTTTCTGAAATTGGCTTACTTTTCGAGTGAGATCATTCTTTTTTTGAGAGAATTCCATGCAAACAATATTCCACGACAAACACATTATTCTGGGGGTGACTGGTTCTATCGCCGCATATAAAGCTGCTGATTTGGCCTCTAAACTTGCCCAGGCAGGTGCCTTGATAGATCCTGTTCTGACCTTCTCTGCGACTAAATTCGCCACACCCCTCACTTTCCAATCCGTCACCGGTCGAAGGGCTTACACCGACGAAGATCTGTGGGGTAATGAAGGCCATGTAATTCACATTGGCCTAAGTAAAAACGCCGATCTGCTGGTAATTGCGCCAGCAACTGCCAACACCCTGGCGAAACTAGCCCATGGTATCGCCGACAACCTGTTAACCGTTACCGCTCTAGCGGCCACCTGTCCCCTGATGATTGCCCCTGCTATGGACGCCGGTATGTACGCTCACCCGGCTACCCAATCTAATATCGAGATCCTCCAACAACGAGGAGCTCACTTTGTCGGTCCTGCAGAAGGTCATCTGGCTTCCGGTATGGCTGGAAAAGGACGGTTGCTAGAAACTTACCAGCTGTTTGGTCATATTCGTCTACTCTTAACAAGGTCCGGACCTCTTCACGATCGTAAAGTAATCGTCACCGCCGGGGGCACCCAAGAGCCTATTGATCCTGTTCGCTTTATTACAAACCGTTCGTCCGGGAAACAAGGATTTGCCCTCGTTCAGGCTGCTTTGGATCGTGGCGCTGAAGTAACTTTGATCGCTGCACCTACTCAGCTAGCAACTCCTACCGGTGCTCACCGTATTGATGTGAATACCGCAGAAGAGATGCTTCAGGCAGTATTAGATTCTCTCCCCCAGGCCGATATCTTATTAATGGCAGCCGCCGTTGCTGACTTCAGGCCCTCAACGCCCGCACAGCAGAAAATTAAAAGGAAAACCAGCATTTCAGAGATCAAACTTGAACCCACTCCAGATATCCTTACCGCAGTAGCACAATCGAAATCCAGCATCAAGCACCCGCTTGTGACCGTCGGTTTTGCTGCCGAGAGCCAGAACCTGATTGAGAACGCCCGTAGCAAGCTGAAAATCCAAGAATTGGACTTGATCGTTGCCAAC
>Ga0315538_1000876_pt1 | contig 18238 bp, 19 predicted proteins | sample SalMarSW160230MG_2_FD_203834 | JGI IMG/M metagenome (GOLD analysis project Ga0315538, IMG submission 203834) | Salt marsh sediment microbial communities from the Plum Island Ecosystem LTER, Massachusetts, United States - Salt Marsh Sediment SW1601-230 ...
CAACATCGGCATCTCGGTTTCGAGAGTGGGCTCGGCGGCCCAGACCAAAGCCATGAAGAAGGTCGCCGCGCCGCTCAAGCTGGACCTGGCCCAGTTCCGCTCCCTGGCCGCCTTCGCCCAGTTCGCCAGCGACCTGGACAAGGCCACCAGGGACCAGCTCGTCCGGGGCGAGAAGCTGTCCGAGGTGATCAAGCAGCCGCAGTACCGGCCGGTCCCGCTGGAGCAGCAGGTGGCCATCCTGTACGTGGCCACTAAGGGCTTCCTGGACGACGTGCCTTCGCCCCGGGTGCGCGACTTCGATGCCCAGTTCATACGCCATCTCGAGGCCAACTACCCCCCGATCCTGCGCAAGATCGCGACATCGAAGGATCTCGACGACAAGACGGCCAAAGAGCTCGAGAAGGCCGTCAACGAGTTCCGCCGGACCTTCCTCGCATGATGGAGAGACGTGCCCAGCCAGCGTGACATCCGGAGGCGGATTACCGCTTCCCGGAACATCAGGCAGATCACCCGGGCGATGCAGTTCGTGGCAGCGTCCAAGTTCCGGCGCGCCCAGGATTCGACCCTGGCCGCCCGGCCGTACTCGGACCTGCTGGACGAGATCATCGGCAACCTGGCGGCGGTCATGGGCAGCGACGAGCATCCGCTGCTGAGCCGCCGGCCCGAGGGCAAGCGCCTCATCGTCCTGGTTACCAGCGACCGCGGCCTGGCCGGCGCCCTCACCTCCAACGTCATCCGGCTGGCCGCCAGCGAGATAGTCGAGGCGGAGGGGGAGTTGGAGATGATCACCATCGGCCGCAAGGGCCGCGACGCCATGCGCCGCGCCCGCGTCCCGATCATCGCCCACTTCAGCGCCTTCGGCGACCGGCCACGCTTCGAGGACGTCTTGCCGCTGGCCCGGCTCATCGCCGACGAGTACGAGTCGGGAACCTACAATCAGGTGGACGTCATCTTCTCGAGCTTCGTCTCGACCCTCGTCCAGAAGCCGGACCGGGTGCAGCTGCTTCCGGTCAGGCCGGCTACCGGCTCGCGGGGCATCCTCGGCTCGCAGTTCATCTTCGAGCCCTCGCCCAGCAAGGTCCTGGACCAGCTGCTGCCGCGCTACCTGGGCACCAGGCTCTACCAGACCGCGCTGGAGGGCACGGCCAGCTTCTTCTCGGCCCAGATGGTGGCCATGAAGAACGCCACCGAGAACGCCGACGAGCTGATCGACGACCTGACCCTGAGCTACAACAAGGCCCGCCAGGCCACCATCACCAGAGAGCTGATCGAAATCGCTTCGGGCGCTCAGGCGCGCTAGCGGCAAGACCAGGAGGCACCGACAAGACGATGGCGACCGCCGCCAAGAAAGCCGCCCCCAAGAAAGCCGCCGGCAAGACCGCCGGGAGCCGGACGGGCCGGGTGATCCAGATCACTGGTCCCGTCGTGGACATCGAGTTCTCGGCAGGCCACATGCCCGGGATCTACAACGCCATCGAGATCGAACGGGGCGACGGGGCCAAGATCGTGTGCGAGGTCCAGCAGCACCTTGGCAACAACTGGGTCCGCAGCGTGGCCATGACCACCACCGACGGCCTGGCTCGGGGCGTCGAGGCGGTGGATACCGGCGGCCCGATCTCCGCGCCCGTCGGCGAGGCCACTCTGGGCCGCGTCTTCAACGTCCTGGGCGAGGCGATCGACGGCAAGGGCCCGGTGGCGGCGACCGAACGGATGTCGATCCACCGGCCCGCTCCGGCCTTCGACCAGCAGCGGACCGAGACCGAGTTGTTCGAGACCGGCATCAAGGTCATCGACCTTGTTTGCCCCTTCATCAAGGGCGGCAAGATCGGTGTCTTCGGCGGCGCCGGCGTGGGCAAGACGGTCATCATCCAGGAGCTGATCCGGAACGTCGCGGCCGAGCATTCCGGCTACTCCGTGTTCGCCGGGGTGGGCGAGCGCTCGCGCGAAGGCAACGACCTGATCGACGAGATGACCGACTCGGGCGTCATCACCAAGACGGCCTTCGTCTTCGGCCAGATGAACGAGCCGCCCGGGGCCCGGCAGAGGGTGGGCCTGACCGCCCTGACGATCGCCGAGTACTTCCGCGACACCGAAGGCCGCGACATCCTGCTCTTCATCGACAACATCTTCCGCTTCACCCAGGCCGGGGCCGAAGTGTCCGCCCTGCTGGGCCGGATGCCCTCGGCGGTGGGCTACCAGCCGAACCTGGCGACCGAGATGGCCGCCCTGCAGGAGCGGATCACCTCCACCAAGAAGGGCTCGATCACCTCGCTGCAGGCGGTCTACGTTCCGGCCGACGACTACACGGATCCGGCGCCGGCCACGACCTTCGGCCACCTGGACTCCACCATTCGCCTGGAGCGCTCCATCGCCGAGCTGGGCATCTACCCGGCCGTCGATCCGCTGACCTCCACCTCCCGGGTGCTGGATCCGCTTGTCGTGGGCCAGGAGCACTACGAGACGGCGCGCGAGGTCCAGCGCGTCCTCCAGCGCTACCGCGACCTGCAGGACATCATCGCCATTCTGGGCATCGACGAGCTGTCCGACGAGGACAAGTCCACCGTCGCCCGAGCGCGCCGCCTGCAGATCTTCAACAGCCAGCCGTTCCACGTGGCCGAGGTCTTCACCGGCCGGCCGGGCACATACGTGCCGGTCCGCGACACGGTGGCCTCGTTCAAGGAGATCCTGGAGGGCAAGGTGGACCATCTGCCCGAGCAGGCCTTCTTCCTGGCGGGTACCCTCGATGACGTCCGCTCCAACGCCGCGAGGCTCGCGAAATGACGACGTCGATCGGCCGTTCGCCTTCTCGCCGCGGCGCCGCTCTGCGCTCAACCGACCTTCGGCCGGTCGCCAACATGCCCGTAAGCCGGCCCTGGTCGCCAATGCGCTGTCGCGGTCGCCACGGCTCGCGGCGAACGGTCGTCCCGCGTGGCCCTGTCCGCTCGCTGGAGGCATAGACATGCCGCTGCATCTGGAGATCGTGACGCCGGAGAAGCGAGCTTTCTCGGGAGAGGTCGACGAGGTGGTCGTGCCCGGGATCGAGGGCGAGCTGGGCATCCTGCCGCACCACGCCCCGCTGGTCTCCACCCTGGGCCAGGGCGTCCTGCGGCTGCGTCGCGGCGGCCAGCAGGAGGAGTTCGCCATCTTCGGCGGCTTCGTCCAGGTCCGGCCCAACAGAGTGGTGGTCCTGGCCGAGCACGCCGACATGGGTTCCACGATCGACCTGGAGCGCGCGGAGCGCGCCCGTCGCGAGGCGGAGCGGGTCCTGGAGGCGGGCCTTGAGCCGGCCGACCTGGAGATGGCCCGCGCGGCCCTGCAGCGGGCGATCATCCGCGTCCGCCTGGCCGAGCGCGACGCTCGCCGCCAGCGGGGGTCGCGTGAGGCGGCCCGCCACCGGGGCGAAGGCTCCGGCCAGGGTCCAGCGGGAGTCTAGGCAGTGGCCGGCCCCAAGCCCTTCCAGTGGGAGTTCAAGCCTGAGCCGGTCGCCCGGGAGGTCTTCCGAATCGAAGGCGGCCGCCGCCTCGACGGCTCGGTGCGCATCAGCGGCGCCAAGAACGCGGCCCTCAAGCTGATGGCCGCCGCCGTGCTGACGGGCGAGCGCTGCCGCTTCACAAACGTGCCCGAGATCGAGGACGTGCACGTGATGACGGCCGTCCTGGAAGACATCGGCGTGACGGTCGAGCATCCCGAGCCCAACGTCTACGAGGTCGCCGGCGGCGATACCGAGTGGCTCTTCGTGCCGCTCGAGGCCGCGGCCAAGATGCGGGCCAGCTTCATCCTCCTGGGGCCCCTGCTAGGCCGTTTCGGGCGGGTCATCATCAGCAACCCCGGCGGCGACCGAATCGGCCGCCGGCCGGTCAACCTGCACGTCGATGCCATGCGGGCCCTGGGCGCGGAGATCGAGTACCGCAACGGCTACTACTTCGCCAAGGCGCCGGGCCGGCTGCGAGGGGGCAACGTCACCTTCCCCCAGATCACCGTCATGGGTACCGAGAACGCCCTGCTGGCGGCCACGCTGGCGGCGGGCCACACCGTCATCGAGCCTGCCGCCCAGGAGCCCGAGATAGACGACCTGATCGAATTCCTGCAGAAGATGGGGGCACGGGCGGAGCGGACCGCCCCCAACCGGATCGAAGTCGAGGGGCAGCGCCGCCTGCGCGGCGCATCGCACGCCGTCATCGCCGACCGCATCGAGGCCGGCACCTTCGCCGTTGCCGCCGCCGTGACCCGCGGCAAGGTTAGGATCACGAACGCCCACGCCGGCCATATCGAGGCCCTGCTGGCGATCCTGGACCGCGTCGGCGTGGCCGTGGCCCGAGAAGGCGACGCGCTGGTGGTGGACGCCACCGCTTCCGAGCCGGGCCGGCTGCGCTGTTGCGACATCGAGACGGCCCCCTACCCAGGCCTGGCCACGGACCTCCAGCCGCCCACCTGCGTCCTGCTGACCCAGACGGAGGGCACCAGCCACGTCACCGAGACCATCTTCGAGGACCGCCTGGAGTGGCTCTCGGAGCTGCGCCGGATGGGGGCGGACGTGGAAGTGGTGGATCAGCGCCACGCCACCATCCGCGGCCCGTCCAGGCTCCACGGCGCCGACGTCGAGATCGGCGACCTGCGAGCCGGGGCTTCGCTTATCCTTGCCGCCCTGGCCGCCGAGGGCGCGACCAGCATTCGCGGTGCACACCACGTTCACCGCGGCTATGAGAAGATCGATTCGAAATTCACCGAGCTGGGCGCCAGGATCGAGCGCCTCGCGGAAGGGACCTAGCGCAACGGCATGAAGATCGGTATCGACCTGGGCACGGCCAACATCATGGTCTTCGTCAGGGGTCAGGGCATCGTGATGCAGGAGCCCTCCGTCGTGGCGGTGGACGAGAACCTCAACATCGTCGCCGTGGGCGAGGAGGCCCGCGAGATGATCGGCCGCACGCCGTCCACCATCTCCGCCATCCGGCCGATGCGCGACGGGGTCATCGCCGACTACGTCATCACCGAGGCGCTGCTGCGGCACTTCATCGGCCGCGTCCAGCAGACTCGCCGCTTCGGCTTCGGCAAGCCGGTCGTGATGATCAGCGTCCCGGCCGGCGTGACCAGCGTCGAGAAGCGAGCCGTCAGCGACGCTGCGATAAAGGCTGGCGCGGACAAGGCGTACCTGATCGAGGAGCCGATGGCCGCCGCCATCGGCGCGGCGATGCCCATCAGCGGCCCCTCCGGGGCGATGATCATCGACATCGGTGGCGGGACCAGCGAGGTCGCCGTCATGTCACTGGGCTCGATCGTCTGCTCGACCAGCCTGCGTGTCGGCGGCAACAAGATAGACGAGGCCATCGCCAGCTACGTCCGCAAGAAGTACAACCTGATGATCGGCGACCGGATGGCCGAGGAAGTCAAGATGGCGATCGGCACGGCCCTGCCGCTGGAGCGCGAGATGACGATGGACGTGCGGGGTCGCGACCTGATCGCCGGCCTGCCGCGCACTATCCCCATGACCAGCTCCGAGGTGATGGAGGCCATGGAGCCGCCCCTCCAGCAGATCATCGGCGCCATCCGCCTGGTGCTGGAGCAGACTCCGCCCGAGCTGGCCAGCGACATCATCGACAAGGGCATGGTCATGTCGGGCGGCGGCTCGCTGCTGCGCAACATCGACAAGCTCCTGACGCAGGTGACCGGCGTGCCGTGCCACGTTGCCGACGATCCGATCAACTGCGTCGCCCGTGGTACCGGCCTGGCCCTGGAGCACTTCGACTTCTACAAGCGCTACCTCGGGCCGCAGGGCTGATGGCGGCCCCGGCCGAGCCCGAGGCCCGGGACACCCGGCGGGCATTCATCGACCTGCACTGCCACACCAGCACCAGCTTCGATTCGCTGGCCAATCCCACTTCCGTCGCTCGCGCGGCTGCGGCCCGCGGCCTGACTCACCTGGCGATCACCGACCACGACCGGATCGAAGGCGCCCTGCGTGCCCGCGACGCCGCCCCGCCCGAGCTGACGATCATCGTCGGCGAGGAGATCAAGACGGCCGACGGGGACATCCTGGGCATCTTCCTGGAGCGCGAGATCCCGCCCGGGCTGACGGCCCTGGAGACGATCGCCGCCATTCGCGAGCAGGGCGGTCTGGTGGGCGTGCCACACCCCTTCGACGGCATGCGGGGCTTCGGTCGCAAGACCGGGACGGCCCTTGGGGAGATCGCCGAGCGAGTCGACTGGATCGAGGTCCACAACGCCCGGGTCCTGGGCGGCAGCGCCAACGAGCGCGCGGCCGAGTTCGCCGCCGGGCACGGCCTGCCCGGCCTGTGCGCCTCAGATGCGCACAGCGTCATGGAAGTCGGCGTCACTTACACTATCGTCAGGGGCGACCCTGGAACCCCAGCCGGCATGCTGGCCTCCTTCGCCTCGACAGAGCTGGTCCCCGGCCGCGCTACTCTCTACGTGCGCGCCTGGACGCCCATCGCCAAGATGATCCAAAGGCTGAGAGGCAACGGCAGGCGCCGCGCCCCGAGCAGCACGGGAGTGAGCCGGTGACCGATCAGCCCGAACACCACCTCCATCCCATGGGCGAGGCCCTGGAGGAGGAGGTGGAGGCCCTGATCCACCCCGAGGAGCCGGTGGAGGTCCCGCCACCGGAGCAGATGTCGTTGCTGCGGCGGATGCGCCAGCCTCGGACCATCCTGTCCATCACCGTCCCGCTGGCCATCATCGCCGTGGCTGTGGCCGCCAACTGGAGCGACATGGAGAAGGTTCCCGGCGAGATCGCCCGGGCCGACCCGTTGCTGCTCCTGGTCGCCTTTGTCATCTACTACCTGGGCTTCCCGCTGCGAGGCGGCCGCTGGGCCAGGCTCCTGCGGGGGGCCGGCTACCGGATCCGGGTCAGGGACGGGACGGAGATCATCTTCATCTCCTGGCTGGTCAACTGCGTCGTGCCAGCCAAGCTGGGCGATCTCTACCGGGCCTATCTGTTGAAGCTGAACAGCCCCGTGTCCGCCACCCGGACCCTGGGCACCGTCTTCATGGAGCGGATGCTGGACCTGATCGCGATCGCCGCCCTGGGCATCGCCGCCGGCTACATCCGCTTCCGCGGCAGCCTCAACGATCTGCCGCCATCGGTCCAGATCATCTTCGCCCTGGGCGTGGTGGTGATCGTCGGCCTGATCGTGGCCCTGGTCGTGATGCGCAACTTCGGCCGCCGGGTGATCGCCGTCCTGCCGCTGCCGAGCCGCGTCTCGGACCTGTATGAGCGCTTCGAAGAAGGAGTCTTCGGCTCCGTAGGTCTGCGAGGCCTGCCGCTGCTGGGGGTGATGACGGTGGCCGTCTGGATCACCGAGGCCCTGCGGCTCTACTTCGTGGTCCGGGCGCTAGGCTTCACGGAGGTCGATCTGGGCCTTTCGGGCGCCATGTTCGTGGCCCTCATCGGCTCGCTGCTGACGGCCATCCCGTTCACGCCCGCCGGCCTGGGCCTCGTGGAGGCGGGCATGTTGACTCTCCTGACCCGGATCTTCAACGCCACTCCCACCCACGCGGCGGCCATCGTCCTCCTGGACCGCGCCATCAGCGTCTTCTCCATCGTGGTCCTGGGTGCCATCGCCTACGTGCTTTCGTCCAAGCCTCGTGGGGCCGGAATGAAGGTGGAGGAGGTGGCCCCGGCGGCCAGGCAGGCCCCGGCGACGTAGTTGGGCCGTAGCTGCGGGTGCCCTACTGGCTCGGCCCGCGAGGTACCAAAGAGTCATACACGCCGCGGCCGGGCGCACCGATAGTTCCAGTATCCGGGCATTCTGCCCGCACCTGGAGCCAAGTATCGAGCCATGGCCGTACAGAACGGGCGGGACTTCAACGAATGGCTGCGAGCCCAGCTCAAGGCGAAGAAGATGTCGCAGCGGCAGCTGGCCCAGCAGTCTGGCGTGGACCACTCCACCATCTCCCGGCTGATCCGAGGAGACCGGATGCCGTCGCTCGGGACCGCAACCAAGCTCGCCCGGGGGCTGCGCGAGATCCGCGATGATGCCGATGCTCCGCAGTACCTGGGCGCCGTCGCGCTGGGCACCGTCAACCCGACCGCTCGCGTCGAGTACGCCCTGCGGGCCGATGACGTCCTGTCCGAGGCACAGGTCCGCCAGGTGATGGAGTACTACCTGGCCGTTCGGATGCGCCGCTTCGGCCGGACCTACTCTGGCGCTCGCACGGACGAGCGGATGGTGGAGCCGCGCCGCTACGACGACAGGCGCGACGGCCCGGTCATGTCGGCTGTGGGCGGGCACACCCTGCGACCGCTCCGCCCGCTGCCCTCGCGCCGCCCCGCTCGCGACAGCTAGCCTCTCCGGCAGCGCCCCGCTAACTCCCTGTTCCCGCGGCGCCGGGCGATTGCGCCGGTGCCGCCGCCGGTGCCGCTGGTGCCTGCTCCTGCACGACCGGAGCGGGAGTGAGGGGCCGTCCCGCAACGAGGTCGTGGACGCGGGCCATGTTAACCGCGTCGTAGCCCTGCTCCATGTGCGGCGTCTCCAGGTAGAAGGCGACGCCCGCCAGAGAGTCGTGGCGCAGCAGGTGGGCCAGAGCCGCCGGCCCGATCTGCCCCTCGCCCAGGTGAGCGTGGCGATCGTGGCGTGAGCCGAGCCCCAGGTGGGTGTCGTTGAGGTGGATCATGGCCAGCCGATCCAGGCCGATCAGGTGGTCGAACCGGCCCAACACCCGCTCCATCCCCTCGGCCGTCGAGATGTCGTAGCCGGCGCCCCACAGGTGCGCCGTGTCGAGGCAGAAGCCCACGCGGTCGAGGCCGCGCCGGGCCATGGCCTCGGCGATGGCGGCCAGCTCCTCGATCGTCACCCCGATCGAAGCGCCGCCGCCCGAGGAGTTCTCGACGACCGGCAACGGCGCGTCCGGGCCGGCGGGCACCTCACTCGAGGCCCGGGCGAGCCCATCGGCCAGCCGCGCCACGCCGGCCGCCAGACCGGCGCCGCGATGCGAGCCCGCGTGGACATTGACGAACCGGGCGCCGTAGGCAGGGGCCCAGGCGAGCTCGTGGCGCATCACCTCGATGGACTTGCCGAAGAAGATGTCGTCCGGCCCTGCCAGGTTGACCAGGTAGGCGGCGTGGATCGCAAGGGGCTCGATGTCCAGCTGGGCCAGCCTCTCGCGGAAGAGCGGCACTTCCGGCGGGAGAACCTCACGGCGCCGCCAGGAGGTGGGGTTGTCGGTGAAGATCTGAACCGCCGTCGCGCCGATCTCGGCCGCCCGTTCGGCGACCCGAAGCAAGCCCGAGCCGACCGGCAGGTGCGGGCCGACCCGGCGCCCGCCGGGCAATGGCGGCTTCACAGTCGGGCGATCGATGGCGCCTAGTCCTTGCCGCCGCCGTCGCCGGCGGTGTACTCCCCCGCGATCATGGGCTCGATCAGGCCGTAGTCGCCCGCCTTGCGCTTGTAGAGCACGCAGACGCGTTCGTTCTCGGCGTTGACGAAGATGAAGAAGAGGTGCCCCAGCTCCTGCATCCTGGCCAGGGCGTCCTCCTCGAACATGGGCTCGATGGCGAAGCGCTTGGTCTTGACGATGGGCGATCGACGGCCGACCTGCCCGGCCGACCTGCTGGCCTGCCCGGCCGACCAGCCGGCCGGCTCGGTGTCGGATCTGGTCGGCGTGCTGCCCGCGGCGATCCGAGACGCGACGCGCCGAAGGGCCCTGGCGGCGCTCGGTCGTGTCTTGCTGCGAGGCTTCTCCCGCAGGTCGATCGCCTGACGTTCAATGCGGTCCACGACGGCATCGAGGCCGGCCTGGTGCGTGGGCCCTGCGGCGTGGCTGTGCAGGGTTCGGCCGTCCACGACCAGGGTCACCGACACTATCTGCGAATCGGCGGCGCTGCGATGTCGCTCGGTCGATAGCTCGACAACGGCTGCCGATCGCTCGTCCAGGAAGCGCTCCAGCCGTCGCATCTTGCGCTCGGCGTACCTGCGGGCGGGCTCCGGGACGTCGATGTTCTTGCCCTTGACGACCGTCCTCACCGCTCACCTCCGCCTGATAAGCTATCCAGCCGGCCGGCGAGGACGCGACGGGCGCCTCGGCCGGCGACGGCCCAGCCAGGGCCAGTATAGGAGCGCTCAGCCCCAGGCCGCCTCCGCCGTTCTGGGGAGTCAGGTGGCGAAGTCGGGTGGCGCCGTGCGCGGCCCGAAGGCCGGGCCGCCATCAACGTTCCCGAGCGGCAGTCAGGGCCGAAACCGCCACCGCCCCGGCTTCGTAGAGAGCCTCCGCGCAGGCCAGCAGCGTGGCTCCGGTCGTGGCTACGTCATCGACAAGGATCGGCCAGCGGCCACCGACGAGCGGGCCGGCATCCGGCCGCAGAGTGAAGGCGCCGGCCACGTTGGAGCGGCGGGCGCGCCGCCCCAGCTCGAACTGAGGGGCCGTGTTGCGGGTCCTGACCAGGATCGGCCGACAGGGCAGCCCCAGGCTTCGCGAGACGGCTTCGGCCAGCAGGGCTGCCTGGTCGTAGCCTCGTCTCCGGGCTCGCTCGGCGTGGACCGGGACGGGCACCAGCAGGTCGCCGCCCGCCCCCGCCGCCCGCCAGCGGGCGGCCATGGCCGTCGCCAGCCGCGGGACGGCGCGCCGCTCCCCGGAGTACTTGAGGCGGTGCAGCGCCACGCGCACCGGTCCGGAGAACGGCGCGCACCACTCGAGCTGAGCCAGGGCGGCCGGCATCGCGGCCGGCAGGCCGAGTGGGACGCCCGGCGGGAGATCCTCTCTCAGCCGCAGGGTCCGCCCGCAGCGCCGGCACAGCGCCTCGCCTTCGAGGCCGCATCCGGCGCAGGTGGCCGGGAGGGCCAGGTCCAGCAACGCGCCGCCGAAGCGAGCCAGGCCGCCGGGAATAGTCTGGGCTGCCATCGACCGAGCCTACCTGCCGTCGCTAGCCCGCGGCTTACCTGGACGGGTCGCCTGAGGCGGCCCTGAGCCCGCCTGGGGGCCTGGAGCGCGTTGGGGCGCCAGGTCCCGCTGTGCGGGCGGGCGGGCATGGGCCGTGGGTGGGGCGCTGACCGCCTCCTGGGGCGCCCTGAGGCCGCGTAGGGCGCTGTAGGGGGCGCGGCGCCCCCCTTTGAGCCCCTGGCACTCTCCGGCTGTTCTGCGGGCTCTGGCGCGGCCTATCCGCCGGCCGGCAGCTCAACCAGGATCTCGTCGCCGATCTGGGTGCCGGACTCGTCGATCGTGCCGACCGGCAGCTCCAGCACGCCCTTGGCCCCTCCGACGCGCCAGACCACTCCCCGCCAGGGGGGCAGCGCGCGACGCAGGGCCAGCACGCGCCGCGGCCCATCCGGCCCCTTGTGGCCCTGCCCGGGCAGTCCGCTGCCGCGACCCTCCGGCGGCGCGACGAAGACGACGTCTATCGCGAAACGCATGAAAAGCATGTGGATCCCGTTCTCGCCTGGGAGCCACAGCCCGTGGCCGTGCGGCAGCCGTGAACGGCCCATCAAGCCCATGAACTTGGCCCAGAAGGACGAACCGTCCTCCAGGCTCTCCGCAAGCAGGGTTCCGCGGCTGGTGTTGCGGGCGACCAGCCGGGCCCGGCTCACCCCGGGATTCCGCCCAGCGCGAACGTCTTGACCAGCGAGATGATGGCCGGGCCGAGGATGACCACGAAGAGGGACGGGAAGATGCAGCCGACCAGCGGGAAGAGCATCTTGATCGGCGCCTTGGCCGCGGCTTCCTCTGCGCGCTGGCGGCGCTCGATGCGGAGCTGCTCGGACTGGACCTGCAGCACCTTCGAGATCGACACGCCCAGCGTCTCGGCCTGGATGATGGCCCCGATGAAGTTGGAGAGCGGCTGAACCTGGGTCCGGGGGACGATGTCGCGCAGAGCCTCGCGCCGGGTCTTGCCCATACGCACCTCGGCCAGGGCGCGGCGGAACTCGTCGCTGAGCGGGCCGGGCATCTTCTCCACGACCTTGGCCAGGGCTGCGTCGAAGCCGAGGCCGGCCCGGACCGAGATCGTGAGCAGGTCCAGGGTGTCGGGGATCATCTTCAGGATGATCGCCTGGCGGGCCCTGATCCTCCGGCCGAGCCAGAACTCCGGCAGCAGATAGCCGATGAAGACGCCGATGCCGCCGAACAGGAAGCCCTGCACCAGGGGCGAGCCGAGCGCGAGGACCGGGAGCAGGAAGAGGACCACGCCGGCGATGAAGGCCACGAGCATCTTCACGCCCATCCAGTCGGTCAGGCGCAGGTCACCCGGGTTGCCGGCCATGGCCAGGCGCTTCTCGGCGACCTCGGTCGACGAGGCGCTCGACAGGCGCGAGCCCATGCGCGACAGGCGCGCGATCAGCGGCCGCAGGGTGCGGTCGGCGAAGGGCTGCTGCAGCTCGAGCTCTTCGAGGTTGCGAGCCTGGAGGCTGCCCAGCTGGGTCAGGCGGGCCTGGACCGGGTCGACCGACCCGCCGCTGGCGAGGCCGATGAAGATGATGATGATGCCCACCCCCAGCAGGGCGGCGACGATGAAGATCTGCATCTTCAGACCTCGATCGCGACGATGCGCCGGATGAGGATGAAGCCGATGAACATCATGAACCCGGCGAAGCCCAGGATGATCATGCCGGCCGGCAGGCCGGCGATGCCCGGCGGGTTGGCAAACATCGGCTCCATGAACTTGGGCGCGATGACAAACAGGACGGAGACAAGGCCGATCGGCAGGAAGCCGACGACGTAGCCGGACATCCGTTGCTGGGCCGTCAGGGTCTTGATCTCACCCTTGATGCGGACTCGTTCGCGGATCGTGAAGGCGATCGAATCGAGGATCTCGGCCAGGTTGCCACCGACCTGGTGCTGGATGGTGATGGCCGTGGCCATCAGCTCCAGGTCGTCGGAGCGAACGCGGCGCACCATGTTGTCCAGGGCCACGTCGAAGGCCAGGCCCAGGTTGACCTCGCGCACGACGCGGTTGAACTCGGTTGTGACCGGCGGCTGGCCCTCACGGACGACCATCTCGATCGCCTGCAGGAAGGACGAGCCGGCGCGCAGGGCGTTGGCGATGAGGGTGATCGTGTCCGGCAGCTGCTTGTTGAAGGCCGCCAGGCGCGAGGCCCGACGCTGGCCAAGCCACATCCGCGGCAGGAAGAAGCCGATGACTGCCCCGATCAGGAGGGCCAGTGGCGACTGCAGCGGCTTGAAGACGAAGCCGACCAGGATGAAGGTCATCGGCAGGCCGATGGTCACGCCGGCCCACATGGCGATGAACTCGCCGGGCTTGAGCTTGAGGTCCGCCCGGGCGATGTCGCGCGCCAGGTTGGCGCCGAAATCACGCTGCTCGACGATCTTGTTCAGCTGGGCCAGGGCGACGCTCTGGGCCAGGACGTCGCCGATGTTGGCGCTGCCGGCTTGGGCGTTGGGGGCCTGCACTTCCTTCCCGGCCGCGTAGCGCTCGAGACGGGCACTTACTCCGGACCCGCCACCCGAACTGGCCAGGCCCAGGAAGATGAGGAAGATCCCCGCCCCGAGGATCGCCGCTACGAGCAGAATCATCGCTGCCTCCCTGCCTACAGCCTACTCAAAGCCGAAGAGGCTGCGCGGCAGGTGGATGCCCATGACCTCGAACTTCTCGACGAACTTGGGCCGGATGCCGGTGGGCCGCAGGTGGCCCTGGATCTTGCCCTCGACGACGCCGGTCTGCTCGAAGATGAAGACGTCCTGCATCACGATGACATCGCCTTCCATGCCCTGGACCTCGGTGATGTTCGTGACCTTGCGGGAGCCGTCCTTGAGGCGCGACTGGTGGATGATGAGATCGACGGCCGAGGAGACCTGCTCGCGGATGGCTCGCAGCGGCAGGTCGACGCCCGCCATGAGGACCATCGTCTCGAGGCGGGCCAGCATATCGCGCGGGCTGTTGGCGTGGCCGGTGGACATCGAGCCGTCGTGGCCGGTGTTCATGGCCTGCAGCATGTCCAGCGCCTCGCCGCCTCGGCACTCGCCGACGATGATGCGATCGGGGCGCATTCGCAGCGAGTTGCGGACCAGCTCGCGGATGGGGATGGCGCCGCGGCCCTCGATGTTGGGCGGGCGCGACTCGAGGGTGACCACGTGCTCCTGGCGGAGCTGAAGCTCGGCCGCGTCCTCGACGGTAACGATCCGCTCGTCGTTGGGGATGAACGACGACAGAACGTTCAACGTCGTGGTCTTGCCCGAGCCGGTACCGCCGGACACGAAGATGTTCAATCGAGCTTCGACGCAGGCGCGCATGAAGTCGAACATCTCCGGCGTGGCCGTCCCGAAGCGGATGAGGTCGTCCACGGTGAACGGCGAGGCCGAGAACTTACGAATGGTGATGACCGGGCCGACGAGCGACAGCGGCGGGATGATCGCGTTGACGCGCGAGCCGTCGGTCAGGCGGGCGTCCACCATAGGACTGGACTCGTCGATGCGCCGCCCGATCGGGGCGATGATCCGATCGATGATGCGCATGACGTGCTCGTCGTTCTGGAAGACGACATTGGTCAGCTCGAGGCGGCCGCCGCGCTCGATGTAGACCTGCCGCGGGCCGTTGACCATGACTTCGGTCACGGTCTCGTCGCGGAGGAGCGGCTCGAGCGGGCCCAGGCCGATGATCTCGTCGGTGATCTGCTCGAGCATCCGGACGCGCTCGGCGCGAGTGAGGGCCAGGCCCTCCTCGTCCACCACGCGACCGAAGATCTCCTCGATCTGGCGGCGCACCTCTACCTGATTGGCCAGGTCGAGCTTGGGGTCCAGGTCCTGGATGACCCGCGTCTGGATCCGGTACTTGACGTCGCGCAGCGACTCCCTGACGGGAGCCTGGCTCATCAGCCGCTGCTGCTGCGCACCCCGCTGGGGCGGGGCGGCGGCAGGAGGAGCGCCGGCGGGCCCCTTCGGGGCGGCAGGCGGCCCGCCCGGAGCCGGTGCGGGGGCACCGCCAGGCGCGGCCGGCGTACCCGGCGTCGCGCCCGGTCGGGCACTTTCGATTCGCTTCAGAAGGGACATCGCCTACACCCCTTGCTCCCCGAGAGAGCTATCTCCGCGCGAAGAGCGACTTGCCTTTGGCCTTCGAGTCGTCTTCGCCATTTCCTGTGCTTCCGGCGATGGCCTGAGCCAGCCGAAAGACGTCTTGTGACACTTGAGCTTCTCTGTTGCTGATAACGAAGGGTACTCCACGGTTCAGGGCGTAGACGACGGCTCGCCCGTCCCCGGCGATTGTGTGATCGACCCGGCGGCCGATGGAGTGCTCGACGTCGGCGACCCTGATGCCCAGGGTGGCGTCGGCGCGGTTCAGGACAAGCTGGATCTTACTCTCATAACCGAGTTTGTCGGCTACTTCGAGGAAGAGCCGGACGTCCTTGATGGTGGTGATCTCCAGCGTCAGCAGGGTCAGGATGGTATCCGCGGCGTCGAGTATGCCCAATGTGACGTCGTTGAACCATGACGCGCAATCGACGATCACCAGGTCGTAGCGGTTGCGGAGGGCGTCCAGAACCAGCTTCACGCCCGAGGGCGTGATCACGTCCGCCATCTCCGGCGAGGGCGGGGCGAGGATGACGCTCAACCCCGACTGATGGGGCACGGTGAAGGTGTCCACGTTGTCCGGGTCGCCGCCGGCGTCCATCTCGGGCACCAGCTCAAACATCGACTTGTCCTTGGGGCTCAGGTTGAGCAGCAAGGCCACGTCGCCGAACTGAAACGAGCCGTCGACCAGGACCACGCGACGGCCGAGGCCGACCGCGGCGACCGCCAGGTTGACGGCGATGGTCGTCCTCCCGGCCCCTCCCTTGGGGCTGAAGAGCGCGACGACCTTGCCGGCGGTGGCGGATTCGGCCGGGGCGCGAGGCGCCGGAGCCGACGGGGAGGGCGCCCGGCCGATCTTGTCCTTCTCCCGGACGTAGACCTGGCGGATGGACGCCGTGAGCTCGTCGCTGCTGAAGGGCTTGACCAGGAACTCGCGGGCGCCGGCCAGCATCGAGCGGCGCAGGTAGTCGGCCTCTCCCTGCACGGACATCATGACTACGGCTGCGCTCGGGACCTCGGCAGAGAGACGTTCGGTGGCCGCGATCCCGTCCATGTCGGGCATGTTGATGTCCATCAGGATCACGTCCGGCTGCACCTTGGTGGCCTGCTCGATCGCCTCCGCCCCAGACGCGGCCGTGCCAGCCACCTCGATGTCCGGCTCGAAGCCGAGGAGCTTGGCCAGGTGTTCGCGCGTCTCCGGGATGTCGTCGACGATCAGGACTCTGATCCGGTCAGCCATTCAGTCGCGTGCTCCAGGAAGATGAGAGGCCGATCGCTCGGCCTCTCGACCTTGTCCTGCCTCGCCCCGGTGGGGTGAAGCGCTACCAGGTGATCTGCTTGGCGATGTCCTCCGGGATGATGCCCCGGTTATCAGGCGGCAGGACGCCGTATATGGTCACCAGCTGGCGGAAGGTGATTCCCGCGGTTGTGACGGGCGGGGCGTCGTTGTCCTTGTCGGAGCGCAGGGCCAGCCCGAGGGTGATGTAGTTCTGGGGATCCTGGATCTCCGCGCGCTGGGCCCAGCGGATGACCTCGGCTTCTTCGGGCAGCACCTCGAGGACGACGATCATGTGCTGGCCCGTATTGGACACCGTCTCGGCCGAGGGAATGGGCTCGGGCGTCGCCGTGCCGGCGGCTGCCGGGGCCGGCTCTTCCGTGGCTTCGGCCTGCGGCAACAGGGTGACCAGGACCTTGCGGTTCTGGATGACCATCTTGGCCGTCACATCCTCGCCGGATTCGGTCTTGGTGACCCGGCCGTACTCGTCCGGAAGGCTTGTGTCCCCGAATGTAGGAACCCAGACCGAGAGGATCACGTCTACGTGGTCACCGGGGACGATGAGCGTGCCGACGCCGTTGACCTGGTCGACTTCCATGGCAACGGCCACTCTGCCGGGGGCGATGGCCGACGCCAGGTCCTGGCCCTTGGTGATCGAGCCCGGGCTCAGGAAGGCGCTGGCAGAGAGCGGCGTGCCCTTGATGATCTGCCCGCCGACCACCTTGCCCACGACCTGGGTCGTGTTCGAGAAGGTGTCGACGCCGAGCGCATCGCGCTCCGACAGGGTCATCGTCTGCGTCTCGACCATGTCGGCGGTGATGCGGTCGCCCAGGGCCATGTCCACCTTGGCGATGACGACCTCAACTTGCGGCTCCGGGGTGGGTGTCGGCGAAGCCTTGGCGCCGCCCGTGGTCCCACCTCCGCCGATGACGACGACGGCCATCATGGCGATGACGGCCAGGAATACGCCGAGGAGTATCAAGAGCCGGTTTGATCGCTTCACTATGTCTCTCCCGAGGGCATTGACAGGGGTCACCACAGTAGCCTTGCGGTGAGCCTAAACGCGACTATACCAATGGGCTACGCAACTTAGGAAGGAATCGGCGCACATTATGGGGCGGGCGGGTAGGCTCGTTTCGGCCTTGCGTGCCGGTGGTTGTCGCCTCGGGCGGACGGGAGACGGGCCGGGGGGCGGAGCGGGGCGTCTGGTTCCAGAGATAGCAGAAGGGCCGCGCCCTGAGGCGCGGCCCTTGCTCTTGCGGTCGCGGCTGTCTAGAGCGCGTTGCCGATGTCCGTCAGGATCTGCTGGATCTGGCCGCTCAGGAAGAGCAGAGCGGTGATCGCCAGAATGGCGATGAGGGCGAGGATCAGCGCGTACTCGGCCAGGCCCTGGCCCTTAGTCCGGAGAAGCATCTATGGCCTCCTGATGATGACGGCCTCTGGATATCGAGGTCTGCCATATTGTGCTCGTAAGGCTGTCTGCAATGCCACTAGCGAGATCGTAATGGGCCGACCGCCGAACGGGTCCTGCGCAAATGGGGTGAGGGCGTCCACGCACCACTCGAGGGCTCTGCCGGGGCGGGCTGCAAGGCCCCGGCCGCCGTCAGACCTGGCTGGCGATGAAGGTCAGCAGAGCCGAGAGCTGGTCCCCGAAGAAGAGCAGCGAGATGGCGCAGACCACGACCGCCAGGGCCAGGATCAGGCCGTATTCGACGATCCCCTGACCGGGACTGGAGAGGTGCCCGGGCGCGCCGCCGGCCTCGCCGCCGCGGCTCATACGTTGGCCATATGGAGGACGAGCTCGCGCCCTTCGTCGGCCAGCTCGGCCTGCACTCCGATGGTCGAGGCACGCTGCTGGATCTCGCGCCAGGTGTTGGACGGCATGCTGAGGGACTTCTCGCGCGAGTTGCGGGCGGCTGCGGCTTCGGCGCGCTGCTCGTCGATCATGGCCCGCAACGCCGCCGGCACTTCGATCTCCGGCGGGGCGGC